>Ga0100378_1006307_pt1 | contig 10727 bp, 12 predicted proteins | sample CryGeymeta201502_FD_81535 | JGI IMG/M metagenome (GOLD analysis project Ga0100378, IMG submission 81535) | Groundwater microbial communities from Crystal Geyser aquifers in Utah, USA - Crystal Geyser metaG 2015-02 | ecosystem: Environmental > Aquatic > Deep subsurface > Groundwater | place: USA...
CTATGTTTTTCCGGGAACTATTCATCGCCCTCTTTCTGAAACAGATGTGACTGCCCCTTGCAATTATTATGGAAAGACGAAATTGGAGGGGGAAAGGCGGCTATCTTCACAAGACTTGATTCTTAGAACTTCATGGATTTTTGGGGGTGGGGGGAAAAATTTTGTCGCTAAACTTTTTAAAATGTTAATGAGTCAAAAAGAAATCCAGTTAACTGATGATCAGTGGGGAAGACCCACTTATGCGCCAGATTTGGCAGATGCTATTTTCCAGATGTTGGATCAGTCAGGGCTATATCATTTTGCCAATAGAGGTGTTGCAACTAAGTATGAATTTGGAGTTGCGATGAAAGAGATGGCCCTTGAGTTAGGATTCCCAGTAATTACAGAACACTTAAGAAAGGTCTCAACATCAAGTTTTTCTTCCCTCTGCACAAGACCTGTCTATTCTGCGTTTGATACTACAAAAATTGAAAAACAGCTGCAGATTCGCCACTGGCACGCAGCAATGAGAGACTTTTTATGCGCCCAACTTCCAGCTTACTTGTAACAGGTGGAGCCGGTTTTATCGGCTCCGCTTTTATTCGCTACCTTCTTCGTTCATCAGATTTTACCGGCCGCATTTTGAATTATGATCTTTTAACATATGCTGCAGATTTAACATTTTTAAATGGTTTTCACGATCATCCAAGATATAGTTTTGTCCAGGGAGATATTTTAAATCGCCCTTTAGTTGAAAAAATGATCGAGATACATGAAGTAGATACCATTGTCCATTTTGCAGCAGAGACTCATGTTGATCGGAGTATTGCCTCTGCTGAAGTTTTTATTGAAACAAATGTTAAAGGGACTCTTTCTCTTCTAGAGGCCGTTCGAAAAACTCCATCTATCCACTTTCATCATATTTCTACAGATGAGGTATATGGATCACTAGGAGAAGGGGGCGATTTTAACGAACACTCTTCTTATAGACCTAATTCCCCTTACTCAGCATCAAAAGCAGCTTCTGATCACCTGGTTCGAGCGTTTGCTCAAACATATGGTCTTTCTACAACCATTTCTCACTGTAGTAATAATTATGGCCCTTGTCAAAATAGGGAAAAACTTATCCCTCTTATGATTCATAATTGTCTGAAGAAAAATCCCCTTCCGATTTATGGACGAGGAGCCAATATTCGGGATTGGCTCTATGTTGACGATCATGCAGCTGCTATTTGGGCTATTTTGCAAAATGGGAGAAAAGGGGAAACCTATAACATTGGTGGCGGAGTTGAGCTTAGTAATTTGGAAATGGTTCATCAGATCATTGAACTTTTACAGAAAAAGGAGCCGGGAAACTATCACTCTCTTATCCGTTTTGTACAAGATAGACCCGGTCATGATTTTAGATATGCAATCGATAGTTCCAAAATTCAAGATGAGCTAAATTGGCGCCCCTCTACCTCTTTAGAAGAGGGGCTTTCTCGTACGATTAAATGGTATATCAAAACTTCATAGCACTTGCAATTTTTGTAGTAATAAGTGCATAAGTTTCGGTTCTTACAAAAACAGAACCTGGAGTGACACATGTGCAGTATGAATTTTGACCCAATGAACCACGCAACTTCTCTTTTAGCTCCAATTGGAGTAGGTCTCCTTTTGAGTACAGGGATAAATCTTTGGAACTCTTGGTATCCAAGTAAAATGGATACTATTTGTAAAAAACCAAAAGTAGGACCCTTAGAGATAAACCCAACAGTTAACCTCATTGATGTTGGGACCAAGGTATATGCAGTCGCCGGGGCTACCTTAGGGTCTTTATGGAACTATCTTTCATGGGGAGCTTTAGCTGCAACATGCGTTGCTGGAGGAGTGGGAGCTTATTACTTAGCAAAACGGATTTCAAAGGCAAATGGGGCGAATGCAAATAACAATAACAATATTACAATTCATATCCACCTTGCCGATCCAAAATTAACTGAGATGCGGCAAGATGGACAAACTGTAAAAATAGAAAAAACCTATTCTTGAATCACGTTGGGTATACCTACCTTACTTATGTGTTCTTTTGGTGAATCCACCATTTGCCCTAAGTACTGGGGTAACTCTAGTCCTGCCATTGCTGTTACATCGTGCAAAGAGGGTAGGGACTTTACAAACTGATTGATAAAATTAGATGTAGAGGACCCTTTTTTTGGGTCTCCTCCATTGCCGCTATCCCAAACGGTGATCTTATCAATCTTAATGTTTTTAATTGCCTCAGTTTGGAGTTTGACAATCTCCTCTAATTTCTCAATTAATAGCATTGTCGATGCACTTTTTGCATCATCATGGCAAGCTTGTACAAGCTGTTTATACCCTTCAGCTTTGGCTCTAAGAAGCTTTTGAATCCCTTCAGCTTCAGCTTCTTTTATTGCTAAAATTGCCTCAGCCTCACCACGGGCAAGTAAGATCCTCTTTTGGGCCTCAGCTGCAGCTTCAATCTCCACTTTCTTCTTCTGAATTTCTTGTGGGACAATTTGTTCAGCTTCAAGTAGCTGCGTTTGCGCTAAAGCTCGAGCTCTTTGGATTTCAGCTTCGGCGTTTTGGGTGGCCACTTGGCTTCTTTGAGATGCTTGAGCCTCTTTTTCTGCTAGGATAGCATTAGCTAGAGCAATATTTGCTTGGGAATTATTTTCCCCGTGGATTGCCTCTGCATGAAAGGAAGCTACTGAAATTCTTCTCTCTTTATCAGCGAGCGCCTTTCCAATGTCCCCTTGCTTTTCTTGTTCTGCTACATCAACTTTTGCTTGGTTCACAGCTGTAGCTGATGCTTTTTTCCCAATGCTTTCAATGTACTCTGATTCATCAGTAATATCTGTGATATTGACGTTTAAAAGGGTAAGACCAATTTTGTGAAGTTCCGGCTCAATGTTTTTCTTAATAGAATCTAAGAAACATTCTCTATCTTGGTTGATCTCTTCAATTCGAAGGGAGGCAACTGTTAGGCGAAGCTGCCCAATAATAATCTCTGTTGCCATCGACTCAATGCCTCGATGATCAAGATCTAACATTCGGACCGCTGCATTATTCATAATTTCCGGAGTGAGTCCAACTGCTACTGTAAATGTACTCGGGACGTTAACTCGAATGTTTTGGTGCGAGAGAGCTCCTTTGAGGGGAATGTGGATGGTGCGAGGGGTTAAATCTAAAAAGGCGCAACCTTGGATTAAAGGCCAAACAAAAGTTCCTCCCCCATGGTAACACTGGACAGTCCGACTCCCACTGACCCTTCCATATACAACAAGTATTTTGTTAGAAGGACAACGTCTGTAGAGCTTAGCTAGAAGGTAGATAGTCGAAAATACAAAAAGGACAAAGGCAACAACAGCTGTTGTTAAAAATGGAATTTGAGGCATGTTATTTTTCTCCAAAAGGGTTGTTAGACGGGAATAACAATTACGGTATTCTCATCTGCTTTTTTAATAATTTGAACTTGAGAAAAAGAGGGTATCTCTTCTCCATTTTGAGAAAGAGCGTCAATCTCATGGGTTATTTGCTGTAATGAGATGGAAATTTTCCCCACCCCATTTTTAGGGATTCTTTGATATACAGAAGCCTCCTTCCCTATTGCCTCTTCAATTTGAAAAATAGTGCCTGTACTTTTTAGCTTGCCGGCCCCTTTAAATAGAGATCCTGTAATAAACATCGTCAAAATCCCGGCACAAAGTGCGATCACTATAGATAAGGGTGAAGGGAGATTTAGCTCCTGGACGCACCCAAGTCCTACCCATCCAAACATCATCAGAAAGCCAGTTACAGCTTGCTTAGAAAGCCATTTGAAATTTGGAGAAGAAGAGTCTTCTCCATCCTCACTATCAAAACCTGTGAAGGATAGGAAAAGCTGAATGAGGAAGAGGGATGAGCCTGAAGAGGCGCAAAACCAAAAAAGATAATTATTCGCTAACATCGGGTAGAATTATTGCGATAAAAAGTAATTAAATCAAGGGGTATTAATTAAGAGATGATACAGGTGGATTTGCTTTTATTTAAAGGGGATGGCTTTTCTAGAAGAGGTTGGGTAGACTCTTCAAATGTTGTGCGAACCCGATCGAGTTTTTTATCAGTTTCTTCTGCATCCTTGAGCATTCGAGAGATGTCTTTAAACCCTAGAAAGTTAGCTTGTTCTAGAGGAGTGATCTCCCCTTCATATGTAAGGTGTGTATCCGCTTTATTTTCAAGGAGGAGCTTTACAGTGTCTGTGTATCCTCTTGAGATAGCGCAATAAAGGGCAGTTACGTTGTTTGTTGTTTTTTTATTGACTAGAGCGCCAGAGTCAATGGCCTTCTGAAGCTTTATATTGTCTCCAGTAAGAGCAGCTCTAAAAAGCTCTTTTTGTGCTTTGAATTGAAAAAATGATGTTGAGCTCATGGGGAAGGATTTTATTAAATGAGCTTATTTTAAGTAAAATCCTAAATCGTCGATGAGCTTATCAGCCGCTTTTTGAACTTCTGGGGTTATCTTATGCCAGGGATCATAGTCATATTGAAATTGGACCTGCTCTGAGAAAATTAACACAGAATTTTGAATTTGTGCGTCGAGAAAAAGGGCCCTTTTTTTTAGGTCGTGAATCAGGGCGTCTGCTTTTGGGCGATCCCCGGTGTGGAGAAAGTGGATGATTTGGGAGACGTCTTCTAACATTTTTAATTTAGATCTAATTGGAAGTTCGTCTTGGGTCTCTTTTGTCATAATTATTTCCTTATATTTTAATTGTACAATTTATTTTAGTTATAAACAATTGTCTGATTCTAATTGGTTGACGATGAATAGGTAGGTGATGTAAAATTCTTTCAATTTTATGACTACTGAATACAAATATGGTTTTGTGACTCCGGTCGAGTCTGATGTTTTTCCTAAAGGGTTAAGCGAGGATACGATACGGGCGATTTCTGAGAAGAAGGGGGAGCCTGAATTTCTCCTTGCCTTTCGGCTTAAAGCTTTTCGGAAGTGGAAAGAGATGCCGGAACCTCACTGGTCAAATATCAAATACCCCTCAATTAACTATCAAAAAATTTCTTACTACTCTGAGCCTAAAAGCAAGCCCCGTCTAGAGAGTTTGGATGAGGTTGATCCTGAGATTTTAAGGACTTTCGAAAGGTTAGGGATCCCTCTAGATGAGCAAAAGAGGCTGACAAATGTAGCTGTAGATGTGGTTTTTGACTCTGTATCTATTGGAACCACTTTTCATAAAAAATTAGTGGAGGCAGGCGTTGTCCTTTGCTCATTTTCAGAAGCTGTTCACCGTTATCCAGATATGATTAAAGAGTATCTAGGAAGCGTGGTCCCAATTGGCGATAATTTCTTTTCAGCCCTTAATTCGGCCGTTTTTTCTGATGGTTCATTTGTTTATGTTCCTAAGGGGGTTAAGTGCCCTATTGAGCTTTCTACCTACTTTAGAATCAATGAGCAAGAGACTGGTCAGTTTGAAAGGACTTTGATTATTGCTGAAGAGGACTCTTCAGTCAGTTATTTGGAAGGGTGTACGGCCCCAGCCTTTGATACTAATCAGCTTCATGCTGCTGTTGTAGAGCTAGTTGCTAAAGATCGGGCTGAAATTAAGTATTCGACGGTACAAAACTGGTATGCAGGCGATCCAAAGACCGGTTTAGGTGGGATTTATAACTTTGTTACTAAGAGGGGCCTTGCCCTAGATGATGCCAAGATTTGTTGGACTCAGGTCGAAGTGGGAGCTGCAATTACTTGGAAATATCCAAGCTGCGTTTTAAAGGGAGATAGGTCTGTTGGCGAGTTTTACTCAGTGGCTCTTACTAATGGGAAAATGGAGGCCGATACGGGGACCAAAATGATCCATATTGGTAAAGACACAAAGTCTACTATCATCTCTAAAGGGATCTCTGCAGATGAGTCTCATAACAGTTATCGTGGGTTAGTCAAGATTTTACCAAAGGCTAAGGGTTCTAGAAACTATACTCAGTGTGACTCGATGCTTGTGGGCAATCGTTGCTCTGCTAATACTTTCCCTTACATTGAGGTGGCAAATAGCAGCTCCACTGTAGAGCATGAGGCCTCAACTTCAAAAATGAACGAAGAGCAACTCTTTTATCTGCAAAGTAGAGGGATATCTAGAGAGGATGCAATCAACTTAATTGTAAATGGGTTTTGCAAGGAAGTCATTCAGGAGCTCCCCTTAGAATTTGCTCAAGAGGCTAGGCAGCTTTTAGCACTAAAATTAGAAAACTCGGTTGGATGAAATGTTAGAAATTAAAGATCTTTATGCAAATGTAGAAGGGAAAGCCATATTAAAGGGGGTCAACCTAACGATTCAGCGGGGTGAGATTCACGCGATCATGGGGCCTAATGGTGCAGGCAAATCAACACTTGCAAAAATTTTGGCAGGTCATCCAGCTTATGAAATTGTTAGTGGTGAGATTTGGTTTAAAGGGCAAAATCTTTTAGAGATGGAAGTAGAAGAGCGGGCTCGCAGCGGTCTTTTTATGAGCTTTCAGTATCCTCTTGAAATTGGGGGCGTCACCAATCAGCAGTTTTTAGAAGCGGCTCTTAAGGCGCAGGGAAAAGAGGGAAATATTGACGAAAAGGTAGCCGCTTTAGACATTAAACCTGAATTTTTAGACAGAAATATCAATGAGGGGTTTTCAGGTGGGGAGAAAAAGAGAAATGAAATTTTACAAATGTCACTCTTTAACCCCGATTTAGCTGTTTTAGATGAAACTGACTCAGGTCTTGATATTGACGCGATGAGAATTGTTGCTAAAGGGGTTAACGCAATGAGACGAGAAGATAACGCCCTTTTAATTATTACTCACTATCAGAGACTCCTCGATTATATTAAGCCAGACTTTGTCCATGTTTTTGCAGATGGTAAAGTTCAAAGAACAGGTGGCGCGGAGCTTGCGCTAGAGCTTGAAGAGAAAGGTTATGCTTAAAACCTACTGGGATGACCTATTAGATCCAAAGGATCCACTTGTATCTGTAAGACAAAAGGGGTGGGATCTTTTTGAGAAGATTGGCCTTCCAAAGGCTAAACAGGAGGCCTTTCAGTACCTATCTAAAAAGTTTAAATTCCCAAAGTTAGCAGAGAGGAAAGAGGTTAATGGGGAAGGGTCCAACGCCCTTTATTTTATAGATGGATTTTTTGAACCCTCTTTGACAAAACCGCTTACAGATATTGTCTGTCTCCCCCTTGACCAGGCTATGAAGTCGTATGGTCTTTTTCTCCAAAATCGGATGAATAGGAGTCTGAAAAGTGAAACAGATCCATTTGCCGCTTTAAATATTGCCTTTCAAGGAAGGGGTTGTTTTCTTTATGTTCCTCCTAATTGTAAAGCTGCTTTACATCTTACCCAGACCTTTACAGGTGATGAGATGGCAAATCCAAGGCTGAACGTATATTTGGGACGGGGCGCAGAACTAGCACTTACCCAATCCTCAATTGGTCAGAGTGGACTCTGCAATGGGATGATCGATTTTGTCCTTGATGAGGGGGCTAATTTTTCATTTTTTGATAGCCACAATGGCCACTTTCAGTCCATTCGGGGCACTGTAAAACGGGATGGAAAGTTTAAGGCCGTTTTAACAGGGAAGACAACTCGGAACTCCATACACATTGATCTAGCTGAGGAAAATGGGGAAGCTGAGATCTTTGGGCTATCTCGACTAAACGGAGAGGAAGAGAGCCATATTCATGTAAATATGGAACACTCAGCTCCTCACACAAGGTCCCGTCAACACTTTAAGAGTGTTTTATTGGGGCAAAGCCGCTTTTCGTTTGAAGGGAAAATTTATGTTCATCCGATCGCTCAGAAAACAGAGGCGTATCAACTCAATAACAATCTCCTTTTAAGTGATGAGGCTGCAACTCATGCAAAGCCTAATTTAGAAATTTTTGCCGATGATGTAAAAGCCTCCCATGGGGCAACCATTGGAAGACTTGATGAAGAGCAGCTTTTTTATCTTCGCTCCAGAGGCCTTTCTTTACAAGAGGCCACCGAATGGCTGGTACAAGGGTTTTGTGGAGAGATTTTAGATCGTGCGAAATGAATTTCCCATCTTTACTAAGCACCCAGAACTCATCTATCTAGATAGCGCAGCAACTGCACATAAACCTAAATGTGTGATCGATGCATTAACTGCCCTTTACTCAGAAGATTATGCAACAGTTCATAGAGCCATTTATAAGTCCTCCCTTCGAGCTACAGACCAATACAACGCGACTAGAGAGACTGCCCGATCTTTTTTAAATGCGGAAAAAGTAGAAGAGATTATATTTACTCGTGGAACAACTGATGCAATTAATTTAGTAGCTCAAAGTTATGGAAAAACCTTTTTAAAACCCTTTGATGAGATTGTAATTTCAGAAATGGAGCACCACTCTAATATTGTCCCTTGGCAAATGCTTGCAGAGCAAACAGGGGCTAAACTGAAGTGGATTCCAGTAAATGCCGAAGGGATTTTGGATTGGGAAGGGGTTATTACACCTAAGACAAAAATTGTATCTCTTGGGCATGTATCAAATGTTACAGGAACGATCAATCCGATTGCTGAAATTGCCAAGGCTGCCCATATGGTTGGATCTATTATGGTGGTCGATGGCGCTCAAGCAGCTCCTCATATGAAGATTGATGTCCAAAGCTTGGGGTGTGATTTTTATGCATTTTCAGGACATAAATGTTATGGCCCTACAGGAGTTGGTGTTTTATATGGTAAGCGTTCTCTTTTAGAGAAGATGCCTCCTGTACAGGGTGGTGGTGATATGATTGAGACGGTTGAGCTTGAGAAAACAACCTACCAAAAGCCCCCTCTCCGTTTTGAAGCAGGAACCCCGATCATTGGCTCTGTGATTGCTTTAAAAGAGGCTCTAGAGTTTGTTGAAAAGCATCGCGGCTATGAGGAATTGACTCAATATGCTACAGAAAAAGTTCAGGCAATTGATGGGCTTAAAATCATAGGTACAGCACCAATAAAGGGGCCTTTGATTACTTTCGAAATTGAAGGGATTCACCCTTTAGATCTAGGAACTTTTTTAGATGTCAAAAACATTGCGATTCGAACAGGGCATATGTGCGCTCAGCCCCTTTTGAAACGATTTGGGCTTTCTGCAGCTGCGCGAGTTTCTTTTGGAATTTACAATACAAAAGATGATGTAGATTATTTTATTTCATCGCTTCATGAAACTGTAAAACTACTTAGACTTTAAAACTCCACCGAATAGCCATGGGTGTTGGTAGACTGGGTCTGGGAAGCTCTTGTTGAATAATTTCGTACCAGCCAGCCCCTTTATTCTCATCATCTTTTACTAACACATACTGAGTAAATGCCTTGGAAGAAAAATTTGGGGCAGGATTGAATTGTACCCTTTTCCTATTGATGAAAATGGAGTCGTGATCCCATTCAAATTCAAGTGCAACATTTTTAGCTTTAGTGGCATCAAATAGCTGAACCTTATTATCGCTAAAGTTGTGGACCCTAGACATTTTTTCTCTATAGAGATATAGATAAGGACAGCATATCCAAGATAAAATCCAGTCGCTTATTTTTTCAAAAAAATTCAATGCAATTCCACTTACCTTTTTATCGATAATATTTTCTAGAGCGGTAGGAACCCAGAATGAAGAGCAAGGTAGTGATGCTGCGATTAATGTCATAATTTTTCTAAAGAGATCTGATAGTCATTTAGGCTACTGCCTTGATCTGAAAGCTGAAAAAATCGATTTAGTTTTCAGATCAAGGCAGCCCCTTTAAGGTTTCTTGGTAGGTTCTAGAAGTGCCAAAGGGTGAAAAATCGACTATGTATTGAATGAGTACATGCCCAATGGGGATAGTCAATTTATTCACAGTTTTCGCGCATCTAGAACCTGTGAAATAAAATTTTAATGACTATAATACGTAGTTAAAAAAAGGGGAAGATTTTTTTCCTGGAGGTTATGCTTACTTAAGACTAGGCTATGATGCACTTCTCTTCTGTTGGAGTACTTTTGTAGGTGTCTTTTGCATATTCAGTGATTATTCCTATAATAACAGGAACACTTTCAGATGAGCTCTGTTGAGTCTCTTTTATTTTCTTATCTTGAATTAATGCTTTTCTAATAGCCTTAAAGCGGAGAGTGGAAATATTGTTAATCTCCCCCTGTTTTATAATTTCTATACTCTTCTGGTTGCGCTGTTCTTTTGCATATTCTAAAGCAGTTTTCCCATGGGTATTCGCTGCGAATAGATCAGCATTTCCATCAATTAATAACTGCATCACTTTGTGATTTCCTTTTTGTGCTGCTCTCATTAGAGGTGTACTTCCCTCCATTTTATCTGGTTGATTTGGATTCCCTTTTGCATCCAGTAAAAGGGAAGTGACTTCTGAATTATTTGAGGCTGCAATTAGAGGGGTAATCCCAAAAGGTTGATCAGCTTCATTTGGGTTAGCTTTAGCTGAGAGTAAAAGTGAAGTGATCTCCGGACTGTCTGAAGCGGAAATGAGTGAGGTAGATGCACCAGGGCTTTGAAATAGGTTGGGGTTATCATTTGCATTTAGCAGTACTTTTGTAGCTTCCTTGTTATTTAGGTAGATAGTCCAGCTTAGTGGTGTCAGTTTTCCTTCATCAGTTATATTTGGATCCGCTTTTGCACTCAGCGGGTGTGTTGCATAACCTCTAAAGAAGCAATAGTTTTTCCTTGGCTTCGCTTTCTTCAGGCTGCCTGAGCCTCGATCATTTGATTAATCATCATTGCTTTGAGCTGGA
>Ga0100378_1006317_pt1 | contig 10721 bp, 16 predicted proteins | sample CryGeymeta201502_FD_81535 | JGI IMG/M metagenome (GOLD analysis project Ga0100378, IMG submission 81535) | Groundwater microbial communities from Crystal Geyser aquifers in Utah, USA - Crystal Geyser metaG 2015-02 | ecosystem: Environmental > Aquatic > Deep subsurface > Groundwater | place: USA...
CCTGATTATGTTACAATAAGAAACAATAATAAGTTACTTTCTAAAGAAGAGGTTAAAATTAAATCCTTTAGGAATATGATTTTAAAATATGTGAATAATAATAATTGTGGTAATTCAATTAAAATTGAGGAATGTAACAATATTAAAGGAAATACAGTGAGAATTCCTACAGTCTCTATTAATAAAGATTATATGTCTAAGTCATTTAATTATGATTCTAATAAAGAGAAAAATAAAAGTTTATTAAACGTATATAGTTACAATAGTATTTATAAAACAAGTAAAAATTTGAATCATGTCAATCAAGAAATATTCAAGCAAAATATTTTAAAGATTATCAATTCAGGAAATACAGATTATAAAACCAAGAAAAAATCACTTACAATTCTTAATAATGATACTTACTTTAATATCCTAAAGAAAGTTTTAAGAACTCGTTCTAATATGCCGTTATATAATGAATTTTTCCTTCCGAGCAAAAAGACTAACGACAATACTATTACTTACAAAAAAAAGTTATTCAATAAAAAAGAAGAAGAACGTAAGGAAAAACTTATAGAAATTACTAGGAAAATAATAGACAAGGCAAGAGTTATGGAAGGGCTCGATCCTATTAAACGGAGAAGAGCTAATAAACACATTGAACAAAGTAGTAAAAATTTAAATAAAACTTTGCTGGGAAAAGAGTATTTTTCTAATGTTATTACTTTAGATTTTGCTGATATTGAAAAAGAAATTAATAATTTTAATATTAATAAAAGTATCTTTGATAAATCTTCTGATGATGCAAATTCGTACTTAAGGATGATATTAGACGAAGATATTAACTCGATGTATAAGAGATCATCAATATTAAAAGGAGTAAAGAAAACTGTTTCACTTCAGCCCTTACCCAGAGGAAGTTTTTTTAACCAAGATGGCACATACACAAGGTCTGGAAAGAAATCTAACGAAGAAAGTATAAAAAGTTCTAACAGTCAAAATCAATTTAAAACAAATAACAGTTCAGGAAACACAAGCAGATTTTACAATTTGAGAAAAGTTCTATTGAGTGAAGCTAGAGAAACTGAAATTGAAGAAGATAAACACAAGCTTAAAAGATATATTCAAAAACTAAAATTATATAATGATACGATTAATTCTTTTTATTCCTTAGAAGGTTTTTTGAAAATGTATAATAGAGATAATAATATTGCATGATAATTGAATATTTAATATAATGATAATAATAGTATAATGAAATAATTAAATTTATGTAAGGGGTTATATTTCTAATTATAAATAGTTATATAATATAATAAATATTTATTAGATTTAAGTAATAAGTAATAAGTATGAGTTAATTTCTAAGTAATAAATAACATAATATTGGTTATAATAACTATTGGTTTTCGTACTAAAATATACTTAATATCAGTATTACATCTTACTATATTTTATATAAATATTTATTGAATAATAATCAATAAATTAGAAATATTAAATAATAAAATTAATTATATATATTTTTAATATATGGTAAAATCAAAAAGAAACAAAGTCGTTCCATTAACTAAAACTAAAAAAACAAACGTTGCAGACAAAAAAGAAAAAATCTTTGAAAGAGTAGAGAAATGCTTAGATACATACGACTATGCTTACGCTTTTCGATATAAAAATATGACAAATCTTCCATTCCAAGAATTAAGAAAATATTGGAACAAAGGAATGTATGAAAAAGAATATTTATATATTTATAATCATCTTTTTGCTTAAACTTATTTACTTACTAAACCTATTAGATTTTTACTAGGAAAAAATAAAGTAATGCAAGTATCATTGGGTAAAGACGAGAAGTCTAGTTACAAAAAGAATAGTTATAGATTAGCACCAGTAAAATAAAAAACACTATAAATGAATATGTTAATTATTTACATAAGTTTACTTTATTTACATTAAATATAGTACTTGAAAGGAAATTCAGGCTTATTTTGTATAAACGAATCACCAGATACAATCGTTGAGTAAATATTTCTTTAATTTACAAAAGTTATTTCCAAAATTATTCTTGCCCTTATTACGGAACAGTAGGAACTATTCCTTTACAAACAATTATCTTAGAAAGAGGATCAGATGCTTTAAAAGATTTCCCAAGTTCAATGCAAAGTCAATTTAGTCAATTAGGAGTACAAGTAAAAGTTGATAACTCAAAATTAGTCCTTCTTAATGATTATGTTGTATGCAAATCAGGTACACCACTAGACGCAAATCAAGCTCAAATGACTGTATTTAATACTCTTTATATATAATTTATTATAGAAACATTTAGGTGTAACTTTAGATGAGTTCAAAATTGATATAATGGGATATTTAATTACTAAAACAGGAGAATTTAAAGACTTGTCATCAAATTATAATGATGTTCAAATGAATTAGGTTAGGCGAATAAACGATAAAATAAGAAAATAATATTTAACATAATATTATAATTTAGTAAATATATAACGAATATTAACTAATTTTACTAATTGAATATATTATGATAATATATTATTAATTGTATTTGAACTTTTATTAAATAATTTGTAAATAATACGTTTAGTGTTTAATATTATATTGAACTTTTTGTCTTAGTCTTTCGTAGTCTTCTAAACCGTTTTTGATTTCAAAATTGAGAAGTAAACCCTATTTTAATAAGTTATATTAGTTATATTATTAGTATTAGTTATAATGATTATAATAGTTATATTAGGTATATTTATGTTTAGTTATTTACATATTCTTGATAAAATGGTAAAACTGTTTTACTTTTTTCTTCATATGCTGTCCAATCTTCTTCAAATGATTTTGGGTTAGAGGTTTTCTTTATGTTTTTTGATCCACACTAAATTAATAAAATAAATATAAGTATTATTATAAATTTATACATCTTCGCAAATATGTGATTGAGGGTAATTTTCTGGCCAATGGACATTTGTATTTTTATAAGCTAATGATGTTTTATTATACTCCTTGCCACAGTCTGAACATTCATATTTTCCATGTTCTCTTTTTTCACTTAATTCTTTATTAAACAATAAATTAACGCATAAATTCACTCCTCCATTAACTGTTTCAAGACTATTTAAACAGGTTATGATGATAATATACTTTTCAGCTTGCTTTAAACTATTAGGATAGTCATATAAAACATAACCCATCTCTGCATATTTAGTAAGAGTTAATAATTTTTCGGGTATCATCTGTGATTCTAATTCTGATTGTACTTGATGAACATCAGGGTTTTTTAAAACCGACAACACTTTTCTGTAGAACAATTCAGAGTTATAATAGTCTTCAAAGTTTAATAATGTTCTATAAATATTTTTTAATGATATAGCAGGTACTCCTAAATCAATAGCTAATCTTTAAGTTATTATAAATAAATATTGGTTAAATGTTATTATTTTACCTATGAGCAAACATTCTTATTCCAGAATTTGGTGCTCCATACAAAACAACTTTGGGAGTTTTTGGGAAACGAGGAAAGTATTGAAGAGATTTTAAAGCTCCAAGATGTGAGTTAAAAGTTTTCATATTTTTAATTATTATTAATTACTTAATCATATAATAATTAAAGTAAAAGTAAAACATTATTATAATATAAAGTATATATGTTATTGTATTGTATTTGATGCTTTATGATTAATTAATTTAGATAATAAATGGAATATAATCGAATAAAACCCACTGAAGAAGAAAAACTATTAAAGAAATTACCAATTAAAAAACTTGAAGAAATTAATTTCTTCCTTAATGAATATGAAGTATTCAATAAAGAAATATATGATTTTTATTACGTTATTCCGTTTGAGTGGCTATTAGAATGGAATAATTATATAACAAGCTATGAGTAATTATTTATTTGTTAATAATTTCTAATGAATATTGTTAGTAATGATAATAAACCTCCAGAGATAATTACTGAAGATTTATTAGATTCTAATCAAGTAATAAAACAGAATTTGATAGAAAATGTAGATTTTGCAATAATTCCAAGGAGTGTGAGTTTCTACTTTCATGATAACTATTTTGGAAGTAGAAGATTAAAAACAAAATATAGACATGTATTTACTACATGTTTAAATGGTAAAATAATAATTTATTAATTTAACTATCATTTATTTATTAATATCATTCAATTATTCATTTATTTAGATTGTCAAAAGCATGATCTGCATAAAAAGTTATCAGTATTTAATTATCAACATCTATTAAAAGAAGGTGTTAAAAAATATAATTCAGATTATAATATAACTAATGATAATTTTTGCAATATAGTGATGTTATGTTAGATATAAATATTATCAAATATAATGAATTTATCATTTTTCAATAAAAGAACAAAGAAATAACAACATAAATAATAATGATGATAATATATATTTAGGTATTGGCTTAGCGAGAAAGAAATAATAAACACATATATTAATAATATTATTATTAAAGTAAAATAGAATATAGTATACATATAAATATAAATAACATTATATCTATATCTTGATTTCAATCAATCAGTTTAACTATTATAAACCTTAATAATATATAGTATATAAATTACTATATTACTAACTATATTAAATAAGAAAACTTAACTTATATTAACTAATCTTATTTATTCTTAGCTACTTTTGTTTAAATATTAAAATTACTTAATAACAAAACTACCATCACAAGATAATTACTATTATTAACTATTTCTTTAAAGTTTAGACTTTCTTATCATCTCCATTATCATAAATACTTAAAAACTTATTCAATAAATAAGGATAAGAAAGATAATCACGAATACAAGATACTAGCTTCATAAGCTCTTGGTAGTTTAACTTTATATTTGGTTTTAAATCTAAAGCTTTATATTTTAAATTAAGAGCATTTACAATATGTTCATTGAAGAAAGATTTTATATTTTGCTCTGTGCAATGACTTTCTATATTTTTTTTGATTATATCTCTTTTTAGCTGTGATACTTTTGTGTCCTTTTTAGAAACTTCGTAAGCAATATAACTAATAAAAAGTAAATTAAAATTCAAATAGTCTTGCATTAAGTCTGTTAATGAAGCTAACGATATACTCTTTTGAAAATGTTTATCTGACAATAAATCAACAAAATTTTCTAATCGATCGTTACTTTTTACATGTACATCTGAAATTAGACTAAATATTGCAAGCAGTATAATGTATTTATTTTCATAATTTTGACAAATTTTAAATAGCAAATTGAAGTATCTTTTATGATAAGCAGCAAATATGTTAGAAATATTGTCAGATTCTATAAAAGTATTAACTACAGTCATATAGCCGACTTCATTTATATCATCGTTTCTATCTTCCTCTCCAATTAAGTTTGTTAGATTTAAAACTTTTAGAGAGTTCTTATTTCCTATCGTTATACCCGAAAAATGTTCCAATGTTTTTTTAACGCTTTTATAATTAATAGTACAGAATTTCATACTCTCAAAAGTTTCTATTAGAAATTCTTCAACTTCATTATGTCTTGTTTCAGCGCAGCATACTAAATTACCCATAGTATTAATAAATAATATTAAAATAATTATTCATAAGATTTATATATAAAAGTATAAATAAAATCAAAATTATATAAACATTATATAACAATATAGCAATTATTGTCCAAAATTTATTAATTAAAATGTAAAAAGTATATTTAAATATACATCAGTATGTATATCTCTAACATAAAATTCTTCTATTTATATTTGATTGTTTGGATTAACACTACTTGAAATTCCTCCTGAGACTCCAACTCCTCCTGAAATGGATATTTCTCCTCCTGCTCCTCCTACTCCGCCACCGCTGCTTACACCACCGCTTACTCCACCACCTACTCCACCTTGTGGGGTAAATCCGTATAGACTTTGCCCAGACACTTGAACACCATTGTTAAATGGAACATTAGGTACATTAGGAACTGAAGAGCCACCTTCTCCGTTAAATTCTCCTAGATTGTTATATCCTCCCATAATATTTGGGTTGACTGCATTAGAAACTTGGATATTTATACCTACTTGTGCTTGAGGGTTATATGTTAATTCACCGTTAGTATTAGTATAAGCTAAATTATTATTTACAGCTTGATTTTCATTTTCAACTATAGCACCCATTTCAATTTCTCCTTCTCCGAATTCTAACTTCCTGTTTAAGTTTTCTCTTTCAGTATCTAGTGGTCCTTCTTCATTATTCTTTTCCATCATTGATTTTAACTTTTCTAATTCATTCACATTTGGATCAATAGTAAGATTTTCATTATCTTGATCAAGAAGTACATAATAAGCGATATCTTCATATTCAGGAACATACTAAATATATAAATATTAAAAAATATTAATGAATATAGATGAAAATAATTATAATGATTACAGCAATATTATAAGAGAAATCTCCATCAATCATATTGTCATCATTTATTCCTTCGTCTTGGTTTATTTTAGGACCACCACCGATTCCTTTGATTTTCCTTTCGATTTCTTCATCGAATAATTTATAATTAAGATTCATATTTGTTATTCCAAGTTTGTTACATATGTTTAATCTATCTAACATAATATTGTTTCTTAAAACACGTTTATAATCCTGTGCTTCGACCTTAGGATTTCTTAGTAATTTTCTATATAATAGTTTTCTTAATCGATAATTCTCACGTGTACATCTTAGAGTTAAAGCTAAAATAAAATTTATTAAGTATATAACTTACATTCATAAATAGTCTGTTTTTTATGCTCTTCTTGTGTATTTTCATGATCTTTTTTCTTACAACATAAGTATACAATTAAATCGTATATAAAAAGCCTAAATATTAAGTAATTGATATTAATTGATATATGACTACTTTACGATAGCAATAACAATAAACAGAAGGAAAAACGCAAACATGAGTATATTATGAGGTTTCAATATTCTTTTTTTGATTATATACAAATAAGAATCAGTATCAAGATTTCTTAATGCATCAATATTGTTGACGTATTCAGTAAAATCTTTATAGAAATTCTCTATAAATGTTCCAGTGACATCCTATACAAATTAATAAGTAAGTATTTATATAATAGTTTATTAATAAAGCAATTATAATTAATTACACTTTCCAAAACTGAATCATTTCCATATATCCATATAGCAAATGCAAAATGTAAAATTAAAGCAAATATAATTGGAAAACTAAAATTGGAAGATACTCCTAAGTTGTATTGAGGAGGTTTGCGATAGAAATTAAACACTAAATTATTAAGGTAATTATTAAATAAAATTACTTAAGTATTTGTCAGTCCAATAAGTAAAGAATAAGTATAAGAAAATAGCAACATATAATAATGGCATACCAGCTGAATAGATCAAACCAATGAACATCATAAACAATATCTATTAATTATTATAATTTAGTATGAATAATATAATAATACCTCGCTATATCTTGTTCCAATGTCAAAATAGGGTCCAACGTATGTCTTAATATAGTTACTCTTTGTTAATTTTTTAGTTGTTCTTCCATCACATTTACAACCGCTATCAAGACATCTGAAAAACATGGCAACAAGTTTTAAAGCTACTGTCGCTATTTGAGCGGTAACTGAAAAGATTATCATTGAAAATAAGATTGTTATTCCAACAGAATTATACCAAAGTGGATCAAAATCACTGAATATTCCTGTAAAAAGTGGAAATTCATTATACCAATCTTTTACTACTTGAATATTCGTATTTGCGACTAAAATAACTATACCCTAATAATGAAAATTGTTAAAATATTATTTACCGTATTAACAAACGAAGTAAAGAAAATCTTTCCCATTATCGAACTCATATCCTCAGTTAATGTTTTATTCCTTTCAAATATTGTTATTTTTGTCATTATTAGGATTGATATACTGTTTAGTCCAGGAAGAAGTAATGCTACTCCTCCACTATAGCCGTTATATAATATATAATCATTTGTAAGTTCTTTACAAGGTTGCCCACCGTCAGTTAATTTATACTCATTAGTGTAAGTATATCCTTGAGCAAAAAACATATCTACACAGAAACAATAAGTTTTAGACTTTAGTTTGGTATTTATTGTTGCATCGTTATACTCTATTCTGACATCTTCTTCAGTAAATGCAGGAAGTTTTGTACAATCTAAATTAATATTGACAGTGTTGTTGATTTTATCAAGCGCTATTTTTCCGTATCCGATAACGACAAAACCTATTAATTATATTTAAATGAGTTATTATATATAATACTTATAATTAGAACAATAAGTGTAACGAGTACAGTCAAGAAAATACGACCAAATCTTTTACAAACTGAGTATTGGAGATTTTCCCATCTAATATTTGATGGTTCTTCTGTATTTGGATTTACATCAAGCCATTTACCTCTAAAACTAAAAATTACATATAATATTCTACTATAAGTGTTCATAATTGTCTTTTCCGCAACATTTATAACATCTCCTTGCAACTCCTCCTATATTTAAATATAGTTCTTTCAATTCTCCAGCGACATCTTGATTATGGAAAGTAATAAAGACATCATCTGTATCATCGAGATCATCTTTAAATGAAAGGTTTAAATCTTTTCTTTTTTCGGCAATCTTTTCATTGATTTTTTCAATTTTAGCCTCAATTTTTCCTTCTTTATCGTTTTGATTTTCAAGTTCCATTTTTTCTAATTCTAAATCGTTTATTTCTTGTATAGTATCAAGTTGATATACAGTCATAATAGGAAAATTAATATCGTATATAATTTGATCCCTATTTTTGATAGAGTGATCTTTATCTTCTTTTAACAACACCGTTTCAACATGCTTTATAACCTCACTTATTTCATCGTATATCCTTTCTCCTTTTAGGTCCATATTCCGTAAGTGCACCGTTAAATCAGAAATCATTAATTTATTCATATTATACCAATTAGATCTTTTTACCTGAGAATGAGGAAGAATATATATTGCAACAAGTATTAATAAAATCGAACCAATATCAATAAAAACAACAGTCCAAGTTATCGCATTCCTAGTCATCTTGAAGTCGATATAATTATTATATTGAATATTTAATTCATTTTCTAAATAAAAGTTATAATAAAATTGTGTTAAAACGAATATAATTACTTGAACAAACATAAGAAAAGTAGAAATTATCATAATTTTTAGCTTTAGCAGGCACAGTACAATTTTGATATAAGTCGCCCATATCATACGACACTTGGCAAGACGTTTTATTATTACATGTAGAATTTGCCTCTAGATTTAAAAGTAAACCTATTTCACAAGAAGAGTTAAAAACTAAATTTTGAGAATATGAAATAGTAGAACATTCAATAAAGTTTTGGTTGTCATAATCTTTAGTTGGTGCAAGTCCGAATTTGTCGATTTTTTGGAAACTATAATCACCACAATTGATATCTAATGTGTAGTTTTTATGATTAAGTGAATTTGGATTTGATGTATTGTAAATTTCATTTATAGGAATTTTAGTACAATTAGTAAATGCTAATGAATAAGTAAATTTAATTAAAATTTAATCATTACTTGTTGCAAGATTTCCTACAGTAGTCTTGAATAAGATATCTCTATAATTAGTTGCTGGTCTATTTGTATTATTTAGTGTATAAATTGCATATAAAGGTAGATTTCCAATTGAAATAAGTATAAAACAGATAGCAAATAACTTAAGAATTTTGAAATAAATACTAATTCCAATTCCTAAATCATCTATTTCATGAGGTACTTCATCTTGCCCGCATGCGAAGTAGCCAGTGTCAGTTTTACAGCAATCATATTTTACTTTAGTGTCATGATCTAATTTATTAAAAAAATATAAAACCTTGAATAAAAGGATGCTGGACCATCACTTGAACCTCAAGTTTTTTCATTTCTTCTTCGTTTGATATGTCTAGCCTTTGCCTCATTGCGTAAGATTGCCTTTGGCCACCATCATTATCATATTCAGTTTTTACATGTAACTCTATTTTTGATTCCTTGGCTTGTTCAAACATCTGCATATTTTTGTTGTTTAATTCGTGGAATTTTATATATTGATCGTGTTCCTTTTTTTTGGTTTGCTCAATCTAAGAAATTAAGTTTTAAACATAAATACTTACCAACTCAGGGGTTTTAGGGACCAATTTATTGTAAAAAGGTCGATTATTCAAAAATTGATTGTAAGTCATTAATAATATTAATAAAATTAATAATACTTTTAATTAATTAATTTAAATTGAATTAAATAATTAAATCATTATAGATTAAATCCATTAAATACTATAATACTTCAACTACTTAATTAAATCATAAACTAAATAATTACAATAATTACTACTATTAATAAATAACAAAATACACTTCAATAGAATTTATTAGAAAATTATTATAATAAAGTAATTTTAATTTATTTATACTATAAATTGAATAAACATGTTGAAAGATGCCCAAGACGAATATGATATTTTAGATAATAAGTATAATCTTATTAAAAAGATTGGAACAGGTGCTACTGCTACAGTAAAACTTGCAAAAGATATTGAAACTTCACAAAATTATGCAATTAAATTCTTAAAAGATAATGACGATAAAAAAATTGGAGGTCGACACCTTCATCATTTTAATTCTGAGATTGAAACATTAAAAAAATTAAAACATGAAAATATTATTAATCTTATAGAGTCTGGAACTGGAACAGTAAAAAAGCTAAATGGAA
>Ga0100378_1006319_pt1 | contig 10720 bp, 15 predicted proteins | sample CryGeymeta201502_FD_81535 | JGI IMG/M metagenome (GOLD analysis project Ga0100378, IMG submission 81535) | Groundwater microbial communities from Crystal Geyser aquifers in Utah, USA - Crystal Geyser metaG 2015-02 | ecosystem: Environmental > Aquatic > Deep subsurface > Groundwater | place: USA...
AATATAAGTTTATATATTTTAAGCATACATTTATAGCAAAGTCATATCAGTTAAATTTGGAATATAAATATATTTATAATAAAGTCAATGAAGTCAAGCTACTTACTGAAATGCATTTTTTTAATTTCAATGTCAAATGTTTTTTCTATTCACTTAGATACTCTTGCCATTAGAAAGCCTAAAGCTAAATCAATAAACTTAAAAGCTAAATCAAAATCTAAATCAATATCTGTATCAAAAGTTATTCCTCCTCCAGTAGCCTCAAACAATGTTTCAAAACTATGTTTCGAGGGTTGTAACGTTCCTTTTGGAGGAATTACTGGAGTATTCAATAATGTATGGGCTCATTCAAATTGTAAAAAATGCTTGTGAAAATTTCGTTGATGGAGGACACATTTACAAAAAAGAAGATACTGGTTATGCTAGAGATGTCTTTACAGGAGTTAGATGGCAATGTGTAGAATATGGAAGAAGATATTTAGTTGTAACTCAAGGAGCTACATTCGGAGACGTTCACGGAGCTATTAATATCTTTGATTTAAAAGAAGCTTAAAGTCTAAAAGAAGCTAACAAAAAATTAGAACTTAGAAGTATCCCAAACTGTTCAGGTCCCCCAATGTCTGGAGATTTAATTATTTACCCCTTTCACGCTGAAAGAGCCCCTTATGGTCATGTAGCTGCTGTTTTAACAGTAAACACCGCTTTGGGTTATTTAGACTTAGGGGAACAAAATTATGACAATGGCTTATGGAAAGTATTCAATAAATACGCTAGAAGAATGGCCTTACTTACTTGTGACTGTCAACCTACTTTAACTGAATTAGTTTATGACACTTCCTTTAAAACAATGACACCAGCTCAAATTCAAGTCCTTTGTGCAGAACAAAAATTAAAAGTAGTAGGATTTAAAAGAGTAATTCAATAATTCTTTAATAATTGATGTTCTTTTTATTAAAATTTTGAACTTATTTAAACGTTTCATTTTTAGTAATTTATTAGTATGTATTTTTATTTCAATAATTAAATGTTATTTAAAGAATGCTTAAATAAATTATAACATATTATATAAACTTTAATAATTTTAACAATTAAAACGTATTATTTTATTTATTTATTAATTTTAACTTTAAGAAGTATTATTTATAAATTATAATTATTTCTAAGAAATGAAGTTTTATAAATTTATTTTAGTTATATGGTAAGCATTTTTTATTGAGTTTTTAGTTTTATCCAAGTCTTACTAACTACTTTAGTAAACACAACTAGTGCAAAAATGAAACCAAATCTCTTTTCAGATGGTCAACTATCATTTTTACAACTAAGAGAAGCATCTTCCATTGAAAGTCAATTATCAGAAAAAGATCTAATGGCCCTCGAGAGTAACCTTAAAGAATTGTTTTTAAGTCAGATTAACGGGAGAAAAAAAGTAATATAACTCAGCATAACTTATAAAACTATTATTACTAATATTACTAATATATAACTTGTATAACTTATATAAAATTATCAGAAAAGATATACCAGAGGTGGAAAACTATGCGCTTCCATTTTCGTACAAGATAAAATCACCTACTACGACTGTACTAATGCTATTTCCCCTGATGGAAAAGATAAAAAAATTGAATGGTGCTATATAGATATTCACGCAAAGACTGATAAAGCTTGGGATTACTGTAAACCTATTATCGACTATGACAAAGTTAGAGAAAGAAATCAATCTGAATTAAATGTTATCACAATTGAATCAAGAAAAGTTAATTCAGAACTAAGTGAACATATTAAAACTTCCGAATATGTCATTAAAGAGTTTTTCGAAATTAGAAAAGGACATGCTGATATAGATAACAAAATCTCAAAGATGAATCGAAGCTTAGCCTCTTTATTAAACAATCTTAGTTTCTTATATAATCTACAACAACAATGGTCAAAGTCAGAAGAATCAGCACTTTCTATAGCCAAGGAAATCGACGTACAAGAAGCTGAACTTAAGAAAAAGAAAGAAGCTGCAGCGAAAAAAGCAAAAGAGTACTGGCCAACTGACTCGGTTACTTTAAAGGATCAATCTTTTAAATATAATATGCAAATAAGTCCAAAACTAATGAGAAAAGAAAGATCAAGTGAGAGAAACTGTAATGGATTAGCCGGTTACGAAGAAGATAAATTAGGAAATGGGCTACTTGGAGAGTATTACGACAATGAAGGATTAATTGGAAACAGTATTGAAAGAACAGATGAAAAGATTAATTTTTCTTGGGCAGGTTCTTCACCAATTAAAGGGGTTAATCCATATAACTTTTCAATAAAATGGACTGGATTCTTAAAAGCTCCTTTTACTGGAAAATATAATTTCGAAATTGATACTTTTGATAGTGTCATTCTCAATCTAAATAACAAAATTATTATTTCCCACAATATGCAAACTGCTGGCAAAGAATCAGCTGTAAGAACAGATAATTGGCTAAAACATGAGGTTAACAAGAAGAAAAATCCAGCAGTTCTTTCACAAAAATCTCACTCAAAACCTATTAAATTAATTGGAGGAAATAAATACAAGTAAAATATTTATATTAACAATTTATAGGATTGTTTTAAGTTATTACCATTCGGTCCATGATTTAATTGAAAATAAATTTAAAGCAGGTGTAAAACTTTTCTGGTCTTCTGAAGACTTTGATACTACTACTATTCCAGCTAAATATTTATATACTATGAATGAATTCCCACCATTTGCTCCAATGGGTCTAGATCAAAATGAAGTAGTTCTTGCTAGCTTAGATGAAAATTCTACTGCTTTTAAAAATTCAGATGCTTTTTTCCTACAAAATATCCCTCAAGAATATCAAGGACTTCCCAGTTTAAAATTTATTACTAGATATACAAAAGCATCATTCAATATGATAATTAATGCTCCTAAATATTTATACGTTGCAGTATTATCTCATTATCCAAATCCTCTTCCTGATGTATTTGAAAATATGAATAATCAAATGGCTATTCTAAAAATAGATCCAAAGAAAAAGAAGAAAAATGTATAATATAACTTTATTAACTAAAATTCTAATTTAATAGAACAAAGTTTCAGCTATTGAGTCAGGCATTATGAATATTTACAGAAGAAAATTCCAACCTGGAAATGTCGATGTTCCCCTACAACTAGTAGGAGCAAATATAAAAGGAGTTCCCTGGGTAATGTTCTGGGGACCTGATACTTCAGGTGCTACTCCTATCTCATGTGGAGGAAAAGAAGTAATCATTTCAAATTATGGATCAAAATCTTATAAAGAATGTAAATCAAGTACTAACTATCCTGCAAGTAAATGTCAAGATGCTTTCCAAAATAAAATGAGAGACAGTTTCGGTGCTATGTGGTATTCTTCTGCTGAAGGAATTGGTGCTTGGATTCAAGTTACTTTTAAAGACTTATACATGGTTACAAAATTCGAAGTACAGCCAAGAGCAAATCCAGACGAAAGAAATAAAGTAATCGAGTTAGAATTTTCTGATGGAACAAAACAATCTTTTACTTTAATTAATACTGATAAAAGACAAACTTTTACTATCAAAAGTGTTCAAACTCAATATGTTACTGTTAGAATTAAAGAAGTATTTGGAACAAGAAATAATGGAGGAGCATACAACTTCTTTGGAATAGAATGTAAAAACTTACAAAATAATGATGATTCTAAAGAAGCTACTGGTGAACTAAAAGCAGCTGGTATATCTCCTAAAAAACTTCCACCTCTTTTTAAACCACCAAAAGACAAAGTTGTTAACTTATCTTGCAGAGAATCTTTCTCTAATTCAAAGAAATTCTTAAAAACAAAGATGGGATTAGGAGATTATATTATAGTTAACTGTTTCAGCAGTTGTGCTCAATCATCTTTTTCAGTTTATGGATCTGGAAAATATACCAAAGATTCAGTTATTTGCAAAGCAGCTTTCCATGATAAAAAGATTACATCAGTTGGAGGACAGGTAATAAGATAAACAGACAAATAATTTACTAATTTTATTTTAGGTTAAAGTTATATTCTCTAATGGACTCGTTCAATATTCAGGATCAAAATCAAATGGAATTGCTACTGATTCTAAAACTTATTCTGAAATTACTTATTCTTTTGAAGCAATTAAAACTGATGAAGAGATTATATTTCAAGAAGGAACATTAGTTGATTTCTTAGACCCTTCGGCTAATAATAAATATTTATCAGCTACTATCTCTAACATTAAAGAGTCCCCAGCAGGAAAACAAATTGAACTTTCAATTAAAGGTATATTAAATTAATATTATTAATACTTAATTTAATAGGTCTAGCAGCTCCAGTAACCTTACCATATCCAAATAAAACTAGAGTCTTCCCATGTGGGGAAAAGATCAAAGGAGTCGATTGTAAAAAATCAAGAAAAACTGTTAACAAAAACAGACCAATTATTATTAGATTTATCACAAAAGAATACAAAGTCACTGGTGATTTCCTCCCTGATTTTGGTGGGGTATATGGATCAACTGGAAAAGCTTTTGGATGGAGTAAAGATATCTCAACAAGACTAAAATATGCAGCTGGCGAGGCACCAAAAACCCCTATGCTTGAAACATCTGTCCACTTCCCACCTAGTCATCTATCAAAATACTGCAAAAAAGAAATTCCAGATAATATCTGTGACAAAGTTGACTGGTCTGTATTTGCTGGAGAAGGAAAATTTGTTGTTAAAATTTACTATGGTGATGCTCTAGTTAACAGCAAAATTGATTTAACTATGAATGGTTCACAGGTCATTAGCAAAGTCGTTGAAAAGGGAAAACTTGAAATGTTTGAAAAAGTTGTTGAATCAGTACAAGGATTTATTACTATCACATCTAACTGCGAAAGAGATTGTGACTTCTCAATGGCTAAATTAAATGCAGTTGAAATTGTACCATTTGAAGATATTGGAATTCCAGATGAAGTTGTAGAAGAAGAAGTTTCGTGCGGAGGATCAATCATTCACGGTAATTTATTAAAATTATAACTAAATGAATTAAATAATTTTAGGTAAATGCGATAAAGGAGATGATGTGTTACATTGCTTATTTGATTCTGCTTCAAATCCTTTAACTAAAAACTGTACTGGAGAATATGTCTTAATGGAAATTGATAATACATCTTTATGTAAACAAGATGCTGGCAAGTATAAATGCGTTAAGAAAACATATGGTAACGCGGTAGAATGTAAACAATTCTGTCCAAAAGCATGTAGAAAGAGTGTTTGTCAACAATAAAATTAGCTTTTAAGTCAAAATAAATAATTTTGGATATTAAACAAAATTATAAGAAAAAATTATAAGAATAATATAATTAATTTTATTAGTTTAATTATTTAATATTAATAATATGAATAATTATAAAGAATTATAAATATGTAATGTAAATTGTTTATTATTATTAATTAATAAAAATTAATTATTACTTCTAAATAAGTTTTTTATTCTTAAATTCTTTATAATAATTATCTATTATTTTTATCTATTCATCTATTTATCTATTTAATTATGCGCAATGTTTCTTTTGACATCCTTTTGGACAATACTTCGTACATTCAGCTGCACTATCATATACTCTTTTTATACATTTGAATTTTCCAACTTGGTCTCTACATTTAAAGTCTTGTGGAATTTCAGTCATTAAATATTCTCCAGAACAATTTCTAGCCTGTGGTACAGAAGGATCATCAAACAAACAATGAAGTACATCAGTTCCTTTATCACATTTCCCTAAAATATTTATTTATATAACATACCTTTAATTAAACTATTTCCGCAAAGTTCTTTTTCAGCTGCTTTTTCAGAAACAGCTGCATGTGCTGGTGGTAAAGTTACCTCTGGCATTATTTCAATTGAGCTTAATTTAGCCATAGAGAAATTACAATCTTTTTCGCAATTAGATGTTAATACAATAAATTGATCTTTTGCTTCTACTTTTGTTTCAATGACTTTTAACTGTCCTTTTTTGACTATACCTGAAAAGACTTGTGTTCCGTTTATACTTAGATCTATCTTACTGTTAACAGTAGGATCTCCAAAGTATAGTTTACAAATAAAGAATCCATGTCCTGCTTTAATTGACCAATCAACCTTATCACAAATAGTATCCTTAACTTCTTTCATACAATATCTCGATTGAGAGCTTGGTGGGAAATGAATCATTGTTTCTAAAATAGGAGCCTTAGGGGATTTTCCGTGGTAATTCTTAGTTCTGTTACCAATGTCTTTACTCCATCCAAATGGCTTTCCAGTACTTCCGTAGGTACCACCGTAATCTGGTAAATAAGTTCCACTGGGTTTTGGCATACCCTTTGGAAGGAATCTAATTTTAATTGGAGAGAATTTGTTAAGACTTCTTCTTGATTTTGTACAGTCTCTTCCAGATATCTTTTCTCCGCATGGTAATATTTTTAATGGATCTGGATAGTGCATATTAAATGCTGGTAGTTTTCCACCTAAAATGAATTAATATAATTATAAAATAAATAAATAGTTATTTACCTTCAATTGCAAGAGAAATAGTTTTTCCATCTGGTGCATCGTTAATTTCATCAATAACTGCTGGAACAAAATTATTTCCATGTGGATTAATTACATCTAGTCTGGAGCCTTCTGCTAAAATAATATCATCTACTTTTGGAATTTGCTCAAACATCATAGTAACATCAGAATATGTTTTAGAATTACTCATAATACCATTACTAATTGAACCTTCATAACTTCTTAGTCCTTTTCCAAAATTTATTTTAACTTTTCCACCAGTTCCTGGGATTTTTCTATCGTGAAAAGCTGATTTACAAATAGCAGAATCTTTAGTATATCTACCACTTCCATATACTAAATTATAAGATAATGAACAAGAACTATAGCAATTAACAACAATATGATTGCCTTCACTCATTTTAACAGCTCTAAACTTTTTTGAATTAACTAAGTTTTCTCTACATCCAACTCCAATAACTTCTTCGTGGTCAACATTAAATAAAGCCGGAATTTCTTTTGGGTTAACTCCGGAAGCTTTAAGTAAACCAGATGCCTCTTTAGATTCTTTTTCTTTAATTTCTAAGTTTTTACATTCTATTCCATAGAAATTAAATGCTCCTCCATTGTTGATAGTACCATAAACCTCCAAGATTTTAACAATTACATAGCTGGTTTCTACATCTTGAAGATGGAAGGTTTGAATATCATTATTATTTAATATAGTAAACATTTGTTTTGAACCATCAGAGAATTCTAATTCGATTACTTTGTTTCTTTCGTTAGGATTGTTTCTTGGTCTTACTTCAAATTTTGAAATGATGTAAACTCCCTTAAAATGAATTTGTAACCAACCTCCAACTCCTTCTCCTTTAGTATACCACATTGATCCAATAGCATCGTTCATTTTTCCGTTTAGACCATCTTCGCATTTTGTATTTGGGTATAAAGAACTTGATTGACCTAAATTTAGTAAAATTAATATTTTTAATTTATTCATTATTATAGATTTGTTTACATTTTACAAAGCTAGGAGTTCCTACTCTAGAGATAACTTTTTCATTTCCTCCACATGAAAGTGGAGCAGCTCCAGTTGGGTCAGGACCAATAAAGATACTTAAAGGAACCCCTCTTAAATTAGGTCCAATTTTTCTAAGCCTTATACTTACATGTCCACGTGGATAATGTCTTCTATAAATATTCATAATTCCAGAACTTACTCCTTGTAAAGAACCCTAAATTTTTTATTAATAAGTATTTAATTTGTAATATTACCTTTTTGACAGGTGTGTCATCATTAATTACAACTAGTTGAACCATCTGTTGCATATCATCAAATTCTTGAGGTAATGGATTAGGATAATGAGCTAAAAAGGCAACGTAAACATAAATAGGTGAATTAGTATGGAAAGTTATATTGTCTCCCATATATCTTGAAGGCATTTTAATACTTAATAGTCCTCTATATTCTAATGGTACATCAGTGTAAAACATATTTCTATTATTTTTGAATATTAATCCATTGTTATTTATTGTTGATAAAACCATTTGTTCATTATTGAATTGAGTTATTTGAATTTGTGGGAAGTCAATATCAGCACTAAAATATTCTTCAGGGATAATTTGTTCTGCAAATTGATTAGATGACCATTTTAATTGTAAGCCAGCTTTAAATTCATTATGGAGAAGGTCATGAACAGTATGGTAGTAACTTATTACTATTCTGTATAAATTACCTCCTATTAAGTAAGTAGGATTTGAGTTTGCTTTTGATCTATCAATATTTGGATGTTGAACGATATAAACTTCTGAGTCCATCCATACGTTATTTCTTCCTTGTGATTCTGGAACTGCTGTTTTCATATTATGAGCGATAATAATTCTGTTATTGAAAGTTATCATAACACTGTCATTGCATTCAACATGAAAGTTATAAGTTCCAGTAAATGGTGCTTTGATAAATCCTGACCATTTAATCGAGTAATTATATGGGTTTATTCCTGGTATTGGTGATGATCCATTCCATGTAAATTTGATTTTTGGATCTATCCTTGTAAGACCTTTACCAATCCAAGCTTCATTATCAAAATACTCCCCCTTTAAACCACTTCCACCTTTAACTTTTGTATAACCATCCATTCCATCACAATCTACTTTATCAATTTTTAATCTCTTTTCAACTTTTCCGTTTATAAACTGATTAAAAAGATCTTCTTGTTTTCCAATTGTACCTTTGTCTGTTGGATAATATGATTTTTTTTCAGTACTTTCTTTTTTAGCTTTTTTAGCTTTAGATTCTTCTGTCTTTTTTATTAATTTTTCAAGAGCTATTCCAGCAAGTTCAGAATTTTTCCATTTTAATTCTAATGTATATAAGTAATTCAAATTATATTCAAGAGCCTTAGTAGATTTAATAATTTGTAAGATTTGTTTATCTAATTCAGCATGACCATCTCGAACGTGTTTTAATTCTCTAATATAATTATCAGCTTCGTTAATTAATTCTAATAGTTCACTATTTACTTTTCTTGCTTCTACTGTAATTACATTAAGTTGATATTGATTCTTTTCTCTTACTTTATCATAGTCGATAATTGGTTTACAATAATCCCAAGTTTTTCCAGCTCTTGCATAAATATCAATATAACACCATTCTTTCTTTTCATTCTTACCATCAGGTGATTTAGCGGCAGTACAATCAAAGTATGTAATTTTATCTTGGACAAAAACTGAAGCACATAACTTTCCCCCTTTTGTGTATCTTTTCTTTCTACGATTGTTTATTTGTGAAAGAAACATTTCTTTAAGAGAATTTTCTAAACTCATAAGTTCTGTACTTGATAAAGTATTTTCTATTTTAAACTTAGTATGAGAATGTGCTTTTGAATGTGTTTTAGAATGTGCTTTTGAATGAGATTTATATTCTGTTTTAAGCCCTGTTGCAAGTCCAGCAGCAAGCCCTGCATTTAGCCCGGCGTTTAGGCTAGATTTTACTTCCACAAAATTTAACTGGCCATCAGTTAAAATGTTATGTAATGTAGTATTTTTAATACTGATCACATTATTATTGCTATTACTGCTATTATTGCTTATATTTTGTATTGTGCTGACAAAAAGAGAAAGACTAATAATAATTTATTTGTAAATATTAATTGTAATAATGTTACCTTATGACTAAAACAAATGAACAATAATCAATCTTCATTTATAATTAATTATTTTTATTAATACATCAGCTATATTAATAAAATTAACAATTTAACTATATAAATATTGTAATTAATGTAATTAGAAATAATATATACTATTAATATAAAAATTGAATTTCATATATTATTTGTATGACTGTATTATATGATATATGAATAGATATCATCCACTTAGTATTAATTATCTGAAACAACTAAGAATAATTTTAACGTTAATGTCATAAAAAATTACTTAATGCTTTATTGCTTATTACTTATTATAAGTCATAATTATGAAACTATTAAAAATAATTATTATTATTAAATTATAAACTACTATTTATAAATGACAACTTTAGAAGAAGACAAAAAATCAACTTTAGACAGAGTATCCACTATTAAAATACAAAAAAACAATACATTAATTAATATAAAAGTTGATTCAAGCTCCAACTCAAACATAAAGAACGAGGATACAGCAATAACTGTCAAAGAAATTTCACAAGACAATAACATTAATAACAACACAATTAATAGGAAGGACTATTATAAAAATGATATAGTTAAAAAAGGAAAAAAGCATAAAGTTACATGGGCAGATAAAGCTAAAAAGGAACCTTTGACAAATATTGTTAAAATTGACAATTTTAAAAACTTTAACAATACAATTCAAAGTACTGAACCGTATAAAAGTAGCAAAAGTAAAGATGCAGATAGTGATGATACAGTTAGATGTAAATGTATTATTTTTTAGCAGGTGCATTATTTTTTCTTTTGTTATGAGTAATTTGTTATTATAGTATATAATATTAAATATTTCTATATTATTTATGTTTTTCAATCGAAATTGATATTTATTACTTTTAGTTTTATATTAATATTTTATATTTAGATAAATTAAGATTTATTCTTTAATAATCTTTAATAATTTTATTATTAAATGTTTTATTTATTAAAGAGTTTTATATGAAATGGGGATTGGGGATTGGGGATTGGGGATTGGGCCCAATCCCCAATCCCCAATCCCCAA
>Ga0100378_1006320_pt1 | contig 10720 bp, 15 predicted proteins | sample CryGeymeta201502_FD_81535 | JGI IMG/M metagenome (GOLD analysis project Ga0100378, IMG submission 81535) | Groundwater microbial communities from Crystal Geyser aquifers in Utah, USA - Crystal Geyser metaG 2015-02 | ecosystem: Environmental > Aquatic > Deep subsurface > Groundwater | place: USA...
GATTGGGGATTGGGGATTGGGGATTGCAATCCCCAATCCCCAATCCCCAATCCCCAAGTAAATGAATATTAATATAAACTAAACAAAATGAATAATTGAATAATTGAATGATTTTTAAAATTAAATAATTTAGTATATATTTATTTAAATTAATTTATAACTTAAAATGAATGTACATCAAGATTTAGAACAAGGGATGAAATATATTAGTATGTTTAACGGAGTATGCCTAAATATTACCGAAAAGTAAAATAATTAATTTAACTCTTTAAATTAAGAATGAAACTTGAAATTGCATTTAACCAGCTTCATTTAGAGACTAAAGCCGAAGAATTATTATTTTGGGGAAAGATAACTGGTTTAGAAAGAGATTATTATATAGCAATGACTGTAGATTATACAGGTAACTATCAAATGGCTAAGAAAAAATATTATTGGTGTTTAAGTTCAAAACTCGGAAATTACCAAGAATATGTTTTTGCTCTATTACCTGAGACATTTAAAGATCATTTAGTTGATTGTCAAAAATATAATGTTTACTTCAAAGGAAATCCTGACGAAATATTAGATAAATATTTAAAAGATGTTGACCCAGATGAAGTAGTAGACAATAAACAACCAGAAGAGGGAGGCGAAAAGGTTGAGAAAGATGAATTACAACTACTTGAAGAAGAGGAAGAACGAGCAAAAAACCCTATAATTGAAAAAAGAAACTTTACAGGTAAGAATAAAAAAGCTTATCATATTTTAAATAAATTATCTTTACATTATGTTTACCTTATGTTATTTTTCTATTAATAGAACTTGGAAGACTTAGCTTCGTCGTAAGACAAATTGATTTTGATACTTGTGTCTTTCCTGAAGGAGCTTTTAAAATGCTTCCCTTACATGAAGTAAGAAGAAATGAAAATTTCCATGGCCTTTCACCTAATGATTTAAAAGATTTAAACAAATTCCAACATTTTAGAAATGTAATTACAAAAGAAAAAATAGAATTAATAGAAAAAGATGATGTTATATTTCAGTTTAACTTTTATGATTCATTAGCACAAGATCCAGTAAAAAGTAAATAAAAATATTAAATAACATTAAATTATATTTATATTAAGAATGTTGGGCAATGCAATTAGATACCACAAAAACAATTGTAAATCTAAGAAGTTTACTATGGCCAGGGTATTTTTCATTCCATAAAGCAAATACAAATAAATTCGGCGGGGCCTACTTTGGATATGGAACTAAGAACTCGGAACTACCTTTTATGAATAATTCCAAGTAATTTGATTGAGTTGAATAAAATGTGATAAAATGTGATAAAAGTTGATAAAGGAACAGTAATGATAAAAGATAAGATTAAATTAATAAGCTAAAATTATAAATCAAATTTTTAGATATTAACTATATATTTAATATGACTTAATGATAATAAATATATTTTATCTTATATATGTATTTTAAATTTAAAATTATTTAAGCTTTAATTGTAGTAGTTATATAAAATTTAATTAATAATAACTTTAAATAATTTGTATAATAATACAATGGCGACCATAACCAAATTTATTTTTATTTTTATTTCAATAATACTTTTAACACTAAACCAAGTAAAGACTCAAACAACCACAACTCAAACAGCTGAAGAAATAGCAAAAGAGTATCAGATTAATAAAGACTTTTGTGGATATTTACCACCTAGTAAAAATTCTGACTGCTACGATAAATCAACTTCAAAATCTCAATGCTGTGTAATTACCTGGAATGGTAAAAAAGCATGTTTACCTCAATCATCTTCATACTTTAAAGAGAAAAGAGCAGATTTTACAATTGATAACTCAGCTGGATCAATTATGTGCGGAGTTGTCGGAGAAGCTCTTGGACTTACAGGTTTATCAACCTTTTTTGGATCATCATACTGCGGACAAAGAAACTCTCCTTTAGTATCAACTGACTGTAAACCAGTAGGATTAGAAACTAATTGTTGTTATTTAGAATCAAAAGTTCAAACAACAAAAGAAGGTATTAGAACCTTAAGAGCATGTATTAATGAAGTAAGAACTTTTAACGAGACAGTTGTTGCACAAACATTATTCCCAGGTTCAAATACAACACTCTCATGTTATGGAACTGAAGCTTTTGCATTTACACAAGTGATTACAACTACATCTAGCAATTTTGTAAAATTATCTATAGGACTCCTTAGTTTAATTATTTTATATATGATATAAATTTTTATTACATAATATATAATATAATTAAATTGGATTAATTTTTTCTTTTAACATATATTTGATTATAAATTTTAAATATGATAAGTTAAACAGATTATAATTACTTTTAATAAAATTCTTTACGTTTAAGAATACTTATTCTTATTTTTACTTATATTTATTACTAATCGTATTTCAATTTATATGGCACCCATAATAATTTTTCTGGGTGTACTTCTATTCCTCCTTTCTTTCCTCCACTTTTTTTTGCAAGTTCTTTTAAAATATTTTCATCACATACAATGATGTAGTTACCATCATGATATCTAATGATTTTTAATTCCTCCAATACAGAGCTAATGTCAACTTCACGAATTGATGTCATTTCTGCTAACTTTTTAATAGAAATATTATTTTCTTTAGTTTCTAGTAAAATATTCACTAAAGTTTCAGTCCAATATGAAAAATAGCTTGCAAAACCTAATAATATTATATATAATATTATATTATAAACGTATAATAATTACCTAAGTCAGATAGTGGTATTTCTGGTGTTGCTATTTTTCCTTCCTTTTTTGATAAAGTATAAGAAAATGATATCAAGAATTTACCTATAAATTGAAATTATCATCATTATAACTTACCATATCCTTTTCTTTGATGAAATGGCATTGTCAATATACAAGCAACATTATAACCTTGTTGTGATTCTTTTTCTTTTGAGAAATAACCTACAAAATGATATCCAAACTGATCATATTCAGTTAGAATATAAAAAAGAAATGGTTCAACATCCCATTGTAAAGTTTTATGATCTAGAAACAATTTTGCCATATAACAAAGATTTTCACAATAAATCGGCTCTTTTTTTCCGTCAACTTCAAAAATACTAACTTTGTCATCACGATATATCTCATCACCTGGCGGATGTTTAAGTTTACAAAATTTATAATGTGAAAGTAACTCTTCTTTTCTTACGTAAAAATTAAAACAAAATTCACATAAGTATAAAACTTCTATACTATGAAAACCTTCTGGGTATGGTGAAAAGTACCATGTGTCACATCTGTATTGTCCCATTTCTATTTTTTCTATTGTTTTATATTTAGTTGCTTCCTCATGAGAGGCCTGACTAGTTGGGTCTAGTCCCTCATGCTCGTCGTGGTCCATAAAGCCATCTTCACCTTTTTCTATTTCGCGCTTTTTTAGAAATTCTTCAATTTGGTCTTGTGTTTTGTTGTCCTATAGGTATATGTAATGCAATGTTATATAGTTATGAATGTTTAATGTATATTATTTTTGTAATAAATATTACGTATTTTATATCTTTTCTACTAACAAATTGATCCATTCTTCTATTATATAAAATGTAATGAATATAATAATCATATGAGTATTCATCCTTTTTCTTCAAATTATCAAAACCTGGAACTGGCTTACAATCTATTATTTTTCCTATTTCGAATTTGCCGTCGACAAATTTGGCATATACTAATTTGCCAACTTCAATAGAGTTTTCGTATACTTTATTTTTGGTTATTTCTATTAATTCTTTTGATTTTAATGTAATTTTATCTCCTTTTAGACCTTTTCCTTTACTCATTTAATTATTAATTATAATTATTTTAATTAATTAGCAATATATTATTTATATTAATATAATTAATAATTATTATATTTATTTATTTAAGAAGAATATACATTTTATATTAAATTTATTGTTCAACTTTCATTAAATTAATTCAATAATTCATAACAAAATTTATTTCTTTTTGTTAATAATTCATTTTTATCAATTTTTATATTCTTTTTTACATTCTTTTCTACATTCATTTTAACACTCATTTTAACACTCATTTTAATACTTTTATTCACTCTACATTTTAATTCATCTTTTAAACTAACTTTCATTCTTTCTTTATTACTTCCAAATAACTGAACTTCAACATCTTTGATTTTTTTAAGACATTGCTCAATAGTATTCTTTGTTCCTCTACTATTTTCTAAATCGTTATGATATGCTTGTACTAACACTGAACAACCCTTATTTTTAAATACTAGTAATTTTTTAACCATCTCTAAGTTTCGAATAGGGCCTGCTGCTCTTCCATATTTCTTCCAATCAGGTTTAAAGGCTGATATAGTAAATGAGAACTTTTCACCTATTGATTTAGCAGTAAGGTCAACACCTTCGGCTTCTCCTTCAATAAGAAATATAGTGTTATATTTATTTTTTAATTTTGTGAATTCGTCTTGAATTATATTTTCTAAAGTGTAATTAGAAGTTTTAGTTGAAGTTGTAGAAGAATTTTGTAAATTAAACTTTCTTGCTCCTGTTACTAAAAGAGCAAGATTATATTGATTATTTTGATTAGAAATATTAATATTTTCATTATTCATTAAAATAAAATTATAAGAATTAGAAAATTATAAGAATTATAAGAATTATATTAACTATTAATATAGGTATAATAAAATTAATTATAATTACTTATTTTAAATATTTAATTGGGATTTGATAGATTCTTTTATCTCTATTGGCAAATAATTAATTAATAACTTATCTATTTGATTTATTACCTTATTATCTTTTCTACTTTTTACATATTCTAATAAAGGCTTTACTTTTACATCACAGTCTTTCTCAGGATTATCTCTATGGGTTTGATCAGAAATTGTTTTAATTCTCTATTGTTTAATAATAAGCATTGACCTTCATTTAATAATTTCTTTAAAAGTCTAAATTGATCTAATGACTTTGATATCTCAACGAAATCACACTTAATACTTATTTCACTTTCTAATTTATTAATGAATTTATATAAACCATTTTTATCTATTTTTGATGCTCCACAAGAACACAAAAATGTTAACCTATTACTTTTTGAAATCTTTAAATTAACTGCCTTTTGATTCTTTGCAATAATAGCCTTATCAATATCTTTATTAAGAACTATTTCTTTTTTAGTGAATTTTAAATCTCTTAATTTATTATTAATTAATACATGATTACTTGTATTATGTAGATTACTCTGATTTGAATTATAATTACGTATTAAATCTTTATTTACTATTTCAACTTTTAATGTTTTAAACTCTGATTTACTAATAATATTGCTTTCAATTATAGGAGAATTTGCTTCAATGTTAAATTTCAATTCTATTTGTTTATTACTACTATTAATATTATCTATAGAATCTTCATTCATCCTTTGAATTTGAAATAAAGAATAATACAAATAAATTGTATATTCGTTATCTATAAATATCCTAAGAAAATATTCGACAAAAGGAAGAAATAAACTTAATATACCACCTACTTGTGCTATTATATCTGGTATTTTAATATAATCTCTATTATGAAGCTGATTTTTCTTATTCATTATAAAATGTGCCTCTATTATTGAGTTGTTAAAAATAACTGATGTATGAGATGAGCTTACAATTAAATTGTTAAAAGTCAAAAAATCTTGATAAACAACTTCTTCAAAGAAATATCCTTTATCAGTTTTCAAATTTGATATTGAATAGTGGTATTCATATAGTGTTAACATCATAAGCAGACATTAGAGCATATAGAAATGAAGAAGAATTTAAAGCAATTACAGGCGTATAGTTTTTATATGAAGTCTTAGATAAGTATCGAGGATTATTCTTTAAGTAGATATCTTGGCCGAAATACCAAGTAAGGACAACAGTCACCATAAACAGAAGAATAGATGATATTCCTCCTAGAACAGTTTTATAACTTTCTTCTCCTTTAAAATTAAGTTTGAAGTCTGTTCTAAAATAATCAATATTTTTTAGGAAATTCATTTATTATATGCTTTATTAAATAGTTTACTAATATAGAAATTAACTTATATAGAAATTAACTTAATATAATTTTTCTTTAATAATATATTAAAAATAATTAATATTTGATTTCAATTATTAATTTATATTCTAATGAATATGATTCTAAAGAAAAACAAACAATACAAATTACCCTATTCTTTCCCTTTAAATAAGATTAAATATTCTTTATATTTTAACAATAAATTTACTCATTCAATGGAAAGTAAAGAATCAAACATAAGTGATATGCAAGATAAGCCAAAACCTAAATTTTTTTCTTTATACAAAAGAAATAATATGCCAGGTAACACTCCTTGGTTTCCATCAAGACAATCTCAAACTATGTTAGCTGAGAGCATCTTATCGGGCTACTCAGCCAGTTTCTTTCCTTTAATAGAGCAATTCCAAACTCAGAATGATCCTACGTTTTGCGGGCCTTCTACTATGAATGTAGTATTAAATTCGTTGATGATTGATCCAAGAAAGAATTGGAAAGGGTAATAATACTACTATAATAACTAGCTTTATTAACTTATAACTTTATATTTAAATTTATAGTGTTTGGAGATGGTACTTTGAAGAATTAATTCATTGTTTAGATTTAAACTCAGTAAAGAAACATGGAATGGATTTAGAAGAGTATTCTATTGTAGGCAATTGCAATGGAATATTTACTCAATATTTTAGACCTGATGTAAAAGAAGAACAAACAGATGAGTTGATCAAAACTAATTTAAATGATAGCCTAAAAGCAAATTTAAATGTTGATTATAATAATTTTAATGTTAAATTACTAAAGGAAAATATTAGTGAGACTAGCAAATTTGTTAGTATAGATGATATTGATAGATGTAATAACACTAGTAATACTAATTCTAATAATACTAATAATATTACTAATATTAATAATTCTAATGATGATAGTGTAAGAATAATTGAGTCCAAAATTATAAAACATAATTCTAACTTTAATTGCAAGTCTTATAATAGAGTTGTTGATAAAAAGGCAAACTTAGATTTTTTCAGAACTATTGTACACGCAAGTACTCGAAGACCAAATTTTCATTTAGTTACTAACTCAAGTAGAAAGGCTGTAGGGCAAACAGGAGATGGACACTTTTCTCCAGTAATTGCTTTTAATACAAAATTCGACGGTGTTTTATTACTTGATGTAGCAAGATTTAAATATTTTTCTATGTGGTGCAAAATAAAAAGTCTATGGGACTCAATAATACCTATTGATAAGTCAACTCAAAAGCCTAGAGGGTTTTTAGTATCGTCAAGATATCATTAGTAAAATATAACCTATTAACTAATTATTTAAATTTAATTGATTTAGTTTATATCCTGATATTTGTAGAATATCTTTAGATTTAGAAACAGCCAGATCAATTAAAAAATCAATTAAAAATTTACAAACTAATATACAAAATATACATGACACTAAAAACACAAAAAATTTATCAATCAAATCTCTCTTCAAATATGTTTCACAAGAATTTAACGATATAAATTTCAAATCTATAATGATTTACTATTCTCACGAGTTAGAAAATAGATGCTCGTTTAAAATATCTCCTAATATGGATGTAGTTCATTATGAAAATAGAAATATTAATATTACTAAGGATATTATATTTGAAAAGATAAAACTACTATCAGATTACATCATAAAAGATATTATAGAACTACACAATCAAAGTCAAAAGTTTAAAGAAATAATAAAGATCTTATACTATTTAGATGAAAAGTATTATAAGGAATTATTCGTTTTGTTTTTCATATCATTGCCATCTGAGATAATTAGTTATAGCCCTGAATTGCTTGAAATACAAAATATTTATATGGAAAATAATTTAATAAGAAATGAGATAAACTGTATGAGAAATATTTGCGGAACATTATATTTTAAGTAGTTTTTTTATTTATAAAAGTTTAATAGATGTATAATATTAATTATATATGAATATTCATTATGCTATTTTCATATAAATTAATTATTATATAATAATTAAAATATTTATTATTTAATTTATTAAATTAAATTACTTATTAATTTAATTAAATTTTTTTAGTATATCGAAAGCTTTATCCATCGTTTCATAGTTTTTACAGAAAGCAAATCTAATAAAGTTTTCACCTTGTTTTCTATTCTCTTTTGTATAAAAAAATGACATTGGAATTCCAACTATTTTTTTCTTATGTGCCATATTTAATATATATTTTGTATCTTTTCCATAGTCTTTGTTACTTTCATCACATTCAAATTTGTATTCGCATGGATCGACCTTTGCATCTCCGATATTAATTAGTAAGTAATATGCTCCTTGTGGAATATAATATTTTCCCTTAAAAGCGTTTATTTCGCTAAGGTTTTTTACAAAGTAGTCTCTATGCTTTTCATAGTGTTTTGCAATCCAGTTATAATAGGTGTCAACTCCTTTATATGGTTTTAAAGCCGCTATCAAACTATCAGAAACAGCAAGCTGAGTTGGTCCATGAAGGCAAAAAGCACTATATTGAGCTATGGCGTGACTTGCAGAAATTAGATTTTTTGGTCCAATAGCCCAGCCAATACGTACTCCTGTTGCGCTAAATAGTTTTCCAAATGAATGGCATGAAATAGTTTTATTCCACATTCCAGGTAAGGTAGCCATGATTGGTAGATTTTTGCAATCGTCGTATATTATGTGTTCATATACTTCATCCATTAAAACAACAACATTTGGAAAGCTTTTTAAAATATCAGAAATATGATTTAACTCTTCGTAGGAAAGAATTTTTCCTGTAGGATTGTGAGGAGTATTAAGAACGACAATCTTAGTCTTTGGGTTTAGTAAACTTTTAAATTTTTCAAAATCAAATTGCCATATATTGCATCCTAATTTTTATTAATTATATTAATTAATTTTAAATGTATTAAAATTAATAAATAAAGTAAAATTACCTTTTTTAGGTGCTAACAATGGTAGTCCAACACACTTAGCACTTACTAAATCTATTTGAGGTAAATATGAATCGTAAAATGGCTCCATAGTAATAACCTCATCTCCTGGATTTAATAAACTAGTAAATATGTTATATAAAACGGAGTTTGCTCCTGAGCCTACCATAACCTCTGTCATCGGGTTGATTTCCCTTTTATATGGTTCAGAATAAGTTTTCGCAATTGAATTGACTAGTTCGGGCTCTCCAAAAGATCTAGTATATTGATGATCTCCTGTTTTATTTCTTTCAGTTAGAGCTTGTGTAACGAATTCTGGGGGACTCCAATCAGGAAACCCCATACTTAGATTTAGTGAATTTGTTTCGGCGACTAAGTCACTTGTTTTATTCCAAACAGAAGGAGCTTCCCATTCTTTAGTTTTTAGAGATATTGCGAAGTTTTTCTTAGTCGATTTTACGAAACGAAGGCTTCTTATTACATTGCATTTTTTAATTGATCTGATCATTATTTTACTTTATATAATTTTTTATAGCTCATTTATATAGTTTAGTTAATACTGTCAACATTTTAATTTACAATAATGATTAGTGGTAATTGTAATATAATTTCATTTAATATAAATTAACTATTATTACATTATTTTTACTTTAATAACTATTTATTGTCATTTATTATATATTAATTTAGGTATTTTGATTTTAATACTTTTACTTAATTCTTAATACTTAAATTATTTTAATTTTAATAAAAATTACAATGATGAAACTTACAAAGTTAAAATAACAAAATTAATATTTTAGATATCACAATCGTTCCAATTCAATTGAAGAAAGTTACCGAAATAAATGTTCTGAAAAAGCAAAAAATGATCATTATGAATTATTAATGAAAGGAAATCAAAATAATCAAAATAATCCAAGTCAAACTAAAGATTCTCATCAAATAAATACAAAAAGAAAAGACAGCAACCCAATTTTTAATGATACTAAATTTTTACTTATAGAAAAAGGTCAAGCTCAAAATATAATACTATTGAAAAAAATTAATGGAAATAAACTTAACAATAACAGCATAAACAAAATTAATAATAATAGTCTTAACAATAACAGCAGTATCATAAATAATAACGGCATTAACAATAACCTTCTTAACATTAATAACAACAGTAATATTAACAATAATAAAACTAACTCAACGAGCCCAAAAAGAAATGAATCCAACATATCGATTAAAACCATTAAAACTAATAATTTAAATGTAATTCCTAAACCTAAAAGAATATTAAGTAAACTATTAGGAGTGACAAGACAACATTCTCATTCTGCATTTGGTTCACACAAAAATAAAATAAATCCAATTACTCGTAATGAAAAAAATGAAGTTTCTATGAATAATGATGGTGGTCTAGATCAAAGTTCGTTAAATAATTCTCAAAATCATTTTGAAAATCAAAACATAACTCAAGATTTAATTCCTGTCAGAAATTTAAATGAGAATAATTATGATAATGATAATCTAAATGATAATCCTGATAATAATGGTGATAATGATTTTAGTAATGATATGTTAAAAGATCAAAACTTGAAAAAGCCATTAGTTAATACAAAAGATATGGATTTTGAGAAGCTAGAAAAAGCATATGACTTAATGAGTATAGGTAATTTGATAATGTTTTATATGTTTATTTATGTTTTATTTGTTATGATTATTTATTTATTTATTTGTTTTA
>Ga0100378_1006325_pt1 | contig 10716 bp, 10 predicted proteins | sample CryGeymeta201502_FD_81535 | JGI IMG/M metagenome (GOLD analysis project Ga0100378, IMG submission 81535) | Groundwater microbial communities from Crystal Geyser aquifers in Utah, USA - Crystal Geyser metaG 2015-02 | ecosystem: Environmental > Aquatic > Deep subsurface > Groundwater | place: USA...
GGGATTGAAGAGGTTCGTTATCATCCTGTGGCTCTTGTTGTACTGGGGTATTGAGGCAGTTATCCCCAGAAATAACGCTACAAGGCTCACTAACTGTATTGTTATTTTTATTAATATCTTTCTCTTTATATATGGAAACCGCCAAATTGGCGGGATCGATCACGCCAAAATGCTTCGAAATTAAACTTTGTGTTTGTGTGTAAGGATTCTCTATGGGGTCTTGTGCTTCAGGTTGAACCAGTTTTACAGCTCTCTCTCCTGTTTTTTCACCGATAAGTAACAAGAGTTTGTCGGTCATGCGAATATAGAGATGCTTCTTACCCAAAAGACGCGAGACTTTTTCAATGAGGCCTTGGGATTCAAAAATACTCAAATAGCGCTCAACAGAGCGTACGGATATACGAGAATCTTTGGCGATTTGAGAGATGCTTCGTGTGAACCATTTATTGCCGTCTTCGAGGGTGTACGTCGATATTTGCCACCAGAAAATAAGCTTATCTAAAAGCATCGCTTGGTTGTAATTGTTGGTGATGTCTTGCAGGCGCTCAAACGATGCATGGTGCACCGATGAGAGGTTATCTGAAATTTTGGCCATAAATATCCCTATTCAATAGAATTATATTGAAATTTCATGGGAACAGGGCTAACATTCAATTGAGTCTTTAAATGTTTAGGGCCTGTCCCTAGTCAAATCTAACAAAGGGGGTTGTCGGACCTCCTTTTGTTACCTTCGTGATCCTATGTCATAACTTTATTCTTCATCAAAGCGATCCTTTTTTTTAATTATCGTAATATCAATTTGTAATTATTTTTTATAAAAAAAACTTGTGTATAAAAATGTTTTATTAAATATTTTTTAATTATTTATACATGGTCAATGATAGTTATATATGATCGATCGAGTTCATGTCAACACTCAATACAATTACTTGGTGTTTTTCGTTATTTTTGCTATTGCTTTAAATTGGATCTTATTTATTTGTTTATAATTTTATTTGCGCGTTTTTTTGATTTTTTTTGGATCGAATTTCATTTTCAATAAATGAAAATATTATGCTGTATTAAAAACAAAATACTCAATACAGTAGTGACTATTTTGTTGATTAAAGGAAGTAAATCGAGTAAAGTTCTTTATATTGTTTGAATCTTAAGAACTAAAAAGGTAGAGCGATGAGAAAAAAACCAAAGATACTTGTTGTTGCTAATAACAAAGGCGGGGTTGGAAAAAGTTTAATTAGCCAGCTTATTTCTACTTATATAGCTTTTAAAAAGAACAAGAAAGTGCTTGTGATTGATTTTGACCCACAAGGAAATATGTCTTATAGATTTCTTAAGGATACTAGAATTAGAGATATGTCTAGTTATAAACCCCCTATTCATCCTGATTATGATCCGGAAGATCCTGATGATGATAATTGGAGCGGAAAATCTTCTGCCCTAGATATGTGGACAGAAAATCCCGTTGTTCCCTACCCTACTGATTTAGATAATTTAGATATTCTTCCGAGTGATGCTTCTTTAATTCGTGAAATAGAAAATTTTGAATATTCAAGTTCATTGGAAGAAATTGTAAAGAGACCCTACGATTTTTTTAATATGGATGATTTTATTGATTGTGGATATGACTTAGTTTTGATTGATACTCCACCAGCAAAAGGTCCTTTAACGCAAGGGGCAATTCGCGCCGCTACTCACGTCTTAATTCCATTAGAGTTAAGTAATAAGTCTCTTCAAGGTTTAGCTGGAATGATCGATCTTGTTAATAGGCAAAATATTTATAGACCCAAAGGTAGCCAATCGAAAGTTGTTGGCCTATTAAAAAATAAAGTTGATTACAATAAGCGAGGACCTCAAAATCGTATTGTTGAGACAATAAAAGAGAACAGTATATTAAAACCTTTATTAATTGACTCTATCGAAATACATGATTCTCCACGAGCAGTTGATATAGACGAAGATCGAGCGCCAATAACAGCTCCATATACTGAGCTTAAAAGTGACGATAGATTTTCTATTGAGGCATCGGCCTTGGGTGAATTTATTTTTAAAGCTATAGGACTTGGAGCTAAAGAAAATGACAATTAAAAAATCAAAGATTATCTCTAAGAATTTTGAAAAAAACGGACTTTCTAAAAAGCCAAATACTGTAACAAGGGCAGGCATTACTGCGGAAATAAAACCGACAAGAGGAAAGCAGTTAGTTGAACATAATCCATTATCTTTAATACCAGATCCAAGCAATCCACGTCCTGGAGATAAGATTGATGATGGATGGATTAAGAAATATTTAATGGTGGGTGATGAAAATAGCTTGTGTGCTTTAGATGAAGCAACAGGAGAATATGTCATTCCTACTTTTGATGAATTGGACTTAGATGATTCAGATGATTTACGAGGTGAATATGAGTTTTTAAGAGATCTTGCTTTTTCAATTAGAACAGATGGTTTAATTGAGCCTATAGAGATTTTCTTGGCAGATAAGAATAATGATCAGGAGTACTTTGTTGGCTCTGATTTAGAATATGGATATGTTGTTCTTGAAGGGCATAAAAGGCGTTTGGCTGGAATTTTGTCAGGAGTAAACACGGTTACATGTATTGAAATTACGGATGAAACTATGTTAGCCAGGCTTAAGGTGAAACATAGAAAATTACGTCGCCAGTTATCAGAAAATAATTTAAGGCGTAATCTTACTGTTTCTCAAAATTTCAAGATTGTAAAGGAGTTATTGCAGTCTGATGATTCAGAGAATATATCTGTTAAAGAATTAAGCTCGATCATTGGCTTAAATGAATATATTGCAGGGGCATTGAAACGATTAATTTTATCTGAGGATAAATATCCCAAACAAATGTTCTATGTTATTGAAAATAAGAATGTATCATTCAAGTGGATTAGAACATGGGTAGGAAAAAGTTTTTCTGAGATTGAGGATGAGTTAGAAAGGTTAATTTCAGGTCGACCAAATCCTTCAATTAAAGAAAAGGCAAAAGCTAAGTCACGAGGTAAAAAAGGTGGAGCTATTAAAAAATCTGCAAGCTTTAAAGTAAAAGAAGAAATTGATTCAATAAAGTTAATGAAGTTTTTATTTGATAGGATTCCTGAGTTGAAAGAAGATACTCTCGATGATCGTCCATTCCATAACCTGGAAAAAGTTCTCTCTAATTTAATGAGTCTTGCCAAGGTATGAGACCCGGGTCTGAATAGTCGTAACATATTGAATTTTAATGAAAAATAATGGATTTTTGATTTTTTTGATTCTTGTAGAAAGGAGTTTTATTGTGTCTATAGAAGAAAAAAGAAAAGTAAAGAAAATGATCTTTTCATCCCCTGAAAAAAAAGAAAAATGGTTGGTTTGCATTCGTTTTCCAGATGATGTTAGAAGAAAGATTAAAAATCAGGCTAAGAGCGATTATAAAGGACGAGGCAAACAAAGTTCCTTGGTTGAGGATGCGGTAAAATATTATTTATACACTTGCTCTAAGATTAATTGGGCTAATTATGAAAAAGACGAAGATTACATCGAATTAATTGATGATATTAATGAGGGATTGGTGCAGGGGCCTTTAGGAAATGCAAGTCAAGTATTTTTTTCACCCGAAACTAAAAATTCAATATTAGAGATTGAGAAAAAGATAAAGTTAACACGTCCTTTGATGAAAGATGTTCGAACAGGTTTGATAAGGAAAGCTGTTTCCATCAGGTTAAGTATCGGAGATAAAAAGTTTTTTGATGCAATTATGAATATGGATCGGCTCGATTAAATTATTAAGCTTTATTATGAATTGTTGCATAAGTTAAATTTATATATAGGTTGTTGTTTTTTTTGAGTGATCTCATGTGTAAAAGGATATAAGCTTTTTTCTATGACAATCCAGTTAAATAAGTTGAAATTCTTTATTTTTACTCTATAATAGAGTATATTTTTTACGTTTTTTTGTTTTTTGATTTGAGGTGGGTATGAGGTTAGAGGGGGCTCTTGCAGCCGTTATTGGTTTTACTGGATTGCTAGGATTATCATTTATAGCAGGAAGGTTAGGGTTTCTTTCAAATAAAAAAAATAACACTGTAACGAATGATACTCGTCAAGATGATGATTTACCTTTAACGAAATCTTCCTACGTTGATTTAACGGCAGCAATAACGCCTGATACGGTTGTATTTCCTGGAGATCCAATTTTTTCAACAAAACAAATATGTTCTATCAGTGATGAATCTTTTTTTAATTTATCAGAAATGTGCTTTGGTAATCATACAGGAACACATATTGATTTCCCTGCGCATGTTAAAAAGGGCGGAAAAGTAAGTAATGACTATTCTATTGGTGAGTTAATTGGAGATGGATTAATTGTAGATGTCCCAGAAAACATGGACTCTATCAGTAGGTCATTAATTATGAGCCAGCCCATATTAAAAAATGATTTTGTTTTCTTTAAAACGAGGAATTCTTCTTTATCTAAACAAGGTGAATTTATTGAAAAATTTGTTTATATCGAGCCCGATGCTGCAAGAGCTTTGTTAGAGAAAAAAGTAAAAATTGTTGGTATGGATTATATTAGTGTCGATGATTTTTCTTCAGAGGAATTGCCGGTTCACAATATTTTATTATCTAACGATGTTTTGATTGTTGAAAATGTTGAATTGAAAGGGGTGGCGCCGGGTAGAGGCAAATTTTTTGTTATGCCACTAAATATTCCTGGAATGGATGGTTTGCCAGCAAGAGTAGTTATGTCAAGGTAAAGTTATAATGAAAAAAATACGATCTTTTTCTGGAGTGAGTCATATAAAAACACTAATGATAGCCATGTCACTATGGGCTTTATATGCGTTTTTATATATTAAATTTAAAGATGATTCTCACCCTATAGTTTCGGGTATTTTTTCTCTGGTAGGCGAATCAGGCCTTGATTTTGTATTATGTATTTTATCCTACAGTGCTTGGAATAGGGCAAGTTTAGAAATAAAAAAGTTTTTTATGTTCATGTTTTTTGCCTTTTTGTCTGCTTTCATTTCAGACCTTATTTATAATTATTTATTAAACATAAAGAATGTAAAGCTAAATTCATTTATGGATGCATTGTTTGATGTACCCTTTGCGTTAAGTTTGTTATTTTATACGATCGCATGGGGTTCACTTTTTTTTAATGCTGGATCTGGTGCCATTAAAGAAGCTAAAAATTATATTCCTTACGTTCTTGCTTCAATAGTTATTTTCTTTACTTTCGTATTTGGTATTAATTGGAAAATTGAGTATTTTTCACTAATTGGATGGTGCCAAATAATAGATACATTTTTAGAAGCATTAGGTTTTTTATTTGCTTCATTTTGTTTTGTCAGAGCAAAAAAAATATGGGTTAAATATATAAGTGTTGGTTATCTTCTTGTGATAGGGGCCGATTTTGTTATTCGATATGGAGTTATTGAAAATAATATAGTATTGGATAATCCGTTAGAAACGATGTGGGTTTTAGGCCTTATTTTAATGACATTAGGATTTTTTTTTATCAACAAAAACGCGAGAGATAACAGTGTTTTATTAATGGGTATAAATACGTTGCAAGCACAATCTGCTATTTGGTTTTTTGCATTGAGTTTAGGCTCGGCTTTTTTATTTTCTATAATATATTTTTCAGTGGAATATATTGAGCTTGGTTTTAAACCGTTTAACCTTAAAGGGATACCATCAATAATAATAATATTTTCTATTATTTCTGCTTTAGTTAGTAATATAATTTCATCATTTATTTCAAAACCATTTTATGAAATAAGGAAAATAGTTGCTCTCTTTAATAAAGAAGAATATGAAAATACAGAGGTAAAATTAAATACCAATATTGACGAATTTAAAGAATTAGAGTCTTTTTTGTTGGACTCTTTAGTGATGAAAAATGAACGATTTAAGGTTGAAGAAGCTGCTGCAAAGAATGCAAGACAAGTTGCTCATGATATTAAATCACCGCTTTTAGCTTTAAATGTTCTTGCGCGAGATACTCAGTTAAGTGATAAAAAACATAAGATGCTTATTGATTCTATAGTTAGTATTGATGAGATAGCATCATCTCTTCTAGATCAATATTGTCAACATAAAATAAACGCTGATCGAATAAACATATCGAAGCCTTATGAATTGTTACCTTTAATTGTGAAGGTTGTGAATGAGAGATCGATATCTCTTGATGGAAGAAGTATATCTATGAGGATTGATGTTGATGAAAAGGATAAGTATGTTAGTGCAAATGTAAATCCAGTTATGTTTAAAAGGGTTATTTTAAACTTAATTAATAACTCAATAGAGTCAATGGAATCGTCGGGAAGTGTTGATATAGTTCTCAGGGTGACTTCAAATTTTTTAAGGATAGAGGTTAAAGATGATGGTTGTGGAATACCAGAGGCTGTTCAAAAAAATATTTTTACAGAAGGAGTTACCTATGGAAAAGAAAATGGGTCAGGCTTAGGTCTTCATTTTGTAACAATGTGCATTGATTCATGGGGTGGTAATTATGATATATATTCTAAGGTCAATGAAGGGACGACTTTTGGATTTACATTGCCAGTCGTAAATTTATCAAAGCATATTGTTTTATTAGATGACTCTGTCTCTGTGACTATGTCATGGGAGTTAGAGGCTGAAAGATATGGTTATCAACTTAACGCATTTAATAATATAGAAAAATATATGAAATACATGGAAGTATGTGATAAGACTGCTGAAGTGTATGTTGATTCAGATTTGAAAGTAAAAAAAACAGGATTAGCTGTTCTTAAAAAGTTACATGAGAAAGGATTTAGAAACTTATATCTTCAAACAGGAAGCGATCCTGAGCAGTATAGAGATTTTTTGTGGTTAAAAGGTGTTCTTGGAAAAAATCCGCCATTTTCTTGGGGGAATAATGTTTAATTTATTTAAAAAGAAGAATGCAAAAGAATTTGTTTTATCAGACATTTCTCATGAGTTAAGAACACCACTAGTTGCAATTAGATCTAGCTTGAATTGTACTAAGGAGATTTTACCTAAGCTAATAGAGGCTTATGAAGCAGCTTTATCAAATGGTTTGGTTGAAAAATCTTTGGAGTATAAGTTTCTTGAAAAAGTTTATCTTTCCGTTGAAAACGCTATAAATGAAACCGTATTTGCTAATTATTATCTTGATAAAATGAGAGATACATTAATGAGTAGTATCTCAACTATAGCTAAGATAGATCGGATTTCAATGTATGATGTTATATGGATGGCAGTTAATTTTCATGAGTCAAGAATCAATGGAGCAAATAAAAAAATAAAAGTTTCTGATAATATAAAAAATGTTATTTTTTTAACCGAGAAAAGAGTGATTGATCGCGCTTTTTTATACTTAATAGACAACTTAATTATTATTTCACTGGCAAATGAAAAATCATTTATCAGTGTGGATATGGTAAATAAATTCGGTAAAAAAATAGTATCCTTCGGTATTAGTAACATAGACAAAGATCTAATGTTAACTAGAGATATGTTTTATGGCCTTAAATTTAGTGCAAATAAAAAAATTGGCTATGGGATGAGTTATTTTAAAGATTTTGTTAATAAATCTGGATGGAATATTCATGTCTCAATACTTGATTCAATTATAAAAATAGATATTGTTATACCTAAATTAGGAGATATAAATGAGTGATAATAATATACCTCTAATGTATTTTTTAACATCAGTAATTATGGTTGATGATAATAGATCTTTTCTTGATAATTTTGGAATGGAATTAAATTATCCAGGTGTGTTGGAGAGTTATACAAGCCCAAGGGAGGCAATAGAAAGTATATTATCAAAAAATAATATATTTAATTCATTAAAAGATTATTTAATTGAGATTGAATCTAATGAATTTGATAATGATTGTGAATTGCATAGTATAAATTATGATTCAATTATCAAAAAATTATTTGATGAAAAAAGATTTTATGAGCCATCAGTTATTATTGTTGATTACTCTATGCCAGAAATGAATGGGGTTGAATTTTGCCGGAGGATTAAAAAACATCCTTCGTTGAAATTGATGTTAACAGGAGAGGCTGATTATAAATTGGCTGTTGAAGCATTTAATGAAGGGATTATTGATCAATTTATCATGAAGGATGTTAACACGTCAAAAATAGAAGTTGTTGATGCAGTAAAGAACCTTTCCATGGAGTACTTCAAAAGATTTTCTTCTCAGGTGTTGCGAGATGAAAAATCTATTTTGAAAAGTGATCAATATAAAAAAATTTTTAATGACTGGATCAATGAAAAAAATATAATTGAATATTATTCGATATCAAATACAGGTTCAAAATTAGGCATGGATTCGAAGGGAAATATGAGGTGGCTTATTTCGTGTTTATCCTCAGATATTACTCATTACATTGATGTTGGGGTAGCTCAAGGCGCCTCTGAAAGTTTATTAAATTTATTAAGTTCTAAAAAAATCCAATTGGCATTATTTACTGAAGTTCAGAAAAAAGAACCTGTATCTTCTTGGGTGGATTATATGGTAAATATTGATGGGAGCTTTCAATATAATAATGAGGTTTTGCATTACTCTTTTTTAGATAATTTTACCATTAAGGGAGTAATCAATGATAAGGTAAAGAGAATATATGATGTGAAATGATCTAAGAAATTGGTTTGTAGTGTCTTGTTATTAACGCAGCAGATTCAATTTCCACATCATAAATTACTGGGGTATCTATTTCAGTTTTTGAGTGAATACAAACTAACGTGTATTTGTTTTTTGTTTTTGATGCTCGAAGTAATCGCGCAAAATGATTCCCTTCCACAGTTTGAATAATGCAGTTTTCTTGTAAGAGAGAATTTATGTCATCACCGTATTTTTTAACACCAGCAACGAAATCTCCTTTTTCATAGATAGGTAACATGCCATCATCTTGAATTTCAATATATGTAGTATTTGTGTGGCAGCTTTGAAATACCATGATTTCTTTTATTATGTCTTGATAATCTTCATCCTTATTTTTGTTTTTAATGAGATGCGCATCTTTTGGGATGGAGTATGGGCCATGATCTTTCCCATGGAGAAGCCATTCTAAAGAGCAGATCACTCCTTCACGAGCAACACGCCTGATCACTCTCTCTGCCCCATCCATAGGAAGTCCGCCATACCGTGCTATTTCCCACCCTTTGTACGTATTGATATTCAAATCATCAGAAGCGCACATTTCCTCACGTTTTAGATTCGCCATATTTCTTATGCATCGCAATCTATCACCTCTTGCTTCTGGCGTGCTCAAATCATCGGTGACAACGACTTTTTTAGTGTATTTTTTTTGTTTTGTTATCATTTCCCCGCCCTATTAAATGCACCTATATGGATCGAAAAAAATATTTTACATAAAAATAGATCCAAAACGAATCGAAAATAATTGACATAGATTCGTTTTGGAGTATTATATACCAATATACCACTGTTTGTATTCTTTTGGGAGTGAAAATGCTTATTTTAGAGAGGAAGAAGGGTCAGGGTTTCATGATTCGAGATGATATTCATATCACGATATTGGAGCAGGTAGGCGAGTACGCGAGGATTGGGATTTCAGCACCTGAATCGATGCCGATTGTGAGAAGTGAGCTTTTGGAAAGAAATTACGGCACGAGATTAACATCCCGTGCGCCATTTATGCGAAATAGAGCACAACGTTAATGTTGGCCAAGGAGAAGGGAATGAAAACACCAGGACGATTTTTAAAAGCTGCGCAGTATGCATGTGTTACTTCTGCAGCAGCAACGCTCATTGGTTGCGCTGCAACCCAAACAGCGATTGAGCACCGGAATTTAGAAAGCCGCACCAATCTTAGTGAGACAATTTTTTTAGATCCGGTTCCCGTGTCTCAGAAAACGGTGCACATTGCTGTTCGTAATACCTCGGGTAAGGATTTGGATATTGCACCGCAGTTGAGAGCGGCTTTGATTGCGCATGGTTATCGTGTGGTGGGCAGTCCAGATTCGGCGCATTACCTGCTTCAAGCGAATGTTTTAAACCTGGATAAAATGAGTATCACGGCAAGTCAGAGCGCTTTAGGTGGTGGTTATGGCTCGGCGATTGCGGGTGGTGTTGCGGGCGCAGGCATTGGCGCACTCGCGGGTAATACCAACGCCATCATTGGCGGCGGTGTGGGCGGTGGTTTGGTGGGCTTGGCGGCCGATGCTTTGGTGAAGGATGTGAATTACACCATGGTGACCGATGTCCAGATTTCTGAACGCTTGGCGCGAGGGGTTAAGGTGGACGAGCAGTTCAACGCATCCCTTAAAAACGGAACGGCTTCATCGAGCCAACAAACCTATTCAAAACAGAGTCATTACCAGCGTTATCGAACGCGTGTGGTCTCAAACGCAGGGCGTGTGAATTTGTCATACAACAAAGCCAAGCCTGTGCTTGAGGCGGGTCTGGTGAAGACACTGACAGGGCTTTTTTAATAAGAAATTAGGCTTGATGGAACAGGACCTAACACCGTAACTATTTTTTAAATCAGGTCAAAAAAATTGGGCACATCTGCGCCCGGGGATTTCTTTGACCTAAATAAAGGGGAAGTGACGTGAAACTGAGTAAAAAATTAGCGATGAGATGTAAACAAGCCACCTTGGGATTAAGTGCTTTAGCCTTGTCGTCCTATGTTTTTGCCGAGGATAAATTGGCCACTGCGTTGAGCGGGGACGTTCAAGATATGCTGGGCGGTTCGGGGCA
>Ga0100378_1006328_pt1 | contig 10713 bp, 12 predicted proteins | sample CryGeymeta201502_FD_81535 | JGI IMG/M metagenome (GOLD analysis project Ga0100378, IMG submission 81535) | Groundwater microbial communities from Crystal Geyser aquifers in Utah, USA - Crystal Geyser metaG 2015-02 | ecosystem: Environmental > Aquatic > Deep subsurface > Groundwater | place: USA...
AACATATTTTAAATTCATTCTCAACTACTTATTTATAACAACTAAATTAGGTTTTCTTATTCTTTACTACTTAATCCAATTAGTTATTGTCATAATCTGTGTATCTTGGTTTAATCAAGATATTGTAAATCAAGAAAAAAAATTAAATCAAATAAATATATACAAACTTAGGCCCGTTATAATATACTTTATGAACTTTGGACTTACATGTGATCTCATATTTTTGCTATCGCATATTTTCTTATATTTTTTCTTATTCAATTTCATCTTATGTAAAATAAATCAAAGTTGTATATGCTCTGTTATGTATTATTTATTACATGATAGAGAAGAAACATCAGAAACTAAAAAACAAGATAGTATTAATATTCAAAGTCAATATATTCAAAATAATAGTTTAAATATAAAAGAAAAAGTTGAAGGAAGCACTGGAAATACAGGAAATTCTGCTGATTCCAATAGTTTTCCGATTGATATAGAATTAGGAAGCAATAAAAATATTCAAAATAATATCATCATTAGTAATAATAGTAATAGCGATATTAGTAAAGAAAAACCGTTAGAATCAAATCATCAACCTAAAGAAGATTTTTATGATATAGGTCTTAAATTTTATGATTTTATTGGTTTGTTTGATTATATTGAAGCATTTGAAGAGTCAGAAATTGATGAAAACGAGTAGTTTATAGTAATAAATACGTATTTGTTGTATAATTGTATAAAGATAATATAAAATTATATAATAATATATAGTATTTATAATTTATTGATTACGAATTAATTTTCTTTATAATTAAATTACATATACATTATACATATATATTATTAATTAATTATAAAATTATTTATTAACCAGCTTTATATCTGATAAACAACAAGAATTAACAGTTTTTGCAAAACCTAAACTTTGTGTAGTTTCCGACATGCTTGATAAAATCGGTGATATATTTACAAACATTAAAGTTTTAGAATCTCCTCCAATATAATTTTGTAATAACAAAGTTAATTTGGAATCTCTATACGGGATATGATTCTGCTTATTAACTAATGCTATAAAGACTCTACCTAAAGCAGATAAACTTGTATTAATTGATAAGGTTTCTTTTTTCCTATTGCAATATAAATAATAAATATTATACGCTTATTATCTTACCTATCACCTTCTACTTTCGAGTTACCAATTCTTTCTGAGCCAGCCAAATCTATTAAATTTAAAGCTCCTTCACGAACTTGATTTCCATTTCGGCCGGTTAATTTAAGCTGAAATATACTAAAATTATTAAAATCTTAAACAAATTTTCTTTACCTATGTGATCTACTAGAAATATCATTACATTTTGTTTCCGCAACAATTCTATTATCTGTGGCTAAATCTAAGTATGGTAACATTTCGCTATATGAATTAACAATATATGTTGAAGGTTTTTCCATTTTATTATTTTTGTTCATTACATTATCATCACTTTTTGATAACAAGTCTCTAACGTTTTCCAAGTATACTTCTAAAAAGCTTAACTCAACTTTAAACACCCATCCTATTGTTTTTAATTCTTTTAACGTAGCAAATATTTTTTCTGAACTTCTCTGAATTATTCCATGTGATGAAGAATTATTGTAATCACCTTCCATTGTATATGTTTTTCCACTTCCAGTTTGTCCGTAAGCAAATATGCAAACTTTATATCCGTCTAAGGCTGATTGAACTAACTGTGATATTTCTTTAAATACTTCTTCTTGTGTGTCTGTTTCTTTAAATACTCTATCGAAATGAAACGTTTCCTTCGACTGTGTGGCATCCTTTCCAATGTTTGATTTTTGGATGAGACCATTTATAATTATTGTATTTGAATTTGGAACTTCGATATAGTTGGAAGGAGTATTATCGTCTTTAATCTCTTTTTCAATCTTAGGCCTAACTCTACAAAATACTCTAATATTTCCTTTCGATTCCTGAAATTCATTATTGAGAAAACTCATATAGTCATAATGATTTGTATGTATTATTCCTAAATCTTTTATCCTTGAAACATTTTCTTCATTTTTATTTTTAATATTTAACTCTTCTGCTTTATAATTATATAAATTTTTTAATTCATTTTCAAGATATCTTTCTTTATCTTTTATTGCTTCGTCTTCTTCTTTATTTTTTAAATTAAGTTTCTTACAAAGTTGACAGTTAATTGTGTATTCACTTTCTAATTTTATAAGATCTGATTTGATTACTTGGCAATTTTGTATTAAATTTTCAAATTTAGTTTTTTTCTCCTCTATCGATGTGTTAATAGCTTTCATAGTATTTCTTTCGCTTTCTTCAAATTCATTTCTTAATTTTATTTCGTTATTTCTTTTTTCAATTAAGTAATTTTTTAATATTTTCAATCTTTTTACTTCTTCATCAAGATTATTTAAGTATTTTAATTCGATTTCTTTCTGTTTACCTTTTCTATCTAGAGTTTCGTTATATTTTATCATTTTATTTTTTTTAATTTCATAAAAACTTGGTAGAGTAGTTTCAGAAGAATTAGTTCGATTTTTTGGTATATTTTCTTCTTGGAGTATTAATGATTGTCTATATAAATTTTTCATTTGTTGTTTGACAGAATCAATATCAAGATTTTCGTAAGATAAAGTTTTATTTGTTACACTAGTAATAGGTTTATTATTTTCTTTGTTTGTCTTATTTACATTTGAATTTAAATTAGCTGATTTCGAAATTGAAGTGGAATTCATTCTATTAATTTTAAATTATATACTTTAAATTTGAATTTAAATAATAATTCTTATAATAGTTTGAATTTTTGATTTTAAAAAGTTATATAAAAATATAAGGAAATAAAATATTATTATATTAGTTTACTATTAATTTAAACATAAAATGTATATTAAATTTTATTTATTTCAATCATAATTCATACTTCCTCAATTCATTCTTAATTAAATTTCAAAGAATGAACTATCATTTTTCTTCTTAGAATTAATTACTGTTGCAAATCCAGACGTTGTGCTAAAATATTTATCAGCTACATTATTGATATTCTTTGTTAGTAATTCTGGATTGATCAGTTCCATTCCTTGAACTGGAGTGAATGCAACACTTGAGCATAATCCAGAAGTTTCATTTCCAGCCTTTAATGTTGCTATTTTCTGCTTCTTTGTATTTATTTTCTGACCTACTTTAACTGCATTTTTCATTTTAGCACCGACACCCCCAACTCCTAGTTGACCATAACCTTTACCTGTTTCTCTGTACTCTTTTTCCTCGTCTGTTCCAAATTTCATACGATTTTTCATCTTTCTCATTTCTGTTAGTTCATATCGCTTTTTAATACTTCGCATTCGTTTTCCTCCTCTTCGTTTTCTGGGTTTGTCATCTGGTTTAGGTAAAACCTTTTTTAATATTGGTTGTTGGGGTTGCTGAATTTTATAAAGTCTTTTTAATATTCCTTCCTTTAATTTTTCTCCTTCTTTAGTAACATTTGAGTTCTCAGGTACTTTTGTATTATCATTTTCACTTTCGTTGAAATTATTATCTTTGAAATTTTCATTTGTTGTTTTAATATCAACTTTTCTGTAAGCATCCACTCTTGAGGCTAAACTGCATTTACTAGCAAGCATTCGAATTGCTTGATTTTGAAAATCCTCAGGGGTTTCTTTTACTAAATCTAACTCTGCTAAATAACCTCTATGTAACTTTCCGCTTGTTGAAAATCCTTCTAGGTTTTTTCTACCTTGTTGTGAGCCTAATACTAATACATTACAAGCTGGCATTTTGCTTAGTTCAATTATACCGCCAGCTGCTGTGACTAATTTAGCTGCAATATTAGAGCCTACAATTTCTGATAAATTAGGAGCTATTATATGCATTCTGCTTTCAATAAAGTTTAGTAAGTATTTTCTTTGTTTATTGAGTTCAATTACTTCATCACATGCAATATGAACACCTTTCAATTCATTCTCACTAAGAGGTTTTCCACTAGTTGAAGAACTCATTATATTTATAGCCATAATATTGTGATTTGGTAAAAATCCAGTAAGATCAACTTTGTTAACATCAATATGATTTCCTAATTTTTTAACAGCAATTACATAATCATACGGATTTAAGATTAAGGATTCTAATTCAGGAAATCTTAATGAATATATTTCTTTAATATATTTTGTGATAGAATTGATATCTAAAGTTATTTCAGAGATATACTTATTAGAGTCAGAAATGAGTTGATATATTAAAGAATCTTTTGTTAAGGAAAAAGGAATAATATTAATTGTTAAATGAGCTGATTTTTCTAATTTTGAAAGAAATTCTTTAAATTTTGTATTTGTAAGTAAATTTGATGAAGTATATAGTTTTGCAGTTCGAATATTTCTATAAGATTTACTAAAATCAGCTTCGTTTGTATTTAAATTGTTATTTTTATTAATTTTTGAATTAATTTCATCGTCTGATTTATCAGATAAATCATCAAGGTCCATCATAAAAGTGTCAGCTAATTTTTTTGTAGTCATTTATATTATATAATAAATTTGGTATTATTAATTTAAATTAAGTTAATTTTTTGTATATAGTATGTATGTATTATTATGATATAATTATATTTATATTAAATTTAATATTAGAGATAATATTTAAATATTAATTGAATTAATAATTATATAATAACAAAGATGAGTTTTAAAATTGATTTATGGGTAAACAAACATAGATATAATAAATTTTATTTATTAATAATTAATCATCTACTTAGAATGGATTTGATATAATTTATAATGATTACAACCAAAAACTATTAGATTTAAAAGAGTTTATATACATCATGAATGAAAAATACGAATATGAACTAAACTACGCAGCAGGGATGAGGAAACTGTTCGAAAGATCTTATAAATTCACTAATCAAGGGTAAGCATTCTATACTAATTCTACTAGAACTTTATACGATGGCTATTCCTGTCTTAAAAAGGATCTTGCTCAAGCTCATAACTTTTGTCAAGAATATTCTGTTAGTTTATTTAACAATATTATTGATCCTGCTAAAAAGTTTTACGATGAACAAAAGAATTTAAGTTATAATTTGAAAAAAGATAACACTAAAGTAGAGCGGGAATACAAAGATGCTTTACATAAATACGAAAAATCAAAACAAAACTTTTTTTACTATGCTAAGTATGCTGAACAAACAAAATGGGATTACGAAAATTATAAAGTGTCAAATATGCCTACTCCAGAAAAAAAGCTATCATATGAAAATAAATCAATTCAAGCTATGATTGATGCAAAAGAAGCCGAGAAGCAATACCAAACACAGTATAAAGCAGTAAATAGTGCTAGATTGAGTTTTATTGAAATTTCAAAAACAATACTAAATGATTTTGAAATAATTACTGATAGGTTTATCTTATTTGTTCAAGACTTGCTAAAAAAACATGTCTTTTTTCAAATTACATTTGTCAAAAGTCATGAATTTAGTTTAGAAACCAAGCTTGAAGTAATTGTTTGTTATTAATAAAAATATATAGGTTATGGATTCTATTAATTCAAAAACGGATATTAAGCATTTTATAGAACAAAGTAACACAAATTTGATGCCACCTCTTCAGATAGAATATGAACCATATGTTAGTGAAGTAAGAAATTACAATTATCAATCTAATCAAGGTAAATAATAGATATCTAATAACTAATTATATATATTTTATTTAATATAATTAGATGTAATTAATACTGTTCAAAATTATATTGACAAAATGTTTATTAATGAATTCTCAAAGAAGTTTTTAAATTATGGAGATATAAATGAATATAAAGCATTAGAGATAGATGAAATAGTTAAAAATCAATGGAAAGGAAGAATAACTAATGAAGTTAAAAATACAGTAATATAATAATATAACTAATATTTATTTAATAGTTTTATAAAGATCTAAATGAGAAAAAGATTAGATTGTATTGCTTATCTTGTTATAACAAGTATAGAACTTCTGGATTCTTCTATTTAGAAGGACCTTCATTCCAAATAATTGGAGAAGTCTTTTTAGTACTACTTGATAAAGCAATTGAATTTAAAGATTACGAAACAGCTAGATTTACTATGATATTATCTCAAACATTCTATTCTGGCTCATGTCAAAATAAAATTTCACTACAAACAAAAATAGATAAACATGAAATTTGGAATAAAATAGAGTTTTGGGAAGACTTTTTTATTTGTAATATAACATTTATTAATATTTGTATTAGATTGCTTAGGAGAAGAAATGGGAAAGCAAGCTTTCAATTTAGAAAATGATATGAATGAAAGAAGCAAAGAAGACAAAAACTTTATAATAAAAAATACAATATTTGGACAATTATTATCAATAACACATAACATGCTTGCTTTTGAAGTAGATAAAAATATTGTAAAGGATTTAGTAATTAAATTTGGGAAATCTCTAGATCCGATTCAAGTTGAGCAAATCAATGATCACATTGGTAGTTTTGATTATCCCGAGAAAATATTGTCGACTAAATTTGTAAACGACAAAGACTGTATACAAGCAAAAGAATGTAAGTGTGACTTAGAAACCAATATTGAACTTAATAAAACTGAAATTAAACAAGATAATAAAATTGATTCTAAAATAGATAATAAAGATGAAAATTCAATAAATAAAGAAATATCCTTAGAGAATATTAATTTTAATAATAAACCTTCACAAAATATAGAGAGTCAAAGCTTAATTAAAAATGAAGAAACAAAAGAGAACAATGCTGATAGTAATAATAATGATTATGATGATGATTATGTAATGATCGATAAAAGATCTAGCAATATATTAGCTTTTACTGATCCTCTACCAAATAATAGAAAAGAATCGAAAGATTATAATACAAAGGAAAAATAAGATTTAATATTATTATATAGGAATGAAGTTTGTATAAAGAAACAAAAGGAGTAAGGAGTCAATATGAATAAAATAATATTTCTATATAAATAACTATTATATTTATATTTATATAGATAAGTTATTAATTTTTTGTAATATACTTTTATATAATTTAATATAATATAAATATTATATAAATATTAATTAATGGGAAATACAACTATACGTACACCAAATACCATTAAAACTCTTTCTGATGATACCAATGGTATTATAAATTTCGGAAAGTGTGAAATGCAAGGATGGAGAAATACAATGGTAATTATAATGAACTTTAATTGTTAAATATATTAATTTATTTTCATTAAGGAAGATGATAGTATTTCTGTGCTTGATTATAATAATTCATTTCATCTTTTTGCTGTTTTTGATGGACATGGTGGACAATTAATAGCGAAATTTGTTGCGAATAACTATTTGAATGTATTAACAAATTTAGAAAGTTTTAAAAATGGCAATATTGAACAAGCTATAATAGAAGTAAATCTAAAACTTGATGAAATATTAAAATACAAACAAGTAAATGATCTATTAATAAAACAAATGCCTAAATCAAATGAATTGCAAAATATTCAAAATTTACAAAGTCTAAGTATTCACAATATGCCTATTATACCTACAGTAGCTGTTACATCTACTAGTGAAAATAAATTAGATAAAAGAAATTCAAGTATGCCAAATATTGCTATTACTGATACTATTATAAGTCCATTAACAAAGCAGAATTCAATAACAAATAATAAAGATATCAGAGATAATAGAGATTCAAAAGAAACTAAAGATCCAAAAGAATGCAAAGAAATTAAAGAAATAAAGGAGAGTAAAGATATTAAGGATAAAAAAGAAATTAGAGATAACAAAGACTATAAAGAGACTAAAGATATTAAAGAGACTAGAGAAACTAAAGATAATAACCAAAATAACCAAAATAACCAAAATAAAGATAATAAAGACACTAAGGAGATAAATAATAAAAATAAAGAATATAAAGATAATAAAGAAAACAAGGATTATAAAGATAGAAAAAACATACAAAATAATACTAATTATCAATTTATTAACCAACAAAATATAATTCAAAATACTTCTCATAGTCCTATCAAGAATGAAAAAATAAACTGTTTAGAAGAAGGAATGATCGAATTAGACTTAAACTCAGAAACAATTGATTTGGATCAAAGTAAAATAGCTTCCAACACAGGAACTACAGCTAATATAGTTTTGATCAAAAATAATATTATGTATTTCTCAAATATTGGAGATTCAATATGTCTTATGTATAAAAATGGAAAAGCCCAAAGAATAAACGATGAACATAAAACTGCTTTGCCATCAGAAAGTACAAGAATAACAAACGCGGGTAAGAAAATTATTATTGATAGAATAGAAGGAAGGATTAATTTATCAAGAGCAATAGGTAATTAATAATAGTCTATTATAATAATATAATCAATTACAAATTTACTAATTATATAGGTGACTTTTCATTTAAAAATAATAAAAATCTATGCTTTTACGAACAAGCAGTTATTGCTTATCCTGAAATAAAGAAAATTAGACTTACTAAGGAGGTTGAATTTATTATATTAGGCTGTGATGGTTTTTTTGATTGTGTTGATTATCAAAAAGTTTGCGAGTTTATATCATCAGAATTAAAAAAGAATAAATCAAATAAAGATTTTAAATTATCTTCTTTACTAGGTGATTTATTTAATAAAATAATTGCGAAGACTCCTGAAAGTAATTTATTATTGTTAATTAAATTATAGCAAACATAGGGACAGATAACATTACATGTATTTTAATAGAATTCTTGCATAATAAAAGCATTAAAACTTAAAATAACATAAGAATAAAAATGAGTTGAGTTTAACTTGCTTGCTTGAAGTGTTAGTTTTTATAATTGAAAAGAAATCCAAGTTTAAATAACGATAATAAACATTTTATCATGTTTGTTTCTATAATTAATTCTTATTAATTCTAATAAATAAATTGTTAATCGTCGATAAAAGATTTAATAATAATACTAATTAGTAATATACAAAGCAAATAATATATGTTATATATATTTAAAACTCTTTTATATTATTAAACAGATAAATGCGTTTTTAAATAATGTTTGTGTTTATGTTAGTAATAATGTTATGTTATATTAAGAAAATTGCTTTTTTTTTCTTTCTATTTTCTTGCTTTGACTTTTTATTAATTAACAGATTTGATTATATTATCAGAAAAATTAATTTTTTTATTCTTGATTTGCTCTTTCCTTTTGGAAAACTTATAATATTCTACTATTTCTATATAATTCTCTCCATACACATTTTTATTCACTAATAAATAAATCGATAATAAAGTCACTTACATTTTTGTTTATAAAATTCTATCTCATGATCTGTAAAAATAAAGTTTTTGTCTTTATCACATTTGGAATTTATTTTAGTATTAAACATCGTCAATAAATATAAGTCTTTTTCACTTTTATTCATTTTATTAATGTCAAACAGGTCATTCTCGTTATTTACTATTACTTCTTTTCCTTCAATTTTCTTTTTGTCTATATTACGTTATTTATTATATAATTATACTTAATAATATCAGTGTTATTCCTGCTATAGTTACAAACGGTACTACATAAATCATAAACTTAATTGTATATTCTCTTGTTATTTCTAGGAATTGATAAAAGAAGTCTATTTCTTCCATTAATTGAAATTTATTAAAATTTAATGATTGTAATAGTCATAATTATTGATTATTATTAAAAATAATGTAATTATGTAAATTAAAACAATAAAAAGTTTATATTTTAAAAAAGCATAACAAAAATATATTATTATATTAAGTTTAAATTCATTTATATTAATCAAGATATTTTAAGAAACTTTCAATATTAATTGAGTTATCGCATGGAGGTAGTTTTTCTCCTTTTCTTTGATCACATAAATATTTTAACATATTAGCTCTGATTGCATTTGCTTCAGTATCATCTCTTTTTCCGTCTACTAAAATCCAAGGGATAAATGTATGTTTTGGTGTTAAGTTTGCCATCTCAACTTCTAAAGCAATTCCTAACTCTGAATTTGCACATTTTAATATATCAGCAGCACGATCAGAATCACATTTTGCTGTAGCATCATCAAAGGTAATTTTTCCTGGTCTTAATGAATCATATTGATTGAATAAACATATTATTAATGAATGTGATACTCTCAGTTCATAAAGATTAAGTGCACATGTCATTATTCTATTTCCATAGCATTCGTTTGGTCCATGTTGACAATCAAAAGTAATTTTTCCAGAGGTATCTTTATTAACTTGAGAATTTCCAAATGGGAATAGGGAAACTCGAGCAAGAACATCGGTATCTTGTTTATTAAAAAATACACTATAGCTGTTAACTATGAAATCTCTTGTATCAGGGCATAAGCTTTCGATATATCCGTTAACTTGTGGAACTTGATTTATACAATTAGTTGATATGACTAAAATAAGTAGTATTATAGCAGTTTTCATTTATATTTTAATTAATTTATTGAATTGTAATAAGAAATTAAATAATTGGAGAAAAGAGAATTTTAATTAAAAATAATTAAAACAATACATGCATTTTTTATTAAGTGAGTTATTATTAATTTAATAATATTAATATATTATATGAAGTAAATTAAAATCTCCAATATTATAATATAAAAGAGTTATTAACAATAATTATTATATTAAATGGAAAATGGAGATTGGGGATTGGGGATTGGGGATTGGGCCCAATCCCCAATCCCCAATCCCCAA
>Ga0100378_1006330_pt1 | contig 10709 bp, 23 predicted proteins | sample CryGeymeta201502_FD_81535 | JGI IMG/M metagenome (GOLD analysis project Ga0100378, IMG submission 81535) | Groundwater microbial communities from Crystal Geyser aquifers in Utah, USA - Crystal Geyser metaG 2015-02 | ecosystem: Environmental > Aquatic > Deep subsurface > Groundwater | place: USA...
CACCATGCCCCCGCCCCAAAAGAAAAAGACCCCTACCCCCTAGCTTATTTTTGGTTCTTTTTATAACCCAGGATTGTGATTGAGAATATTCTCAAATAACTAATACTTTATATTATGATAAATGTTGCAACAAAATCAGAAAAGAAAGCTCAACAGCAAGCTAGAGAAGACTATGCTAAGAGTTTCAATGAAGAAATCATTGAAGATAATAATATGTTTACTAATGACATTGATGAAGGTACTATAACCCTTCCAAACTGTTGGGATTGGGACAGGTTTAGTCATCACATGAGAGGACTTGAGTAGTCATGAATGATAAACTATACAAAGTAACAGTAGAGCTTGAGGGTTCTACTGTTAATTCTATGCAAGTATTTGCAGATAGTAAATGGCATGCAGAGATGCAAGTATATACTAAGAAGATGTCTATCCAACCAGACAGAAGTAAATACAATGCTAAGCTTATTAGAAAATACATAACTAAGAGAGTGTAATGCTCTCTTATTTTCTTGCTGATTGGTTCTCTTTGATAACTTGCCAACACACACCCAACACACTCGCAGTTGCCAATTCTTGCTCTGGGAGCAAAATTGACACCTGCTCTTAGCCTGCACACACCACTGGTTCTCTTTGAGAACCTCTTTGGTTCTCTTTGATAACCCATCATTGTAAGCGATAATCAATTTATAAACCAATTCTAATTATTATGTTAAGAGGAAATTATTATGGGAAGTACAAAAAAGTATCCCAGTCCACAGGACAAAGAATCACTGTGTTTAAATATGCAGTATCTGGAAGTGAGCAAGAACTTGCTAAGTATAAAGCAGCTTTAGAGGCTCAAGGTCAACCTTGTCATGTTGAAGAGTTTGATGAAACTCACAAAGGCAAGATGATTTACTTCACTACTGTTCACAATGGTAAAAATATTGAGTTGCAGGTATCACCTAACAATGCAATCTTTGTACCTAATGATACAGTAGATGAACTTGAGTCTAAGTTGCAAACCGTGACTGACCCAGCTTTGAAAGCTGCAATGGCTTCAAGAATTGCTGATTTGATTTTAGGAGCACCAGCTTCTAACTCATCTCAAGCAACTCATGCAACAGCAAGTGCTGCGCAAGCTGAAGAAGTATCCGCTGAAGAAGCAGATTTAGGACAGTAATCCTAGTAGTACATAGAGTAACCCCAGACTGCACCTAACCTGTAATGGGTTGGGTGCTTTATTTAGGTTCTACTGACTTCTAAATTAATTACTGGGTGCTGAGTATTATGTAGTACTTCTTAATATGCAATTGTATATAATAATACTAGGAACATATAGTTTTAGATCTGGACTATGAGTAATTTATTTAACAAGTATTAACATAAAGTTATTAACAATTTTAGTAAAACACTTGTATATGTCATTTTTTTTATGTAACTTTAAAACATCAAGAAAGATGTTCTCAATGATTCAAAGTTCCACTATACAAGAGTAATATAATTAAATAAACTCTAGAGAACAATAAGCCCTAAAATACTTGTTTTGTAATAAGCTGATTAAGAATAGCTTAGTCTCATAGTTATAGTACTAAAACAAAAGATTTATTAGAGGTAAATAACTATTGAGTATTAAAATATATTACTAAACTACTACTAATACTCTATACAGGTAGTATATAATAGTTATTAAGCTTATTATTAACAACTTAATAGAGATTATTATGCTGGTGGAAGAGAGTGTTTGAGTGGGAGACAATAAACCCACTATTTTACTTACTCCTTATAACCCTTAGAAATATTCAATCCTAATTAAATCATATGGCTATGAAATATATAAAACAACTTATAAGATGGCTTAATAAACCTATAATAAGAATAGATCTATCCTTAAATGAAGATTACTTATATCTAATACTATTATCATATATTATATTATCATATTTACTAACACTATATTTAAGATAAGGATAACTCTATCCGAATTATTTAAACCCAAACCAATGAAAAGAAGAAACTTAAGTGGTGTATTCATCTTTGAAAAATTTGATGATGAACCTAAGGAACAACCAACAGTCTTTGAAGATTGTAAAGAAGAAACTCAAGACAAATGGCTTGATTCTCTTGAAGAATCAGCTCTAAAGAAGTTGTGTAAACAACTAGCTCAATGTATTAGAGAATTAGGAGAACATTTTGATATAGTAACACAGGAAGAATAGTAACTCTATCCAGAGTTTATCTAATAATCTAAACTTATATATTATGAAAAAAGAAATACTAAGACTATATATTATTTTAGGTTCTATGCTTATCATTATTGGTTTTGTACTATCTATATTTAATTATCATCTCCTATTATGGTGCATACCTATAATACCAAGTGGATTTATAGTAGGATGGAATATTGGTAAACTAGGATCATTTTAAACACTTTAATATATAGATATGAACAAGAAAACTAAAACAAAGTCTTCATCACCTATAAACATAGAAGATATGTATCAACATTATCTAAAACTATGTAACTTAGATGAAACCAATATGCATCTAGTACAAAAAATAGAAACTAAAAGAGCTTTTATGGGTGGATGTATGGAAGCACTGACCGTATTATTAGACATTGTTAATCATATGGAAGAAGAAGAATCTATTAAAGCATTTGAAGACCTATTTGATCAAATAGGAAAACACTTTAAAGAAGGAATAATAATCAGGAAGAAATCTAAAAAATAAATCCATGTCTAAACACTATGTAACATTTGGTCAAGTACATATTCACTCAGTGAATGGTAAGACCTTAGATAAAGATACAGTAGCTGTGTATCATGCAGATAATGATGCAGAAGGTAGAGCTAAAGCATTTGAATACTTTGGTGATAAATTCTTTACAGACTATCATGGAGAAATGTGGAATCCGGAAAATCTAATATACTTTCCTAAAGGATATGTAGAAATATAAGTAACTGGAATAAGTAGATCTTACCAGAAAGTAAGCTGCTCCCAGTTATGAAACACTATAAATTAACTTTGTAAGAGTTAGTGAAAGGTGTATCCAAGACTTACAATCTCTTGGAGGGATAAATAGACCAAATAAAAGAGTTCTAATCCCAATGATTTCATTAGCTAGTAATCATTGAAAATAATGGATAAAAGGGTAGTAGACTACCAATTTAGACCTAGACTTCTAATATGTCTACATTAAGGACATTTAAGTTGTCTAGGTCTATTATAATACACCAGTCTCATGTAGATATGAAGACTTCTTATAAATCACTCGAATTTCACTTTGTTGTTGTAGGAGATTGAGCTGTTGAGCACCTATTTTATAAGTGACGATACAAATTATTGTATTGAAGGAAGCAAGTAATTAATAAGATGTGAAACTACCTGATTAATAATTCCTCATCATTCTGTTTAAATACAGAAGTATTATACAAAACTAGGCAGTAGAGGTAACACGCTGTGTAGGGGAAGATTAATCAGCTCCCAAGGATGAGTAGTTGTAATACAAAGTAAGAAAGCTCGTAGTGACTCTTAACTGAGAACTATAAGTATAATAGAAAGCAGGTAAAGCCCCTGAAGTATTATAACTAAGTGTAGAGGGTAATAAACAAAAGGTCAATATTACATACCTATATAAAATGTAATACAACTCTAATTCTAAGCAAATGGAAACTAGAAAATGTAAAGTAGTAATGTTAGCTACCGATGATGATTGTAATTTAACATTAGGTTTAAATAACTTATTAGTACATCATAATTATACTAGGTCAGCTATTCAAAATAGAAATGAAGACTATATTAATCAACATCTATACATCTTATCAGATGAAGAAATAAAAGAAGGTGATTGGTTTGTGTGTTTAAATGCTAAAGTATTACAAGCAAAACAAATAACAAAAAGTGGAGATATACTTCCCACTGAATCATGGGGGGCAGCTATGAGTTTCTTTCCACCAAGAGAATGTAAAAAAATAATATCTACTACTGATTTTTTATTAGGAAAACCTTACAGTAAAGACAATATGTTAATGTCTTCAAGATTACCACAACCATCTCAATCATTCACAAAAAAATATGTTACTGAATATAATAAAGACAATATTATTACCGAAGTATTGGTTGAGTATGAAAATGTTAATACAACTAAAAAAGAAGATTACCAATACATTCAAGGTAAAGGAAGTAATTTAAACTATATTTACAAACCAAAACTAACCAAAGAAAACACAATTACAATTCATCCAGTAAATAAGATGTATAGTAAAGAAGAGGTTGAAGTAATATTAGAAAATTATAGACAATATTATAGAAGAGCTACATTAAAAGAAGAATTACAAAATTGGATTAAAGAAAATTATATATAAAATATTACCTGACTTATAATAAAGAAAGATAGCAAATAAAGGTTGAAACATACCTAAGCCATCTTAACACTATCCAATAAGTGTTTAGTTTTACGTAAGTGTATTTATCAAAATATAGCAAATATAATCAACTAGCTCCATGAGCGAGAGTTGGATAAATATTCCTAATTGGAAGGACAGGTAATTTTATTAACAATAAACTTAATAACTAAAACTTAAATTAAAAAATGATAAATACAAACATACCCTATCAGAATTGTTATGTAAAAAATAGCTTTTTATATTCTGACCCCACTAACAAAGAAATCACAGAATGTTATATGTTTGGAGCAAAAGCAATAATGAATAGACCAATAGGTTTCCATTGTCAATTAATTAATGGAGCAATATTTTTCTCATTACCTATTTCCGCCTTTGTTCATAAAAAAGATTTTGAAATTATGTCAACAAATGAAGATGAAAGATTGTCTTTCCTATCTTATTGGGACACACAAGGAGAATTTATTTTTTCAAATGTATTTACATATTTAGAGGGATATTATGTTGATTTTAAAAGTAGAAACAAAAAATGGTTAAGAGGTAAATATCTTTTTACTTTAGATGATTTAAGTGTTAATGGTATTGGTTATGCTACTAGTAATGATGCAGATAGTAAAGCACATCATTGCATCAAACTTGACAATGGAAATTATTGTTTAAGTCCTAATAATTATTTAAGATGGCATAATGCTAATTTTTGCACTCCTTATGATTTGGAATCTCCACCAAAATATCATAGAAATGAATTTGATTTAAGGTCCGAACAATAAAGCTGACAACCTAGTGATTGTCCTATTTCTAGAATAGGAAAGTTGTAACAACAGGCTAAACATTGAACCTTTGTGAATATAGATATAAGTTTAATTATATTGAAATCTTACAACGCTAGTAAGTTATTCACATAAAGATACTAGCAGTAATGTTAGACGTATTGATTCCCTTGAGAAAGGATATACTTAATTAGGTAGGTAGAGTATGTGCCTCACAACACGAATGAGTTCTCAGCAAGTGGTTCAAAAAATTAAAATGTTGATTGGGAGTAGTACTCCAACTACATGACCCTACTCTTATGTAAGCACAGAGGACTAACTCTGATAGCTATAAGAAAGAGGGTGCTAATAAAATTAAATCTAAAAATTAACACAATGGAAACAACAATAAAAGAAGCTCTACAAAAAAGAAGAGAAAGATTTAGAATTCCTTCTCAAAACTACTTGAATGCTCTTAAAGAGCTCCCAGTAGATCTACATCTACAGTTTATAAACATACAAAGAGAATTAATGAACATATCTAAAAAAACAGAAAGACAAACTGTCTGTTATGACCAATATGATTAATATTATGAAATATGCAATTAAGTATAATAGAGATCTTCTTAATAAAATTTATTTTGTTATAAAATCTCATAAAGAAACAGTTCCAAAAGCTAGTCTAAGAGAAATACATATTATAAATAACTTAGATGTTGTTTGTACAGAAAGTAGTTCAAAGACTTTTACTATGAACTAAGAAATTCTTTGTATCCACGTTTGTAATTGAGCCACATAAAATTCCCACTTGATCATGAGTCTGTGGACAGGGATTAAATTAGCGTCATGACCTGAAGAGGTTGAATAATAAAAAAGCAGGTAATACTGTGTTCTTATTCTAAACTATTATAAACTGGATACATTGAATATTAAAACCCCAAATTATGCCTGAAGTTAATATTAAGAAGCAATGGATGAGCTATGATTATGCTATTCAAAGTGCTTGTGATATCCAAATGATCAAAAGAAACCAGTTAGAAGTAACAGGTATAGAACTTGAGTATTTAGGTAAGTCAAAACTAATTAAGATCAGTAATGAAATATTTTACTCAAAGATCAGATTCTCATTTTTTAAATATATAATATGAAAGAACAATTTATTAAAAAAATATTTGTGTTTGTTGCAATTGGAATGTTTACTGTCTTAGCATGTAGTAAACAAAAAGCCACAGATAATATAGAACAAAAAGAAAATAAAATTATTACTTATAGATATATATACAATATAATCTATCAAAATAGTGATACATTTCAAATTGTCTCTGAAAATCCTCCTCTATGGGTAGGAAATGAAGGAGCAATATTCTATTCTAGACCAAATGAAAGAGAAAGAATTTATCATTATGGTGTAAGAAGATGGGAACTTGTGAGTAAGGAGGCCTTTTATGATTGAAATACTATATGTAAGTATATTACTATGTCTAATTATAGGTACATATAAAACTATAAATTATATAGACAGAGAATAAATAATTTTTAAACCTAAATTTATAAAACTAATGAAAAAAAAAGAACTAGTAACAAATGTTAATTCTAAATTAGATTTTACAATAACTAAAGATGATATACTTTTAGTATTATTATCTGATAAAGAACAAGAACTAAAAAAAGAACTTGAAGTTATAGAATTAAGTATTAAATCACAAGAAACAACCTTAAACAAACTTAAGTCACATATTGAAGATGTTATAAGAAAAGATTTATCTCTAAAAAAAGATGATAAATTTGATATTCTTACTACTAATTATAATCAATGTGAACATTATGTTGAATATGCATTGTATGATATTAATAGATTATCACAAATGAAGAATCCATCACTTGTGAAAGACAAAAAAATCCATCAAAGACAACCCTTATATAGTCTACATAATAAAGTTGTTGTTAGTAGAAAATTAAACAAAGATGGATTTGAAGGAACTCTGACTAAAATATTTAAAATAGATACAACTAAATATAAAGGTTTTTTGGATAACTTTAATGAATTATATAAACAATCTAAACTATTAAATGAAGAACTAAGTTATTGTCAATACCAATTACTTATATTAGACACAGATAAGTCTATAAAAAGCAATTTAATCAAAAAAATTGTTAATACAAGTGACTATAGTAAATTGTTTCTAGAGTCAAAAGAAAAATAATATTAAGATCCTTGACTTAGAAGTATTCATATGTGCAACATCTCAGTATATTTGGACATGTCTTTATCAGTTAGAGTTAATATCATATTAGCTTCTAAGTCATTGTAATTATAATAATTCTCCAACAGTAGTATAAATGAGACTGTTAATTAAAGATCAAGGCAATTAAGCCAATTTATTAATCAATTTTTAATTTATTAAACATGAAAACACTAAAATCAATTCTAATGATTTCTCTTGTAGCTTTATTATTTAGTGCTATAGGATTAAACTATGTCAATGCACAAGAAACAACTCAAGAAAACTATCTAAAAGTCCAAGGTAAAATCTTGGGAGATTACACTGCTAATATTCAAGTATGGGAAAATAACCCAAAAGAAGGTGCCTGGCAAAAAATATATGAAAAGTCTGATAAAAGTAAATATTCTGTTAGGTTGAATCCTCAATTAGAATATCAGATATATTTTATTAGTAATCTAGGACGTGTAAAAACAATCTATGTAGATGCAGGAGAAGCTGGACCTTGGCTTATGAAACTCAATATTAACTTTGATGCATTAAGTACTAATTATGCAAAAATATACCAAGATCCTAATAAGAAATATTATAGTTTTTTATTACTTGATCCGGAGTATGTTAATAATAAGAAGACTACTATACCAAGTAGTTCAAACTTAAGTTTCAATTGTATACTTAAGTTATAACAAGAATACCTTTATTAAAAATTAATTCAAAAGAAGCTCTAGATATTTTATAGAGCTTCTTTTATATGTTCTTATTCACATAACTAGCAGGACTTGTAACCCTGTAAGAACACTAGCCTAAGAGATAGGGCATAATACTATCTCAAGTTCCAAACTAAAATTTTAGAAATTATGTTAAAAGTTAAAACACAAGACAGTGCATTTGTTGCACAATTAAAAAGAGGTAATAGCAAAATCAGAACTGATAGAGCTGTTAGAATAGGTAATAAAGTTGCTAATGCTCATTCCAGAATGGTAATGGATCTTGAAGAAAAAGTTGCCAATAAGGAAGATGAATTAGAAGCAATGATGGATCTAAGTACTGATAACCAAACTACAAGTTTGAATGTTGTTAGTCCTGATTTTGATGCTTCAAAGTTTGTTGAGAGAGTAAACATTCTTAAAACAGACATTAGACTATTAAAAATTAAGTTAGAAATTGCTCAGGAGACTACTAAAGAATGGTTTGAATAATGAAAATCTATTATTCTAGAAGTAATGAAGTGGATGACTCAAAAGTTCTTCCACTCATTACTCAGTTTATTGAAAATTTACCAAACTATGGTGAAAAAGTTCACAAACTTACTTACCACAAAAGAGGTTCAACCTACAAACCTGAGCTTGTAGATGAAGCTGATATAATCATAGTTGGTAGTATTAATGAAAATGGTCATATTAGAAGAAATTCTATTGCTAAAGGTTGTTTTTCTGAACTTGAAAGAGCTTTTAATAAAAATAAACCTGTTCTTATAATAAAAGAAGATGATCATAGAATACCTTTTGTTCAAAATATATTATCTAGTGATATTAGTATTAAAAATAAAAATAATTGGGGTTTGGGATATGGTGAAATATGTAATTATGATAGTCATGCTAGACCTACAGGTAATGGTGAAGGATCATATACATCTAGAATTAATATATGGCACGCTGTTGATATTTTTATGTGTAATATAATGAGTAATCTTAATAGATTTACTTCAATTGGTAAGTGTAAAGTAAATTTGGGTGTTTCTCAAATTGATTCTTTAGAACTTCTTAATAAATCTAGTAATAAACCCTCATCAGATACACTTGATGAACAATACTTATTATTATGACGCTAGAAGAAGCTTTAACAGTTAGAGTAGGAGATTTAGTATGGTATAAAAATACTAGATCTAATATTGTTGAAATAAGAGAGGTTCTTGCAAAAATGCCAAACTATAATGAGTTTCCAGCTGATTTTAAATGGTGTACAATAGCCTCTGTTAGAAATTATTATGAAGATTATGAACTATATCAAATAAGTAGACATTTTTCTAATGATAATTCTTATCAAATCTATTAAAAACTATAAAGGGTTTTAATTTACTTAGAACTCTTTATAGTTTATTAAAACTTAAAAAATAAAAATTATGAAAGTTGGAGACAAAGTAAGATGTAAACCTGGATTCACAACTGATGAAAAAAGTGGAGGTCAAGGTTATAAAAAAGGTATGGTAGTTATAATTAAAAGAATTGAGAAAGCTACTTCCTCTAACAGAAAGATAGCTTGGGGTGATTTTCATAATGGTATATACATTGAAGCTCTTGAACTAGTAAATACAGATGAATATGAAATCTATTAAAAACAATTTTAAAATAGGAGATAGAGTATGTATTAAACAAGAATATTTACCAGTTACAGATAATTGGTTAGGAGAAGGTAATAGGATAACTCATAAAGGTCCTTATACAATACAAAGTATTGACAAAGGTTTTAGAAATTATTTTATTGATAAACTAGATAATATAAATGTCCGTTTAAGATTTTCTAGATTTGAACATTATAATGAATTTTTAGAAATATACCAAATTTATTAATTATGAAAAAAATAACAAAATATGAAGCTGGGTTGTATTATCAAAGAGTATCTACTTTTGATATTACTAATGGTAATGTAGTATCTCCTAATAAGATATATAAAGCATTACCAAATACATTAGATAATGTGTTACACTATGTGGGAGATGATGGTAAAAAGACAAGATGTTTTCATTTTCATGAAAGATGGAGATTAGTAGAACCAGGAGAAAACACATATAATATATACTAAATATGGAAATACTAAAAGAAAATCAAATAGTAACATTTATAATTAATGGAGTAACTTATTCTTATATGGTAAGAGATGACTTTTTGAATTTAGAAGGTAAAAATAATAGTATTATTTTTAGTAAATTGGGTATTTTTGATATATCTGCATTTTGTTCTAGACATTATGGATACACTGCTGGTTCTGGTGATTAGCCAAGAACAAGTAAGAGGGATTTTGCAGCATTAACTAGAGTTTTTAATGCTTTACAAGATATTATTAATTCAAATAGATCAAAAGATAATTATTTAATTTATTAATTATGAAAGATACAATATTAAATTATTTATACAAATTACCTGATAAATATAGGAGTAAAGCTATCAGTAATCATACTAATAAACCTAAATATCTAAGCAATTATGCATTTATTAAGTCAATGGCAGATGCAATAAATTATGCATTTGATTGGAATTGTACTCCAGAAGGCTTTGAATATTGGGCTGATATTTATGCAGCAATTCAACAAGGAAGAATTAAAGAACAAGAAGTTCAATCAGAAAATTACTCA
>Ga0100378_1006334_pt1 | contig 10703 bp, 22 predicted proteins | sample CryGeymeta201502_FD_81535 | JGI IMG/M metagenome (GOLD analysis project Ga0100378, IMG submission 81535) | Groundwater microbial communities from Crystal Geyser aquifers in Utah, USA - Crystal Geyser metaG 2015-02 | ecosystem: Environmental > Aquatic > Deep subsurface > Groundwater | place: USA...
ATTAAATTAAAAATAAATAAAATTTTATTATAATTTAGGACTGGGAGGAGAAAATGTTGAATCAGTCGCTATGGTTGAAGAAATACAACAATCAATAAATAATCACTTTCAGAAGGAAGTCCAACTTCGTAAGATGATATTACAAATAGAGGAAACAACTAATAGTCTTAATTTTAAAATAAACGAGTGTGAATATGAGTTATTTCAAATCGATTTAGATAAAACCAAAGAGGAAAGAGTTAGGGAATTAAACGATATAATATCAAAATCAAACAATGAGCTAGAAATAACAAATGCAAAATTAGCTGATCGTTATAAAAGCCAAGATGTGTTAGTAAAAAATCGTAAGGAAATTCAAATGAAAATAGCAAGTTTATCAAAAGATCCTTTAGGAAAAAATCTCATAGTTTCTTATAAATATTATGTTTCGTTATTAGAAAATATGACATTAGAAGAAAAAAAGAATACCAATGGATATAATATCAAAATAAAAGATTTTCAAATTGATAAACTAACTAACCAAATTAATATTCGTGATCAGTTGATACATCAAGCGATTGAAGAATTAAGAAAAAAGAATGAAAAGTTAAAGATTAATGAAAATATAAAAAAAGTTGAAGAAATTAAATCAAATGCTTATAAGTTATTGCCATTATTATCATCGCATAATAAACCACAAGCACAAAGTTCACAAGTAATTGAAACAGGTCATAACACTAATAGAAGTTTGAATACACCGAGAAAAACAAAACAATCGTGTATTTCTGATAATGAAATTAAGGCAGCAAGTTATTTTCAAAAATATAAAATACAAAACAATCCATATAATCATAATCCAACTCACGGTTCAAATAAACACAATCAAATAGTTGATTTAGACTACAGTGGATATAGACATGCCAACATTGATAAAGAACCACGAAGATTTAAGACAAAAACTACAGAAGTTAGAGAACAAATGAAAAACTTAAACGTTTCTAATTTAAAATTAAATATGATCAATAACAATTATCCAAATTCCAAAGTTTATTTCTCAAATGGTAATATTATGGACAGATCAACCGATATTGGAATATCTTTCGATATTAATAATATTCAAACAAATGAGCTAAATTCATCAAATAACGATAGTGCTAATAATTCAATGCTCGAAAGAGACTTAGATAAAAAAACTAAACATATTTTAAAATTCCAAGGGAATAAACGAGCAAGAAGTAACCCATATTTAAGATAGTAATACATAAATAATGAGTAAGCTAAGGTATATAGAATAATTTATTTAGTAATAAGTATGAGTAATTTTATATTAAATTATATAAAGTTAAAAAGATAGCTTTATTAATAAGATTTAGTATTAATTATATTAATTAATAATATAAAACAAATTATTTATAATTTATTGTAATTTGATTATTATATTGTAAGTAATTTTAATTATTTTATTTTATTTATTTATACTTCACTTCATCTAAACTAAACTATTTACTAATTTTCAAATAGTATTGAACTCCACCAACTAGCCATAAATGATAAGCTCCGTAGCTAACTAAGCTATAAAATATCAAACTTAATAAATGACTTGAATATATTTTGAATAGTAATAAATATGATTTTTCAGAATATCTTATGTAAGTTAAATATTTATAAGCAATAATAATATTGTTACTTAGCATATCCTTCTTTTTTCATTAATGAACTTTCCTTTTCATACATTCTTCCTACAAATACTGTTGCCCAGACACCGAATAAAATAAAAAATGGTCTTCTATCATTTACTAATGTTGCGAATCCTGAATAAAGAAGCATTTCTCCTAAATAGTTAGTGTTTCTGTTTGTTTCTAAAAGTAAGTCGTCAATTAATCCTTTTCTAATTAATTTAATTGTTAAATATTGTTTATTTTATTTGTTATTACTTGTTTTGTAATCGTACATATTTTTGAACATCAGTTGCCATCATTAAAGTAACTCCAATTACATACATTAAAATAGAAGCTGAAATTCTCTCAGGAGTAGGATTTGAATCAACTTGACCACTAATCATAAGAAAGCCTTACAAATTATTATTAATACTTCTAAAACAATTTACCTCCATACCAATATCCAGCCATCATAGCTCCAGCAACAGATACAGATATTATATCAGCATTAAAAGCAAATCCCTTATCTTGAAATATCATATCTTTCATAACCCAAATAATTCCTAAAGACAATTTTTACAAAGTTACTATATCAAACTTACCATATGACCCATGTAAGGAAAGATAAATATAGCTTCCAATTGAAAAGTTTTGATAATACCACATTAAGAAGTAAATAAAAAAAATTGTAGCACCTTTATGGAAATTAACTACCCAATTGAATGGAATAAATTTAGGGCCAAGAGCAAGAAAACTTTTCTGTGGATTCAATGTGTCAGCATAAAAGTCTAATAATCCCATTAAAACAAATTAAAATAATAGTATAATATTAATGTAGAATAATGTATAATATTAATGTTAAAATTAATGTAATATAAATACGAAACATTAATTTATATATTTATTTTACAATTAAAAATGAATAATAATTACTATAGAGAAAATAAAAAAGGTAATTCAAATTCAAATACAAAAACAATGAATGAATTTGAAGAAATTAATATGGAATATAGTTTCCTTGATGAAAGGTAATAAATACTTACATAAATTACATAACATTACATAATATAATTTATATAAAAACATATGATTATAAAATGATATTATACCATTCATCAATTATTCTTATTTATTTTAGCACCGATCTTCCTCTAGCTCCTAAAAAAGTAAAAAGAAAAACAACCCACCAAAAGTATACTAATTACAATTTAGAAGAGGAACCAGAAGAGATGTCTTACGAAGAAAAATTAAGCATATACAAAAATACACCAGAAGGAAAATTTGTTTATGCTGATGTTTCCAATTTAGATAAAAATAATGCTGGTCGAAAATTAAACATACCAGAAAGTGGTGGTAAATCAGGTAGATATTCTGAGATGGTAGATAGACAAATGTATAATGAAAATTTTGAAAAAGTTAAAATGTCTGAAGCAAGATTTTATGCTTTTTTGAATAAGGAATTTAATATAATAAATAAAAAATCAATAAATTGCTGTGCGATTTGTTATTCGAATCCTAATGTAAGCTTATTCTAATTTATTTAGCAAAAATCAGTATTAGAAGCAAAGAAATGTACAGAAATTTGTCAAGAAGGATTAAAAGAAGCTTTTAAATTTGCAGAGGAAAAGGAAAATACAGTTTTATTAAATTTAAACAGATGTATTGATGGTTCAAAGTCACAAACCGAAGGAACTGATCCTGCGAAGAATTTTTTTGATTGTTATAGTAAAATGGGACTTGAATTGAATAAAATAGAAAATGAAATAAGAGATGAGTTTAGTAATTATATTTAATATATTTTATATATAATTAATGCATAAAAATATGTTATAATTATTTGTAATATTATTATGAAATAAATTAAGATACCATAATGAGAATTACAATATATTAAGTATATTGCATAATAACTTAATATAAATTAATAAAAATTAATAAATGAAAATATTATTTAATTATTTCGCTACGAAAATATATAAAAATATAAGTTATATTTAATTGAGTCAGAATTGTTTCTATTTTAGAAATCAAACGTTGATGCTTTTTTCTTTGAATTACTACTACCTATTGAAATATTAAACATTAATATATTACCTTTCAAGTCATCAAGGTTAACAAGCTTAGAATCAAATCCTTTCATATTAGATTTGCCCCCGTAATTATCTTCGACAACTTCTTGGAATTCATCATTGTCATTTTGTTTTGTTTGAGGTTTTATGTTATTTTTTAGCATGTATTCAATTGAATTTGGGTTATTGAAGTTTTTGTTAAGATCGCCAAACATATTAGTATTATTAGTATTTTGGTTGGTATTCGTTTGGTTTGGATTTTTTTGCACTATTTTTTAATTTGTTGTTAATAAAATAACTTACTGTTGTTCATATTCATATTCCTGTTCATATTGTTATTCATATTCATGTTTCTATTCATATTATTATTCATGTTCATATTCATGTTCAAATTATTATTCATGTTCATATTATTTATGTTTCTATTCATATTATTCATGTTCATTTTAGTATTATTTGTATTGGTATTTGAAGTATTAGTATGTCCATACATATCACTAAGTAGACTGTTAATATCAGGAACTCCTTTTGAAGAATTCTGATTTCCTTGATTTCCGTTATTATTAGTAGAAGTAAAATTAAGATTCATTAAATCATTAGTATTATTATGACTAACATTATTGCTATTGCTATTATTATGATTAACACTACTTCCAGAAGTAAAATCAAAACCTGATAGTAAACCTAATGAAATAAATAATTATTATACTTGAAGTCTGATTATTTTGGTTCTTATTCGCATTACTATTAGTATTTATATTAGAATTTGGAATATTAAAAGGATCAAAGTCTAAATTAGTGGAATTATTATTAGTTTTATTGATGTTAGTATTGGTGCATGTTCCAGTACTACCTCCTCCCAATATATCATCCATTGATAATTTATCACCACCACCTTGATGATTGGAATTCAACTGATTACTTGTATTGCTATTATCAAACCCGGTTGGCTTCTTTATATTAAACCTTATAATTTTATTTATTTAATATATCATACTTTGTATTAGTAGTTGTATTAGTATTTGTTTTAGAAGTTGTTTTCTTATTATCATTGTTACTACTGTCGTTCCTGCCTAAATCTAATATATCTGTGTTTTCTTTTACTTCTTTCTTCTTTTTCTTAGGCTTTTTATCGTTTTCATCTTCTTCTTCAGATGACGAAGACGGCTCTTCCTTTTTAGTTTCTTTTTTCTGTTTATATTGTGAGTTTATCCCATAAGTTGGTTTATTATTATAACTGTCACTATGTTTACTTCTATCATAGTTATCATTGGAGTAAGATCCATATGACCCTCCGGAAGAGCCTGTATTTCCATAGTTTGCCCCGCCAGAACCAACTGATTGTATTCTTGTATTCCATTTTGAATATTGTTTTCTTTCTTCTTCGTATTTTTCAGGGTCATCTAATAACTTCCTAATATTTTTAGATTTTTCCCTAACTATACTTTAAATATATTGTTTACTTGATTCTCCTTTATCTGCACGTTTCTCATCAATAAATGAAAAGTTTTGAAGATGTCGTAAGGCATTAACCTCATTTTGGAGATAGTCATAACATTGTTTGGAGCCACATTTCATCAAGTGTTCAACCAAAAATAACGTTTTAAGAACTTTAAGCCATTTAAATGAAGGGGCTTGCATTTCGGTTGATATGTGATTCATAATTGTTTGGCAGTCGTAACTATGTTAAAAGATTTATATTAATTATGGGAAATATTTACCTGTTGTGTGATCTTTCGCATATTTCGTCTAATAAAGATTTATTAGCATGACATTTTTCTAAATCAGATGTACTTTCTTTTAGTTTAATTTCTATATCAGTTAATGTAAGCTGATCTTTTCTTTACAAAATTATTTTATAATAAGACTTACATTTTTGAAACTTGTTTTGTAAATTCATTTTTTAAATCCTTGAAGTAGTCCATTAATTTTAATATTAAATTTTAATAATAAAAAAATTATTTAAATAAATAAATATAATTACGTAATAACAATTAGTAAAATTATAAAAAATTTATAAACAATATAAACAATTTATAATAAATAAAGTTATATTTATGTTAAGTAATAAAGATAAACTCATTATATTTATGTTATTTATGTATATACTAATTAATTTTCGACGCTGAAGATGATTTCAACTCAAGTAAAGTAATGTTATGATCAGTTATTATTGATAAATTTTCTTGGAGCTTATTGATAATCTTTATATTTTTGTTGTTTTGATGCTTTGAGTTAACGAGAAGATTATTGTTCCACTTTAAGCTTATATCATGTTCGAGTAACATCTATTAATAATTTAGAGTAATTAATAAACTTTACATTGTTAATAATCTTTCTTGTTTGGCTTTCTTCCAAATTAAATTTCTTACAGAGAGAACTAAAATTAAAAGAGTCAAATTCATTCCCATAGTAGATTAAGTAACATTTTAAAGATGTTAGTTTAACATTTTCACTTAGTTGTTCTTTTATTTCGTTAACATTAGTGTATTGGTTAAATGTCTTGAGGCTTGTAAGGAGATCGTTACTTCTTTGCCAGTTTCCTTTCATGATATGGGTTGCGGCGCAGAAAATTAACTCTTTGTTGCTTTCTGGAGGACCGTTAAAGATCTAATTAAGTAAATTAAGTAAAAAGTTAATTAATTAGTAATAAGTTAAGAGATAAGTTGAGGTATTTACTTGTTTTTCATAAGAAGTTAATATCTTAAAGAATGTTTCATTGATTGAGTTGCTTGAATTAATGGTTTTACCTAATCTAGCTTGGAGTATTTTTGGAAGCTCTAAAATCATTGCGACTATATAGTAAGTGCATTCTATTTCATCAATACTCATTGTCATTATGTAAGGGATTGTTCTCTTTTTATCTTCTTTATCGAATACATATGATTTTTCGCTTTCTTTGTTATAAGATTGAGATAAAAAGTCCTTTAGTTTTATAGTTCCGTTCTGACATATTGGATTAAGATATTTAGCGCAGTCTTCGTATTTTCCGTTACGGAAGGCGCATAGTCCAATTTGGGCTAGGCATCTGTTGTATAATATTTTTAAGTGGTCATCCCTGAAGTAATTGATTATCTCGAAGATATGACTTTTGCTTAAAATAGCTTTAGCCTTGCTGTATCTATTGAAAACGCTGAAGATTATAAGTAAATATAATATTATGTGATGCTATATGTTTTAAAATTGTATTATTATCATACCATAAGAAGTAAGTTTGTAAGAGCATAGCCTTAACTTTTAGTTTCTCGTCTCCGTGGTTATAAATATTATTACAGAGTTGGTCGATATAATTTTCTGGTTTTTCAAGAGATCTAATAAATTCTACTTGTGTTTCGTTAATTCTTTTGCTTATTAACCTCATATTAGCTTCATTCTTATAGTAAAGATGAGATAAAATAAGTAAATTGACTCTAAAATTATTATTATTATTGTTATTGACTTTTAAATCAACTATATAATTAACTTACCTTGCACTATTATAGCTATCTTTTAATAAAGTATAAATTTTCTCGACAATTAAACATGTATTAATGAATTTAATCTCGTCTTTGATTCTTTCAATATATTCACTTGAATCATGAGATGTAAATTGGAGTGCTTTATAAAGTTCTAACTCTAACTTTTCTAAAAGAGAAATTAAGCTAGCTTGAACTATATTTGTAATATTTATCTAAAATGTTAAAAAAATAAGTTATTAAGTAAGCATATATAAGTAATAATAAGAATAAATGGTTACCATTGCTTCATCAGTGGACACATAACCATCATCTTGTCTTAACCCCAAATAGAGATTTACTAACTGTATAATCGAGTCATAAATCTTTTGCCACATAGTAATATTAAGAGCGAAAAACTGGCCTTTTGAACTATCGAAACAAACATGCACGTAAAGATTAAGTAATTTTATTTTGATTGTCTTGCTATTTGTTGATGAAATTAAAACTTCAACTCTGTTAAGAATCTCTAGGTTTTTTTCTTGCTGACCTCTTTGGTTAGATAATTCAGTACATTCTTTTTCTATCATAGTATCACTTAGTTCTTTTAATTTTGGCTCTGATTCTGAATATTCTTTATCAACTTTATGCTTTGGTTTAGGTTTAGTTTTTCCATCTTCTCCTCCTTCAGTTTTATCCTTATCCTTAGCTTTAACTTTATCTTTATCTTTAACTTCTTTTGGTTTTTTAACCCATTTTAGTCTCCTAACTGCTGGGTCATCTTCTTTATCATCTAGATTAACATCATCGACTGATTCGTCATCGTCGTTCTTTTTGTCAACGATTTCAGATATATCGGATACTTCATCTTCCTCACTATATAATATTAAAAAATTATTAATTATTTAATAATTATTTACACTGTTTCTTTCTTTTCATCTTCTTTTTTCTCTTCTTCGGTAATATTAGCCTTATAATTTTGAATTTGCTCTCCGTAAACTTTTACATTTTTCTTTATTAGAGTCTTTAATTCGTTATAAGCTTTGTTTTTTGGTTTACTAAACTCCTTTTGCTTTTCTTTATCAATCGAGTTTGTTTTTTCTTCTAATTTATATAATACTCTTATGAATAATTTAGTTAATGTCTCATCATAGTCCTTTTTGTTCTTTTCATAATTTTTAGTAATATCTCTATAGTACTGAATATAATCCTCAAAGTCATCATCTTTAACTTTGTCAACATCTTTTTTAATTCCAGTAATGAAATCTTTTGCTTTTTCGTATGGAGTCTTAACAATTCTTGCTGTTTTACTTCCTGAGTCATCATCCGAATCTTCGATTTGATATTTTTTATCTTTTGTTTTAGTTAAACCTGCAAATTGATTATTTTTATTATCAAATCCTTCATCGCTTGCGTCATCGTCGGAGTTATCCCAATTCATTCCACCTTTTTTATCCATTAGATATAATATATTTTATTTGGAAATAATTAAATAATAATTTATTATAATATAAAATACTAAATAATGTTTAATATATTTGCATTTAAAGAATTAGTTATATTACTTATATAGTTTAACTTTAAATTAACTTTACTTATTTTTGAACTTTATTATATTTATTAATCTCTATTTACATTTATAAGAAAAATTATTATAAATTATACTAATAATATAAATAATATAAGTCTAACTCTTTGTTTTCGACTTTTCTTTATTATCTACTTTTGTTGGTTTTGGTGGCTTAAAAAACTCTCTGAGTCCAAAAGCCCATTTCATTTGAGGATTTGAATGTTTACCCAAATGTATAAATTCATGAGCATTTTTATATTTAAAATCATTATCGTATTTTGTAAATCCATTATTTTCTCCTAAGAAGTTGTTTAAATTTTTAGAAGATGCAACAAATTTTCTCCCTAATTTATGCCCTTTTCCATATTCTTCATTTTTGTTAATAGCCTACAATGTTAAGTTATATTAAGTTATGTTAAAATTGTATTATAAGTTCTACTAATATATCTCATTGTAATAATTAATTAACTTAAATATACATTATGGACTACTTCATAATTTTTCACATAATCATTTTCATGTAGCTCTACTTCACGTATACAATTATTATTTGTCGGAGGAATATAGCCTGTAATCGGTCTAGTTCTCGGTGGTGAATATACTACACCATTCCATCTCGGTACTCCAGTTTTCGATATAAATTTACCTTGTCTTAACGAAGTTTCAAATAAAACTTGACTTATATTACCTGAGCCATTCTCTCCTATTCTTTTTCTAACTAAGTGATCGACTGTAATTGTATTTTCATTGTCTTTGTGATTAAATTCTAAATTAGCATAACTTAAGTCATTATATTTTGAATTTACTAATAGTGATGTTTTTGATTTTCTTTCTTGTATCTTTTTTAAATAGTCTGAGTAAAAATTTGGTGGCTGAGCTGCTGTGCTCGATCTAATACCGATTGTTCCATTTTGATTATATTTTCTTAGATCTAATATATATTCAACGCCCTGGCTTGAAGTAGTTTTATCATTTAATACATGTAAATATGTATTTGCGTTTGGATCAAATTTTCCTTCTTTGTAACCACCTACGTTTTCTGTTTTGGCCGTTCCTGCTCTTCCGGTAGTTGCTGTTCGAGCAGATCGAGTTTTTACATTCATTTTTGGCGTTGATCTTACTTTGCTTAATGGTTGGAGGTTTTGGTTGGTGTTGTGACTTTCGTTTAATTTTTTAATTGGCGATAAGTTTAGTTTTCTTTGTTCAAGTTTGTTTACTTTGTCTTTTTTATCCATTTATGGATTTACTTATTATTTATTATGTATTATGCTTAAGTTTTATTTTAATTTTTAAATAAATAAGTTATTATTATTAATGGTTTTATAATAAGTTATAAAATATAAATATAATTTAACGCTTTATTCATTGATTTTGTAAAGTTATAAGAGTAAATTCAATAGTAATAGTAATTTTAGAACCGAATTGAACCTCAAACCTATAAAAAAATCTCTTTAGAATTTGATTGCTATTCTTTAAATTTTATATTTTTTCAGAAAAGGTATACATATAATAAAATTTATTACTGATCGAAAAAGAAAACTTTTTAAAAATACTTCTTAAAAATATTTAATAAGTTTATTACACAGATCATGTAGATAATTTATGAATTATATAGATAAAGATCGCCATTTATGGATCCCTCTTAATTTTAGTTATGGAATGAGTACTTTAAATGACTTAACATTTCAAGTGAAACCAACAAAATTAATAAATTGGAAGATATTGAAAAGAATATGACATTTAAAAGAACAAAATGGATTATGGAGAAAAAATACATGAACATTAATGGTTTAAATATTGATTATATGACTTTGGAAATTGGTATTGATATTTATTATTCAAAAGAATTAAAGCGAAGCGCTCTTTTAACTTGTGCATTTGATACGATCTTAATAGTAGACAAAATTCAATATTAAAGGAATAATATCTGGATTTGGCTTAGCTAATCATGATATAAAAACTAAAGAAGAGATTACAAAACTTAAATCATTTA
>Ga0100378_1006337_pt1 | contig 10696 bp, 9 predicted proteins | sample CryGeymeta201502_FD_81535 | JGI IMG/M metagenome (GOLD analysis project Ga0100378, IMG submission 81535) | Groundwater microbial communities from Crystal Geyser aquifers in Utah, USA - Crystal Geyser metaG 2015-02 | ecosystem: Environmental > Aquatic > Deep subsurface > Groundwater | place: USA...
ATAACAGCAAAAATCGTCATTGCCTCAGCAAAACGGTTAATAGCTGTTCTCCAATCTTGTCTGAAAAGAAAAAGGATAGCTGATATTAATGTTCCAGCATGTCCAATACCAACCCACCATACGAAGTTGATAATTGCCCAGCCCCAACCGACAGGGTTATTTAAACCCCAGATACCGGTTCCTTCCCAGACTAAATAACCTATTGAGCCTAATAGGACAAAAAGCAGAATGTTTGAAATTCCAAAAGCGATATACCAACCAATGGGAGTAGGTTTCTCGACTATATCGCTAATTAATGCCGTAATGCTAGAGAAATTATGATTCCCTTTAACAAGTGGCTGTTCAGGTACGAATGCGTTATTGCTCATTTGTTCAAGCTTTTCAGATTTATATTAAGCGGTTACTGTTGAGGTAAGCTTATTGGTGATTTTAGCCAAATAAGAAGTTCTCGGACGTGTATTTAATTCATCTAATAAACGATAATTACGTTCATTAGCTTTCATTTTGGCAACTTTGCTAGATGCATCATTGATATCTCCAAAATAAATTGCATCAGCAGGACATGCTTGTTGACACGCTGTAACTACAGCACCATCAGCTGGTTTTACTGAATAACCAGTTTCATTTTTGGTCTGTATTTTTACACGGTTGATACGTTGTACACAATAACTACATTTCTCCATGACTCCACGGAAACGAATAGTTACATCTGGGTTCATTGCCATTTGAACAACTTCAGGATCATCACCTGTTGTAAGATATTCTTTGGTGTAGTTAAAGAAATTGAATCTTCTAACTTTGTAAGGACAGTTATTCGCACAATAGCGAGTTCCAATACAACGATTGTAAGTCATTTGGTTTAAGCCATCATCACTATGTGATGTAGCAGCAACTGGACAAACTTGTTCACAAGGAGCTAATTCACAGTGCATACAAGGTAGAGGTTGGAAAACAACGCCAGGATTTGATTCTTCGCCAGTAAAGTAACGATCAACACGAATCCAATGCATTTCACGACCACGACTAACTTCTTTTTTCCCAATTACAGGAATATTATTTTCAGCCTGACAAGCTATTGTACAAACACCACAGCCAGTACAGGATGTTAAATCAATTGCCATTCCCCACTGAGGTTCATAATCAGGGAATGTTTGTTCTGTAAATAGTGGATCGGCAAACATTTTTCCAGGTTTAATTCCTGGTGTTTTTACCATGTCTGGTGCAAAAGTCGGTTTTGCTTTGTACTCATCAATATTGGCGTATCGAACTATTGCTCTACCTTCCATTGAATGATGATCTTGTACACAAGCAATTTTATAAGTTTCACCAGTTGCAGTAATAGTTACATTTGATATAACGTTTGCAGAAGTGCTTGATCTTAAAGGTTTAACATCAAAGCCAACAACTTCAAAATCACTAAATTCATAAGAAGAAGCAACTCTACCTACACCAAGACGACCATAACCTGTGCTAACTGTAATACTATTATCTACATGCCCTGGTAAAATCCAAGCTGGCATTATAATAGAACCACTTGCTGAATTAATGGTGATTTTTGGTGCTTTGTTTTGATAATGTTCAGCTGAATTAGCCGCTACGTGTGGTAAGCCAAGTTTTGCAGCTGTTGCAGCACTCATTAAGGCAACATTATCCCAAGTGATTTTTGTAATCGGATCTGGCAATTCTTGTAACCAGCCGTTATTTGCAAATCTACCATCGGTCAATTTATAATCAGACTTAACGACTACTTCAATTGAGTCACCTGATAATTTCATTGCTTTTTTAAGAGCGTCTGATAATTTACTTGCAAGAGAAGATGAAGTTGAAATATTAACAGATGCGTACATTTTAGAACTATCTAAAAGACCATCATGAAGAACTTTATTCCAATCTTTCTGAGAAACAGCACGTGACTTCCATGTTTCACGAACTAAATCAAAACCTGGAATCATTTTACTAGCAGCGAAAATATTTAAAAACTCAATTTCACTTACTGAATCAAAAAGAGGTTGAATTAATGGTTGAATTACAGATTCAACACCTTCAAAACTTTTACCGTCTCCCCAAGCTTCTAAGAAATGGGAGCGATTAACATGCCATGAACAAAGTTTACTTGTTTCATCAACATAATCAGACAAATGAATGCTCGATTTTGCAGATTTAATAGCTCCTGCAACATCAATATCACTAGTTGAAGTGTAAATAGGATTGGTTCCAATAAAAACTAGAGCATCAGCGCCATCTTTTTTAACAGAATCAATTAATTTTTTAAAATCGGAGACTGATTCACCAGTTGATTCAACTTGTGAGTAAGTAACCGTACTTGAAGTATTATTTAATGCTTGATTAATGAGAGCTATCGAAGCATTTGCTTCTTTTGATAAATTAATTCCGCCAGTAACAAGTGACTTACCTTTAGCACCCAATAATTCTTTACTAAGTGTTTTTACTGGATTAGAATTTAAAAACTCATTTGAGAAATTTTTAAAAGTATCTAGTCCATTAAGATTTGATGAAAGGGAAGAGGCAAGTGCAAAAACAAATGCATCTAAATCGCTAGACTTTACTGCATATCTAGTATCTGCATTTGAACCTGTAAGAGATAAACTACTTTCAATTGAGTATAATCTGTTAAGAGAGTCTGCACTCGTAGCTAATTTTTTTCTTGATGTGAATTTTTTTGTATTTGAAACACCGTTTACAGGATCTGTTAAGAAATCATCATCAATAGAAACAATTAGTTCTGTTTTATCGAAGTGATTAATTGTTCGTAGACGTTTTCCAAAAGCAATTTCATTTCCTAACTCAATAGAAGAATTATTAAATGGCTCATATACAAACCATGTAGAGTTTTTAAATTTTTTCTGAACAGCAGACTTAACTGAATTGTAAGTCATTGAAGAATTTGCTTCAGAAACAAAAACAACTTTTGATGTTTCGTTAATTCCATTAACAGCATTTACAAAATCTGCAATTGATTTTTTAGAACCATTTTCTGTAACAAAACGAGAGCGATCTGGATCGTATAAGTTTAGAATTGATGCTTGATGTAAAACAGAGGTTGAACCTAATGAAGCAGGGTGTTCAGGATTTCCCTCAATTTTAGTTGGACGACCATCACTTGATTGAACTAAAAGTCCTGTTAAGCTACCCATCATTGGAATAGAAGTAGCATAAAAAATTGGGTTACCTGGGATAATTTCTACAGGTCGTTTTGTGTAAGGGAGAATTTTTTGAACAGGTTTACGGCAAGCGGCTAAACCTGCTAGAGCTATAGATGCTCCCATTATCTTTAAAAAATGACGACGAGTTTGTCCATCAGTCATTTCAGAAGCATTTTCAGGAAATTCTCTGTGAAGGAATTGCTGGTATTCTTTCGTCTGTGATAATTCGTTAAGACTTCTCCAGTACGTTTTACCTTCTAATGTTGTACTCATAGTGTAATAATTCAGCGTTCAGTTCTATAAAATCGTTTAATAATGACAGCCATTACAGTAAGTAGGGGCGTGTATGCTTTTGGCTTTAATAATTTTTTCACCAAATGCTTGTGGGTCTTCAGGAGCAACCCACTCCATATTTGTTACTTCAGAAACTGGTCTGAGGTTAGGTGCTGGATTTCTGTGACAATCAATACACCAGCTCATCGATAAAGGTTGTTTTTGACCAACAACATCCATTCTATCTATACGACCGTGACAACTTTGACATCCAACTCCAACATTTACGTGAGCACTATGATTAAACTGAGCATAATCTGGAAGCATGTGTACGCGTACCCATTCAATTGGGACATCATTCGCCCAACTCTCTCTTAATGCACCTAATAATGGGCTGTCAGGCTTAATTTGAGCATGACAATTCATACATGTTGACGAAGGAGGTAAAGATGCTTTTGCTGACATCGTAACAGTATTGTGACAGTATTGACAGTCCATACCTAATTGGCCAACATGAAGACGATGACTATACGAAATAGGTTGGTCAGGCGTGTAACCGACATCTGTGTATTTTGGTGAAAAGAAATACCAAATACCAAAAACTATTGCAAATAGTTTTACAACTAGAACAGCCTGAAGCTTCATTGGTACTTTATTCGCCCACTTAGGGAATAGCTGAGACATAGAATGTTTGTTAGGTTACTTAGAAAAAACAGTTAATTTCCTTGATGTACAAGGGGAAAGCCGTTAAAGGTGTCAAATATAAGATACTTTTTTACCTATTTTATTCAATAGAATAATTTAAAATGAATCTAATTAACGGTAAATTATACTTGTTACTTCGATAGTTCGAACTTTCAACACAATGACAAAGTTACAACTCTTTGATAAAATAATCTTTAAAATTTTTAATAAATGGAACTTTCTAATTTACCTTTAATTAATTCTATCTTGAATTCAATAAGTACAATTTTATTACTCATTGGTTTTGTTCAAATTAGAAGAGGAAAAAGACAATTGCATCAGAAAATAATGTGGGCTGCATTTTTTGTTTCCTGTCTCTTTTTAGTCAATTATCTCATTTTTCACTATTTAGTTGGTTCAGTTCCGTTCAAAGGAACGGGATGGATTAGGCCTGTTTATTTTACCATTTTAATAACTCATATAATTTTAGCAGCGGCAATTGTACCACTTATTTTAATGACATTATCTAGAGCTGTTCAGGAAAAATTTGAGTTGCATCGTAAAATTGCAAAGATTACATGGCCTTTATGGATGTATGTCTCAGTAACAGGAGTTGTCATTTACTTATTTATGAATGCGTATAATAGCTATAGTGGATTATAGGACAATAAACTCTTAATTAGAATAGTGCAACAAAAAAAATAGTTCTGTACAAAAGTGCTTAATTGCAGTACATTGCAATTGAGCTAAATCTATTAGAGATTGATTGCTTTATAAACTATTTAAAATTTTAGGAGTTTTTATGGCAGAAAAGATAAAAATACATCCGATTACACCTCATCAAAAAAGAATTTTTGAAGTATCTGACTACTTAAAAGCAGGTAATGTTTTAGTCTTTCCAACTGATACTCAGTATGCAATTGGCTGTTTATATACGAATAAGAAGGGCATTGATAAAATTCGAGAAATTCGGCGTTTAGATAATGATCATTTGTTAACTTTATTATGCGATTCATTGTCTGGAATTTCAAAGTTTGGTCAATTAAGTGATGAAAATTTTAAAATCATTAAAAAACTCATTCCTGGACCTTACACTTTTATTTTACCTGCAACAAAAGAATTACCAAAACTTTTAGTTCACCCAAAAAGGAAAACTGTTGGGTTTAGAGTACCTGACCATGCAATCTGTCAAAAGATGCTTGAAGAAGTTGGAGAGCCAATTATTGCAACGACTGCAAAACATCCAGACTATAATGGAAAAGAAAAGCTTTATTTAGACAGACAAGAGCTAATTGATGTAATGTCGAAATTTGTAGATGTTATAATTGATGATGAACAAGATTTAACCATGCAAGAATCAACAGTTATAGATTTAACTGGTGAGAAAGCAGTCATCATTAGAAAAGGAATTGGATTTGAAAAAGTTGAAGAAGTGTTTGCTCTATTCGACAAAGAGTTTACAAGTGCTTGATTTATCAATCAAAGAATACAACTGGTGATTAAGGTTATTATTAATTTGCTAAAACGTAATCATCATAAAACAACCAATATGATTTGGGTAAGTTCAGATAACGATTTCAAAAGTATTTTACAGAAACAGGATAATGATTCTCTCATTATTCTGTTTAAACATTCAACGAGATGCCCAGTTAGTTCAAGAGCGTATCAAGAAGTGTTGAAATTTTCTGAAGTGCAGTCTGATGATTATGAAATTATTGGTATAAATGTTATAACTGATAGATCTTTTTCACAGTTTATTGCTAATGAAACTGGAATAAGACATGAATCACCCCAAATAATCATTTCTAGAAATAGTAAAGTATTAGCTAATTTTTCGCACTTTCAAATAACAAATGAAAAGCTTATACAATCAGTGAATCAATTCAAAATTCACTGATTGTTTTATTTCGTTAACTGAACAATTGTTTAATGGTGTTTGTGTAGTCAGGTTTGACTATTCCTTTTTCAGTTATAAAAGCAGTAATCAAATTAGCTGGCGTTACATCAAATGCCGGATTATAGGTTTGAATTCTTTCTGGCGCAATTTTAGTTCCTGCTATTTCAAGAATCTCTTTATTATCTCTCTCTTCAATTGGAATAGAATCGCCATTCGCTAACGTCATATCAAATGATGACAGAGGTGCCGCTACATAAAAAGGGATATTATGTGCGTTTGCTAAAACAGCCAAAGAATAGGTTCCAATTTTATTAGCCATGTCGCCATTTGCGGTTACTCTATCTGTTCCAACTACTATTAAATCGACTTTGCCTTGTTTCATTACAAAACCAGCCATGGAATCAGTGATTAAAGCCATCGGTATTTCAGCTTGAGTTAATTCCCATGCTGTTAAACGAGCTCCCTGCAATAAAGGACGTGTTTCATCCACCCAAACATGAATTTTTTTACCAGCAGAATGTGCATGATAAATCATGGATAAAGCTGTTCCAAATTCACTTGTAGCTAGGCTTCCAGTATTACAATGTGTTAAGATGTTAGCTTTTTTAGGAATTAATTCTTGTCCATTAAGCCCAATTTGCTTACAAACTCTTCTGTCTTCATCGTGAATAGTAATTGCAACTTTTAATACTTGATCTTTAATTTCAGATATCGGCCTGTCTTTTATAGCAAAAATGCTGTTTTTAATTCGATCTATAGCCCAAAATAAATTAATAGCTGTTGGTCTTGAAGATCCTAAATAATCACCAATTCGTTGGACTTCAATCCAAAAACTGCTAAAATTTTCATCAGGAATATCTTTTAAGCCCATATAAAATCCATAAGAGGCAGCAATACCGATTGCAGGAGCGCCACGAACTCGAAGTTTTTTTATAGCTTCCCAAACTCTTCCAACATCGCGAAGATCGGAGTAAACTGTTCTACTTGGAAGAAAAGTCTGATCTAAAATACGAAGGTGGTCACCTCTCCATTCCAGACTCTGAATGGCATTTTTTTGAGTATCTTGGTTATTTTGCATGATTCAATATAAAATGATTCGATGAATTATTGTACGGAAATTACTGAATCTTTTATCTTATGACTACGTTAAACCACAGTTCTTACAAAAGAACATCTATTTTCACTAATCAATGTTTTAAAAATTATAGAGATTCTGAAAGCTTATGCCTTTAAAAAATGAATTAAATAACGAACTGGGATCGGTTTCAACAGGAAGAAATACTTCAAGTTTTTCAAGTTTGACACAGGTAAATGAGAAAAAATCAAATTTCTCCGGAAATCTTGTTAGAGGCGTTTTATTCGGAGCGTTTTTGTTTTCATTTTTAATGTTCATTATATCTCAGATTGATAATGAAAATAATAATGAGTTTGCAAATAATGAAACCACTGTTATTAGTAACGGTATTGCTGCCGATTTTGGTGGTAGCTCGCTAATCCGTGAAATGGGAGCATGGATGGAAAGAATGGGTTATGGTAAATTATCAGTTGAACGATTAAAAGAATTACGCAATAAAGGTGTAACGGCGACTTTTACTTCAAAAATTAGAGATTTAGGTTATGAACCGACATTGGAAGATTTGGTTTTATTACAGAATCACGATGTTTCTGCGACATTTGCATCAATGATGCACTCATTAGGTTACACAAGTTTAACTTTAGCCGACTTGATTAGACTAAGAACACATGAAGTAACTGCACATTACACTAGTAATTTGCACGATTTGGGATACAAAGAGATTACTGCTGATGATTTAATTCGCCTCAAAGATGCACAAGTTAGTATCTCAATGGTGAAAAAATTAAATAAGAATAGATTACAATTAGCGACAATTGACGAACTAGTTCGATATGGAATTAGTAATCAATAAGTTTTAAGAACTTTGTTTAAAGTGTTGACCTTAATTTTAAAATCATATATTATTCATCCATGAAAAATATCCAATCAAATAGTCTTTGTAAAATGTGTTGTATGTGTAAATCACATAGAGCATAGGGATATTTTAATAATTTTGATAGCCCTGTGTTGTTAAGCGATGCAGGGCTTTTTTGTTCTTTGTCTTGATTTCTCATCAAGAAAGGTGGAGGGACAGGCCCTGTGAAACCTTAGCAACCGCAACATTTGTTTATCATGTGTTGGGCAGGTGCTAAATCCTGCTAAAACTGTGTTTAACACTTTTTTGGTAAAGATGAGGAAGTAGGTTCATAAGCTATATCATTAATTTGGTAGTATAGTCTTGTAAAAAGCCTCTTCCGGTCTGAACCGAAAGAGGCTTTTTTTATAGATTAATATAAATTATGGAACCTACATATCGCGATTGGTACAAGAAAAAAATGTACGCTTCAGAAGTTTTAGCTAAAGAGACAGATATTGCTCTGCAAGTTTTAGAACAAACTAAAATTATTGCTGTTGTTGGCTTGTCAAAAGACAGGCATAAAGATAGTCAGTTTGTTGCCAGATACTTGAAAAATGCTGGGTTTAGAATCATTCCAGTTAATCCAACTGCTGATGAAATAATGGGAGAGAAGGTTTACAAAAGGGTTCAGGATATACCGTTTCCAGTTGATGTAATCGATGTTTTTTTAAAGCCAGAAATAATCCCATCATTTATTGAAGAAGCGATTTCAACTAATCCCAAAGCAATTTGGTTACAATTAGGAACAGGGAAACAAGAAGTTGCGAAATCAAAATCTGAGGAAGCTGGAATCCCTCTTTTTGAAAACAGATGTATAAAAGTAGATCATCAGTTTTTGATGCGTCCAACAGTAAAATAATTTGAACATTCTAGAAAAAGCTTTTCTAGAAAATGAATCTTTACCTAACCTTAATAAAAAATAAACAACCATGAGTACAACCGAAAAACCAAGAAACTTTCGATTCGAAACCTTGCAATTACATGCTGGGCATACTCCAGATGGAACTACCAATTCACGTGCAGTTCCGATTTATCAGACATCATCTTATGTATTTAATGATACAGAACACGCTGCTTCATTATTTGCGTTAAAAGATTTTGGTAATATTTATACGCGTATAATGAACCCAACAACTGATGTTTTTGAAAAAAGAATTGCAGCTTTAGAAGGTGGTGCAGCTGCAGTTGCAACTTCTTCAGGACAAGCGGCTCAGTTCTTAGCATTAACAACTATTGCTCAAGCAGGAGATAATTTTGTTTCAACAAGTTATCTTTATGGCGGAACCTATAATCAATTTAAAGTTGCTTTACCTCGTTTAGGTATTCAAGTTAAATTTGTTGAAGAAGACACGGTTGAAGCTTACGAAGCTCAAATTGATGAAAATACTAAAGGTATTTATGTTGAAACCTTGGGAAATCCAAGAAATAATGTGCCTGATTTTGCAGGATTATCAGCTTTAGCTAAAAAACATGGAATTCCACTAATTGTTGATAATACATTTGGTGCTGGTGGCGCAATTGCACAACCTATTAAACATGGTGCAAACGTTGTCGTAGAATCTGCTACGAAATGGATTGGTGGGCATGGAACCTCAGTCGGTGGAGTTCTAATTGATGCAGGTAACTTTAATTGGGGAAATGGTAAATTTCCACTTTTCACAACTCCTGCTCCTGGATATCATGGTTTAAACTTTTGGGATGTTTTTGGAGAGGGTGGCCCATTTGGTAATATTGCTTTTGCAATTCGTGCAAGAGTAGAAGGCTTACGTGATTTTGGGCAATCTCAATCACCTTTTAATTCATTTCTTTTAATTCAAGGATTAGAAACTTTATCTCTACGTGTTGAAAGACATACAGAAAATGCTTTAAAATTAGCTAATTGGTTAAAAAATCACGATGCTGTAGAGTGGGTTAGTTATGCAGGTCTTGAAGATCATCCTTATCATGAACGTGCAAAACAGTATTTAAACCCTGGAAAATTTGGTGCAGTTTTAACATTCGGAGTTAAAGGTGGATATGAAGCTGGAACAACATTTATTAATAATGTTCAGCTTGCAAGTCATTTAGCTAATGTTGGAGATGCTAAAACGTTAGTCATTCATCCAGCTTCAACTACACATCAACAATTAAGTGATGCTGAACAACTTACTTCTGGTGTTAGTGAATCTTTAATTAGAGTATCAGTAGGTTTAGAACATATTGATGACATTATTGAAGATTTTGAAGTTGCGTTTTCAAAAATTAATTAATTAATCACAAAACATGAAAGATGGATTTGATTCAATTTTATCTTTCATTTTCTTTCATCAACCAGCTTCACCGATGCTGAAACCATTGGTGAAGTCTTTTTTTTATCTATGATAAATTCATTACAATTTTATTCTCATGAAAAAGATTTTGAAACAGAATGTGGTTTTATTATCACTAAACCTGTTGTTGCTTTTCACTCATGGGGAGTTCTAAATGAGAAAAAAGATAATGTAGTTTTAATTTGTCATGCTTTAACTGGCACTAGTGATGCCGAAGATTGGTTCTCAGGATTTTTTAAAGAAGGATTTTTTAATCCTGAAAAGCAGTTTATCATTTGCATGAATGTTTTGGGTGGTTGTTACGGAACAATTGGACCTCAAAGTGTAAATCCGATAACTAAAAAAAAGTATAAATCAGATTTTCCAAACGTTACCATAAGAGATATGGTTAGGCTG
>Ga0100378_1006338_pt1 | contig 10696 bp, 8 predicted proteins | sample CryGeymeta201502_FD_81535 | JGI IMG/M metagenome (GOLD analysis project Ga0100378, IMG submission 81535) | Groundwater microbial communities from Crystal Geyser aquifers in Utah, USA - Crystal Geyser metaG 2015-02 | ecosystem: Environmental > Aquatic > Deep subsurface > Groundwater | place: USA...
ACAATATTTTTTACAGGCAAGTCTGTTTTTTGTAATAATTGACAGGCTTTTTTTAGTCTCACTGTTCTTATAAATTCTGAAATTGATTGACCTGTTAATATTTTAATTTTTCTGTAAAGCAATGATTGACTCATGAACATTTTTTCAGTGAAACTATTCACATTAAAATCAGGATTTGCGAAATTTTCTTCAATAATTTGCATGGCTTTGTGCAAGAATTCTTCATCTGCAGAAACTACTGTAATTTCTTTGGGTTCAATTAAAATGTCTTTTTTAAACTTTTCGATTAAACTTTTTCTGGAGTTTAGGATGTTATTTACTTGCAGTTTTAAGGTTTCTGCATTGAATGGTTTGGTGATATAAATATCTGCACCTGTTTCATAGCCCTTTTTTTGAACCTTTGAGGATGTTCTTGCTGTAAGCATAATCACAGGAATATGGCTTGTTCTGATATCGGATTTTAAATTTTCGCACATTTCTAAACCATCCATTTCTGGCATCATTAAATCGCTTACAATTACATCAACATCATGATTTCGAGAAAACTCCAATCCTTCAATACCATTCGATGCTAAAATCACATTGAATGAATCTTTAAAAATTTCGTAGATAAAGTTTCGAACTTCATTGTTATCTTCTACTATTAAAATGGTGTGCAATTGGGCATTTATTTCAAAATTATTCGAAACCGATTTTGTTCTTACCCAACCTGGTTTTACATCAGCAAAACCATCATAATCATTAAAATCATTTTCAATATCCTCAAAATTTTCAGTCCCATCAATTTCAGTTTCTTTGAAATGCGAATTTCCAGAAAGCAACGAAATTGTAAATACGGTTCCTTTATTTATTTTGCTTTTTACAGTAATTTTACCATGATGCAACTCAACAATATCTTTGGCCAATGCCAATCCAACTCCTGTACCTGATCTGTATTCATTTTTTTGTCCTAGTTGAAAATAGCGGTCAAAAATATTTTCTAAATCTTCTGATGGAATTCCCTTTCCGGTATTTGAAATGATAATTTCTATGTTTGATTTGCTTTGCAAAGCATATTTAATTTTTATTGATATAATTCCACTTTTCGGGGTAAATTTAAACGCATTTGATAAGATATTTAAAACAACTTTTTTCATTTCAATTTTATCAAACCAAACATCATTGATTTCTTCAGAGATACGCAATTTATAATGAATATTTCTTCTAGCTGCCAATTCTTCAAAAGCCAGTTTACAATCTTCAAAGAACTTTTTTAAATCAATTTTTTTGGCAGAAATGGTCAACTTTCCAGCTTCACTTTTTCTAAAGTCCAATAACTGATTGATGAGTTCTAAAAGCGTTTTTGCATTTCGATACATTAAATCGAGCTTTTTTTGAACTTCTTCACCTACTTTATTTTCTTTGATTAGTTGTTCTAAAGGCCCTATAATTAAGGTTAAAGGTGTTCTAAAATCGTGAGAAATATTGGTAAATAATTGCAATTTTAGTTTGTTAATTTCTTTCAACTGATCCTTATCCAAACGTTCTTGCTCTAAATCGTGTTTGTTTTTTATTCTTAAAACCTCGTACTTTCTGATCAACCAAAACAATGAAAAAATCACTAAAAAATAAAAACTATATGCCCAATACGTTTCCCAAAAAGCTCTTTTTATTGCTAGCTTAAATGATACTTGATTTTGTGCAATCCAATCGCCTTCTGTATTGGAAGCTTTTACTTTAAAAGTATAATTTCCGGGTTTTAAATTGGTATAGGATGCGGTTTTTTTGTTCCCAACATAGTTCCAACTTTCTTCAAATCCTTCTAAAATATATGCGTACATTATTTTTGTGGGTTTTGAATAATCTAAAGCGATATACTCAATATTAAAATAATTTTGATCGTGTTCTAATACCAAGTCTTTGCTTGAGTTTAAAAATGCGTTTTCGGAATTATTTCTGAGTTGAAATGAAGTTATAGTAATTGGTGGAATAAATTGATCTTGCTCAATTTTTTGGGGGTTGAAATAGGTAAATCCCTCAATACCTCCAAATAGCAAATCGCCTTCTTTTGTTTTTAGACTGGCATTAAAATTAAATTCATTACTCTGCAATCCATCTTCCTGTTTGAAGTTTTTTATTTTATTTGATTTAATATCAATTTTACTAATTCCTTTGTTTGTACTTATCCATAAACTTCCAGAATCATCTATCAAAATACTGTGAATGAACTCGTCAATTAATCCATTGTCAAGCCCGTATTTGATGCTTTTTTTGGAATCTAAATCATAATTATACAATCCATCACCTGCTGTTCCTATCCACAAAGTATTTTTGTCTTTAAAAATAGACGTAACTGTATTAATTGAAAATGCACTTTTTGAATGAGTTCTAAAACTAATTTCTTGGCTCTGTTTTGTAGTCATGTTTAGCAAAAACAACCCATTATTGCTGGCAACGTAGAGATGATCTTTGTCTGCCATGATTAGTTGATAAATAAAACTTCCTATTTTTTTATTGTTTATTACGACACTAAACGTATTCGTTTTTCTATCATAAAAATTTAATCCCCCTTCATTGGTTCCAATCCAAATATTGGTTTTATAGTCTTCAAAAAAAGTAGTTATTCTATTATCACTCAATTCATTGTACCTAATTACTTTGATGGATTGGTTTTTTTCGATAATTCTATTAACACCTCCTCCATGTGTACCAACCCAAATATCTCCATAAAAGTCTTTTAAAATTGCTTTGACATTGTTTGAACTTAAACTGTTGTTATTTTTTGGATCGTGTTTTAAAAAGCGAAATGAATTGCTTTCTTTGTTAAAAATATTAATTCCTCCACCTTCTGTTCCAATCCATAAATTATCAGAATCGTATTGCAAAAAAGAACTGACAACCTTATAATTGAGGTTATTTTGATTAAATCCTTCTTTATATGTCAGAAAATTATTATTGTTTTTACTGTAATAACTGATGCCTCCTGCCCAGGTTCCAACCCACAATCCATCATTGAAATCTAAGAAAATATCATATATGGAATTTTGACTTAAACTTTCTGAATTGCTAATGTTGTGGGTATATTTTGTGAGATTTTTATTTACATCTAATTTGAATAATCCAGTATACGTTCCAATCCATAAATTTTTCTTATTGTCGTGTATGATATCTCTAATAGGATCAGAAATCACTTGATTTGACTTTATTATCAAAGGTTTGAAAAATTTTTCTTCTTCGTCGAAATAAACCAATCCCTCAGTATAACCCAACAAAATTTTTCCGTCAAAATCTTCATGTAACGCTACAGAAGTGTTTAATGATAAAGTTATATTATTAGGGTAAGAAACTGAAAACCATTTATGTACCGATTTTTTATAAACATCAATTTTGATAGTATTTGCAATAAAAACATCTCCATTTGAAGCTAATAAAACCTTTTTGATATAATTTGAACTTATATTTCTTTGAATTTCTTTTTTAAAAGGAGTTTCCGAAAAGGTATTTTTTTGTAAATCAAAAAAATCAACACCTTCATTAGTACTAATTATTAAAAAAGTGGAGTCTTTTACAAAAATATTGGTAATTTCTTTTTCGTAATAATTCTTGTCTTTTGGGATTTTTATTCTTTTAAAATTATTGCTTTTTGGCTCATATTTGTTAAGTCCTTTTTTGGTTCCAATCCATAAGTTTCCTTTGCTATCAGAGACAATACTTGTGATCCAATTATTACTTAAACTATTAGAATCTTTTGCTCTGTAATTGTAATTTTTAAACACATACCCATCAAACTTATTCAAACCATATCTGGTTCCAAACCACATAAATCCTTTTTTGTCTTGTGCAATACTGGTTACAGAAATTTGTGATAAACCATCTTTGGTTGCAAAATTTTTAAATTTAATATTCCCTCTTACAGAGGTATTTTCTTGAGCTGTTAGGTTGTTAAAAACCACTAAAAGAAATAAAAAGCGTAGATTTCTCATGGGTTTCTTAAAAAGATTTATTTGAAGATTCTCTGATGATCAACTCTGAAATTAATACAAAAGATTGATTCACAGTTGATTTATGTTCAATTTGCGATATCAATTGACTAGAAGCTTTTTTGCCCATCTGAAATGCTGGCTGATTTATAGTAGTCAATGATGGCTCAATTACAGCCGCAATTGGATCGTTGTTAAATCCAACAACAGCAATATCTTTTGGGATTTTTATGCCTTCTGATTTTAAATATTGAATGGCACTAATTGCAGATGTATCATTGGCGGCATACAATCCATCAATTTTTTTTGTCTCTATTATTTTTTTTGCCATGATAATGCCATCTTCTTCTGAAAGATTGGATTCAAAAATTAAACTTTCATCAATGTCAATTTGATACTTTTTCAAAGCATCCAAATAGCCATTTTTTCGCTGTTTGTACAACTCAATATTTTGTTTTCCTGAAAAATGAGCGATTTGTTGGCATCCTTTTTGTAGCAGATGCTCGGTTGCTAAAAAACTCGCTTGATAATTATCAATATTGATATTGACACAGTTTTCTAGAGTGCATGGTCTATCAAAAAAAACAATTGGATTTCCAAAAGATTGGAAATTTTTTAAGTGCTCATAATCTGTAGTTTCCATTGAAATTGAAATTAAAATACCATCTACTCTATTCGAAATTAAATTTGAAATGATTTTTTTTTCTCTTTCAAAACTGTCTAAACTTTGACAAATAATTACATTATATCCCTTTTCTTGTGCAATTTGCTCAACACCTGCAATTACTGTCGCAAAAAAGTATCTTGAAATTCTAGGCAAAACAACAGCTATGGTTTGTGTTTTATTTGTTCTTAAATTTGAAGCTAGCGTATTTCGTTGATAGCCTAATTCTTTTGCTTTCTTTAAAATGATTTCTTTTGTTTTTTTTGTGACTCTATCACTATCATTCAATGCTCTAGAAACTGTAGAACTATCAATTCCTAAAACTCTTGAGATATCATGAATGGTTATTTTCTTTTGACTCATAAATTATTAAAAAAGAAATATTTGAAACAAAAATAGTAAATATTTATTTATACAATCGATTGTATTTTTGAAATATTTTTTTACTTTTACCAAAATTTTACAAACTTATCAAAATGAATACTTTTTACAGCTCAAGATACGCTTCTTCTCCAAAAGATGTTAAAACGTACAATACCAAACGATTGCGTGAAGAATTTTTAATTGACACGCTTATGGAAGAAGATAAAATCAATCTCGTTTATTCTCATTTTGATAGGTATATTGCTGGAAGTGCTGTTCCAAAAAATAATTCTTTAGTTTTAGAAACTATTGATGCTTTAAAATCGGAGTTTTTTTTAGAAAGAAGAGAATTGGGAATCATCAATGTTGGTGAAGAAGGAAGTGTTTTTGTGGATGGAGTTGAATTTACTCTGGCAAACAAAGAAGCGCTGTATGTTGGTCAAGGAAATAAAGAAGTGATTTTTTCAAGTAAAAATTCAGAAAATCCTGCATTATTTTACATAAATTCTACTCCTGCACACAAATCCTATCCAACAAAAAAAATTGGAAAAGAAGATGTAGAAACTATCGAATTAGGTTCTCCAGAAACTGCCAATGCAAGAACTTTGAGAAAATATATTGTTAGTAATGTGGTTGATGTTTGTCAATTGCAAATGGGAATGACAACGCTAAAACCTGGAAGCTCTTGGAATACCATGCCTGCTCATGTGCATGATAGAAGAATGGAAGTGTATTTCTATTTTGAAATTGATCCAAATCAAGCCGTGTGTCATTTTATGGGCGAACCACAGGAAACAAGACACATTTGGATGGCAAATCATCAAGCTGTGATTTCTCCTCCTTGGTCTATTCATTCTGGCTCAGGAACTAGTAGTTATTCTTTTATTTGGGGAATGGCTGGCGAAAATTTAGATTACGGAGACATGGATCATTGCAAAATAAACGAACTTAAATAATAAATAAAATACAAAAAATATGTCAATCAATTTATTCGATTTAACAGGAAAAACTGCTTTAATAACTGGGGGAATTCACGGTTTGGGAATGGCAATGGCAAAAGGTTTAGGAAATGCTGGAGCTACAATTGTGGTTAATAACAACTCTGAAGATGCTCTTGCTGATGCTGTTGCAGAGTACAAAGCCTGTGGATTAAAGGCTTTTGGATATGTGTTTGATGTCACTAAAGAAAATGAAGTGATTGAAGCTATTCAAAAAATCGAAAAAGAAGTAGATCCAATTGATATTTTAGTAAATAATGCTGGGATTATCAAAAGAACGCCTATTGTTGATATGGAAGTTTCTGATTTTAAAATGGTAATTGATGTTGATTTGGTGGGGCCATTTGTTGTTTCAAAAAATGTCGCTAAAGGAATGATTCAAAGAGGTGGAGGAAAAATTATCAATATTTGCTCTATGATGAGCGAATTGGGAAGAGATACTGTAAGCGCTTATGCGTCTGCAAAAGGTGGATTGAAAATGCTTACCAAAAGCATGGCAACTGAATGGGCTAAATTCAATATTCAAACAAACGGAATTGGTCCTGGGTATTTTGCCACTAGCCAAACTGCACCTATCAGAGTTGACGGACATCCGTTCAACGAATTTATCATCAGTAGAACTCCAGCTGTACGTTGGGGAGAACCTGAAGATTTACAAGGTGCTGCCATCTTTTTGAGTTCAAAAGCAAGTGATTTTGTAAACGGACATATTTTGTATGTTGATGGTGGAATTTTAGCTACCATTGGAAAACCATCTAACGAGTAATTTGATTATGAAAACCAAAATTTTAATACTGATAAGTTCACTGTTGCTATTTTTTTCATCCAAAAAAGAGCCTTATAAGATTGTCATTACCGTAAAAAATACGTTGAAAATTGACCGTCAATTCGAAACTATTGAATTAACGAAAGAGCAATTAAACCTTGCTGATTTGAGTTTTTATGGCGTTAAAAATATGAAATCAAAAGAACTATTGGTATCGCAAACTGTTGATTTGGATGCTGACGGAATAATGGATCAATTGTTATTTCAGCCAATAATAAAAGCAAATTCTGAGGAGAAATTTGAAGTTGTCAAGATTTCAAAAAAACCTTCTAAAGATACAATTGAAAATTGTTATTCTCGTTTTGTTCCAGAAAGAACAGACGATTATGCTTGGGAAAATAATAAAGTTGCTTTCAGAGCTTATGGCCCAACTGCCCAAAAAATGGTGGAAGAAAACATTAAAGGAGGCACACTTTCTAGCGGCATTGATGCTTGGTTGAAAAAAGTTGACTATCCTATTATCAATAAATGGTACAAAAAAGAATCTGAAAAAAAGGGAACTTACCACGAAGATACAGGAGAAGGATTGGATAATTTTCACGTAGGAATTAGTAGAGGTGTTGGAGGAATTGCTGTTAAAAATGAAAGTGTTTACACCTATTCCAAGAATTATACTAAATGGCGAACCATCACTACTGGTCCTATTCGAACAAGTTTTTATTTAGAATACGCAAACTGGAAAGCTGGGGAAAATGAAATTTCAGAATCAAAAATCATAACGTTAGATTATGGAAATAATTTATCCAAATTTGAAATATCCATTCAAGGAATACCAACTATTTCTGCTGGTTTGACATTGCATGAAAATGATGGTAAGGTAACTGTAAACAATGAACATAGTTGGATAAGTTACTGGCAACCTCATGAAGACTCTGAACTAGGAACAGCCATCATAACCAAAAAAAACCATTTTGCGGGTCAAGAAACATACGAAACAACCTCAAAAGACGAAAGCAATGCCTATATGCATATGAATATCATCAACAATAAAGTTGAATATTATGCAGGTTTTACTTGGAAAAAAAGCAATCAATTCAAGGATAAATTGGCTTGGGAAAATTATTTGAATGATTTTTCAAAGAAAATAGAAAATCCTTTGCTTGTTAAAATAAAAAAATAATATACAATGAGTCCGGTAGTCACATTTGGCGAAATCATGCTACGATTATCTCCGCCAGAATTTTTACGATTTTCTCAAGCTTCTCATTTTGATATTGAATTTGGTGGTGGCGAATCCAATGTGGCTGTTTCATTAGCGAACTTTGGCATGGAGGTAGATTTTATTACACGATTGCCAAAAAATGACATTGGTGATTGTGCCAAAATGGAATTGAGAAAATATGGTGTTGGTGTTGATAAAATAGTCTATGGAGGCGAACGTTTGGGAATTTATTTTTTAGAGACTGGCGCTATTTCTAGAGGTAGTAAAGTAGTCTATGACAGAGCATATTCGTCTATGGCTTCTATTCAACCTGGTATGATTGATTGGGAAAAAGCATTGAAAGGCGTATCTTGGTTTCATTGGACAGGCATTACTCCTGCCATTTCACAAAGTGCTGCAGATACTTGTTTGGAGGCTTTAAAAGTGGCAAGTGCTAAAGGTATTATCATTTCTACAGATTTCAATTACAGAGCAAAACTGTGGAATTATTGTGATGAAAATCATCGAAAAAATATCATGACAACATTGAGTTCTTATTGCGATATTATCCTTTGCAATCAAGAAGATGCTGCTGTTTTTTTCGGAATTCATCCTGAGAATTCATCTTCAACATCTACTAGAGAATCTGACATTTTGAATGTTATTGAACAACTCTTTCAGAAATTTCCTCACGCAAAAAAAATCGCTACAACACTACGAACTTCCATTTCTGCGGCTTATAATACTTGGTCAGCCATGTTATCTGATGGAAAAAGTATTTACAAAACGAAAACCTATGAATTAAATCCGATTGTTGATAGAGTTGGTGGTGGTGATTCTTTTATGGCTGGATTGATTTATGGTTTGAAAACCTATGCTGATGATGACCAAAAAGCCCTCGATTTTGCAGTTGCAGCATCCACTTTAAAACACAGTATCAAAGGGGATGTAAACCTAGTTTCTGTGGAAGAAGTTACCAAATTAATGGAAGGTGACGCTTCTGGAAAAGTAGCAAGATAAATCAAACAATATGATCTTAGATTCACTACACAACGCTTCAACATATACCAATTTGCATCCTCTTTTTGCAAAAGCTTTTGATTTTATCCATAAAAACGATTTTTCTACCATTGAAAATGAAATTATCGAAATCGAAGATGGATTGAAAGTAATTGTCAATACTGCTGAGGGAAAAACTCAGGAAATGAGTTATGCCAATTTTGAATGTCACAATCAACATATTGACATTCAAGTATGTTTACAAGGCACAGAAATCATGGGATGGAAACCCAGAGAAAAATGTACCAATCCAAAAGGTGCTTATAGTTCAGAAAAAGATGTGCTTTTTTTTAAAGACACTCCTGATATGAATTTTCAATTGACTGAAGAACAATTTGTTATCTTTTTTCCTGAAGATGTTCATGCGCCTATGATTGGTAATGGAATCATTAAAAAATTGGTATTTAAAGTTAAAGTCTAAAAAAAATGAGCAAAATACACATTGTTATCAATACCATCGTTCAACAAGGAATGCTTCCCTTATACTTTCATGCAGATGAAAATACCTCCATAGAAGTGTTAAGAGCTTTATACAGAGCTGGAATAAAAGCCGTAGAATATACAAGTCGTGGAGAAACTGCTGCCAATAATTTCACCAAAATGGTTGCCATAAGAAATGCAGAAATGCCTGATTTATTATTAGGAATTGGCACGATTAAAACCAAAAAACAAGCAGAAAAGTATATTGAAATAGGCGCTGATTTTTTTATCAGTCCTGGTTTTGTACCTGAAGTTGCAGCATTGCTTAAAGAGAAAGAAATGTTACAGTCCAGGCTGTATGACTCCTACAGAAATTATTGTTGCAGAGAATTCAGGGATACAATTCATCAAATTATTTCCCGGAAATATGTTGGGTTCTGATTTTTTAAGTAGCATCAAAGATATTTTTCCTGAGTTGGTTTTTATGCCTACAGGTGGTGTAGATACCACTACCGAAAACATTGGTGCATGGTTCAAAGCAGGCGTTTCTGCGGTTGGAATGGGCAGCAAATTGATCAGTAAAACATCAATGGCAAACAACGATTATGCAACCATTGAATTTGAAACCAAAAAAGTATTGAGTTTGATACAAACTATTAAAAATAACTAACCTAAAAACACCATGACAGCAACAAACACAGCCATAGGAAAATACAGATGGACCATTTGTGGTTTGCTTTTTTTTGCAACTACCGTCAATTATCTTGATCGTCAAGTATTGAGTTTATTAGCTCCAAGTATGTCAGAAGAATTTGGTTGGTCTAACACTGATTATGCCAATATCACAGCTGTTTTTCAGTTTGTTTATGCCATTTCTATGATTTTTGCGGGAAGAATTATCGATAAATTAGGTACCAAAAAAGGATTTATATTGGCGATAACTATTTGGTCTTTGGGTGCCATTATGCACGCTTACTCACTGCCCATTGGCACTGCTTTTTCTACATTTATGGTATGGGTTGGTTTGGGGGCTGTGCCTATATCCATTGCAGGATTTATGATTTCAAGAGTTGTTTTGGGTTTTGGAGAATCAGGTAACTTTCCTGCAGCAATCAAAGCGGTTGCTGAGTATTTTCCAAAGAAAGAACGTTCCTTAGCGACTGGAATTTTTAATTCTGGCTCCAATGTTGGGGCAATTTTAGCACCATTAACAGTGCCTGTAATTGCTGAATTTTATGGATGGGAATTTGCTTTTATTTTAATTGG
>Ga0100378_1006339_pt1 | contig 10693 bp, 11 predicted proteins | sample CryGeymeta201502_FD_81535 | JGI IMG/M metagenome (GOLD analysis project Ga0100378, IMG submission 81535) | Groundwater microbial communities from Crystal Geyser aquifers in Utah, USA - Crystal Geyser metaG 2015-02 | ecosystem: Environmental > Aquatic > Deep subsurface > Groundwater | place: USA...
ACGACTACGCGCTTCGATATGCTGGAAAGAATGGTCAAATAGAGGTAGTCAAATGTTTGCTAGAACGGGGAGGAGATTCTAATCAAATTAGTGATCGATTTTTAGACGAACTTTTCTTATCTTGCGATTTGAAGATCGAGAAAATCATTCCACGTTTGGCTTCTTTACTTCTAAAAACCGATTTAGCCAAGAAACCCTACCAAATGTCGACAAGAAATAAAATATTAACATCTTATAAGAAAAAAGTGCTCTCTTCGTTGGTTATTTTAATGTACCATCTCTACTATCGTCCGAGTGGTCCAGGTTTCTTTCGAGCTATTGGACAGATTTGACGTTTCAGAACTTCGGGAATTTAACTTCGTATTTATATTGAATATAAATAAGTGCAGGGCAAAAAAGGTGGATAGTAAGAAAAAATACTAAGCAATTAAAAGTAATGATCTGGAGGTAGTCAGATGTTCGCCAGAACAGGGAGCCGACCCCCACGCTCGGGACGACCACGCATTCGGATGGGTTGCAAAAATAGCCGTCTGTAGGTAGTCAAACATTTGGTAGAACAAGGAGCTAATTCTGATATACTTTCTGATATACTTTCTGGGAAAAATTTAATCAAACTTTTCACAACCTAAGACTTTCAGATCACAAAAATATTCCATCTTTAAGTTCTTCACTTTCAAAAATCGTTTTATTCAAAAAAATCTATCAAATAACTAAGATGAATAAAATATTATCAACTTGTTAAAAAGTGCTCACATCGTTAGATATTTTAACCCACCATCTCTATCGTCCGTGTGTTCCAGACTTCTTTCGAGCTATTGAAAGGATTTGGTATTTACAGGCAGCGAAAATTGAACAATATATTTATATTCAACATAAATAAGTGAAGAACAGAGAAGATGGGTAGTAACATGAAACTACTCGAAGCAGCAAAAATTAATGATCTGGAGAGTGTCAAATATTGGCTAGAAAAAGGAGCTGATCTTCACTCTATGAACGACTCGGCACTCCGATGGGCTGCATATTATGGCTATCTGGAGATAGTCAAATATTTGCTAGAACAGGGGGGTGATCTTCACGCTGATAGCGATTGGGCACTCCGACTCTCTGCACTAAATGGTCATCTGGAGGTAGTCAAATTTTTGCTAGAACGGGGAGCTGACCTTCACGCTGATGATGACCAAGCACTCGAGTGGGCTGCAGAGTATGACCATCTGCAGGTGGTCAATTATTTGGTAGAACAAGGAGCTAATCTTCACGCTAAGAATGACTATGCGTTCCGATTGGCTGCGTTATATGGCCATCTGGAGGTAGTCAAATATTTGCTAGAACAGGGAGGCGATTCCAATCTAGTTTCTGAAGAAATGTTAATCAAACTTTTCACATCTTATGATCTGAAGATCGCAAAAGATATTCCGCGTTTAACTTCTTTACTTCTAAAAATAGATTTAGTTAAGAAATCCTATCAAATATCCACGAGAAATAAAATGTTATCAACTTATAAGAAAAAAGTACTCACAAGTTTAGTCGTTTTGATGTACCACCTATACTACCGTCCGAGTGGTCCAGGTTTCTTCCAAGCCATCGAAGCGGTTTGATATCTACGGGATGTGGAAATTGAACAGTATATTTATGTCGAACGTAAATATGTAAAAGACAAAGACGATGAAAAGTAAGTCAAAACTCTTCGAGGCCGCCGGAAAAAATGATTTAGAGAGCATCAAACGTTTGCTGCAACAAGGAGCTGATCTTCACGCTGATGACGACTGGGCTCTCCGGTTGGCTGCAGAAAGAGGACATCTAGAGGTAGTCAAATATTTACTAGAACAAGGAGCTAACCTTCACGCCAAGAACGACGAAGCACTTCTGCTAGCTGCAGGAAACGGCGACCTGAAGAAGGTCAGATATTTGCCAAGACTAAGAAATCCCCATCCTAAAAGCGATTACGCGGTTAATTTGGCTGCAAGAAATGGCCATCTGGAGGTAGTTAAATATTTGCTAGAATGGGAAGCTAATCTTCACTTTAACGATGACTATTCACTCCAATCGGCTGCATATTATGGCCATTTGGAGCTAGTCAAACATTTGTTAAAAAGAGGGGCTAATCTTCACGCTGCTGACGACTATTCGCTCCATTCGGCTGCGGTAAAAGGCCATCTGGAGGTAGTCAAATATTTGGTAGAACAGGGAGCTGATCTTCGCGCCAATGAGGACGATGCTCTTCAGATGGCTGCAAAAAACGGCCACCTTCAGGTGGTCAAATATTTGCTAGAACGGGGCTGACCTTCACGCTAGGAATGACTACTCGCTCTGCTGGGCTGCAGCATATGGTCATCTGGAAGTTGTCAAATATTTGCTAGAACACGGAGCTGATCTGCACGCTGATGGTGGCGCACTCCGACGGGCAGCAGGAGGTGGCTATCTGGAGGCAGTAAAATATTTGCTAGAACAGGGAGCTGATCTTCACGCCGGCGACGACAAAGCACTCCGATGGGCTGCATATCATGGCCATCTGGAGGTAGTCAAATATTTGCAAGAACAGGGAGCTAATCTTCACTCAGATAACGACAAAGCTCTCCGATACGCTGCACAAAAAGGCCATCTGGAGATGGTCAAATATTTGCAAGAACAGGGAGCTGATCTTCACGCTGAGAATGAATACGCACTCCGATGGGCTGCACTAAATGGTCTTCTGAAGGTAGTCAAATATTTGCTGGAACAGGGACCTGATCTTCACGCTAATAACGACGAAGCACTCCGATGGGCTGCAGAAAAGGGTCATCTGAAAATAGTCAAACTTTTGCTGGAACAGGGAGCTGATCTTCACGCTAAGAACGACGAAGCACTCCGATCGGCTGCATATCATGGCTATCTAGAAATAGTCAAACGCTTGCTGGAACGAGGAGCTGATCTTCACGCTAAGAACGACGCACTCCGACTGGCTGCAAGAAATGACAATCTGGAGGTAGTTAAATGTTTGCTAGAACAGGGAGCAGATTCTGATATAGTTTCTGACAAAAAAATAATCAAACTTTTCACGACCTACGATTTGCAGATCAAAAAGATAACTCCGCGGTTATCATCTTTATTTTTAAAAATAAAACGATTTAAGAAACCCTATAAAACTTCCACGAGAAACAAAATATTATCGACGTATAGGAAAAAAGTAGTTTCTCCGTTAGTCATTTTGATGTACCATCTATACTATCGTCCGAGTGGTCCAGGTTTCTTCCAGGCCATCGAAGCAATTTGATTTTTACAGGGCTACGGTAATTGAACAATATACTTATATTAGATATAAGTAGATAAGGGCGGAGAAGATGAACGGCAAGTCAAAATCGTTTGAGGCTGCCAAAAATAACGGCTTGGAGAGTATCAAACGTTTGGTACAACGGCGTGAAAATATTCATGCAGATGAAGAAAAAGTACCCCGACCAGCCGCAGAAGAGGGCCATCCGGAGGTAGTCAAGTATTTGCTAGAAGTGGAAGGTGATTTCCAAAATGTTCACGAAGTACTAATTTTTGCTGCCGAATATGGTAATCTGGAACTAGTCAAATATTTGCTAGAACGAGGAGCAGATCTTCACGCCTATGATGACTACGCATTCCGACGGGCTGCAACAAATGGACATTTGGAGACTGTCAAATATTTGCTGCAACGGGGAGCTGATCTTCACTCTAAGAACGACTTAGCACTATGTTTTGCTGCGGAAAATGGCCATCTGGATGTAGTCAAAATTTTGCTAGATCAGGGAGCTGATCTTCATACTGATAAAGACTGTTCATTTCGATGGGCTGCAAAAAACGGCCATTTGGAGATAGTCAAATATTTGCTGCAACAAGGAGCTGATCTTCACGTTAAGAATGACCACGCTCTCCTATGGGCTGCGTTATATGGCCATCTGGAGGTAGTCAAATATTTGGTAGAGCAGGGAGCTGATCTTCACGCCGAGCACGACGCATCTCTCCGAGCGGCCGTACGTCATGGCCATCTGGAGGTAGTCAAATATTTGGTAGAGCAGGGAGCCGATCTTCATGCGATGAAAGACCAAGCACTCGAATGGGTTGCAGAAAAAGGCTATCTGGAGCAGGTCAAATATTTGCTAAAACAGGGAGCTGATCTTCACGCTGATAATGACTACGCACTCCGATCGGCTGCAAAATTTGGCCATCTGGAGGTAGTCAAATATTTGCTGGAACAGGGAGCTGATCTTCACGCCAACGATGGAGGAGCACTCCGATGTGCTGCAGTAAATGATCATCTGGAGATAGTCAAATATTTGCTAGAACAGGGAGAGGATTCCGATATACTTTCTGGGAAAATTTTAATCGAAATTTTGGCTCTCTGCGATCTTCAGGTTAAAAAGATTACTCCACGGTTATTGTCTTTACTTCTAAAAATAAAACTCGTTAAGAAACCCCACGCAACATACACGAGAAATAAAATGCTATCAACTTATAGGAAACAAGTAGTCTCTTCTTTAGTTATTTTAACATACCACCTATACTATCGTCCGAATGGTCCGGGTTTCTTCCAAGCCATCGAACAGATTTAATATTTACAGGGCTGCGGAAATTGAACAATATATTTATATTCAATATAAATAGGCAGAGGACGAAGCCAATGAACAGCAAGTCAAAACTGTTCGAGGCTGTCAAAAATGACGATTTGGAGAGTATCAAATGTTTGGCAGAACAGGGAGCTAATCTGCACGCCGATAACTACGAAGCGCTCCGAAGGGCTGCAGTAAAGGGCCGTCTGAAAATAGTCAAATATTTGCTAGAACAGGGAGCTAACCTTCACGCTGGAAACGATATAGCATTCCGATGGGCTGCATATCATGGCCATCTGGAGGTAGTCAAATATTTGCTAGAACGGGGAGCTGATCTTCGCGCTGATGACGACTGGGCACTCCGATGGGCTGCAGCAAAAGACCATCTGGAGGTAGTCAAATATTTGGTGGAACACGGGGCTAATCTTCACGCTGATGATGACTGGGCAATCCGATGGGCTGCAACAAAAGGCCATCTAGAAGTAGTCAAATATTTGCTAGAGCGGGGAGCTAATCTTCACGATGATAGAGACGAAACACTCCGATGGGCTGCAGAAAAGGGCCATCTGGAGATAGTCAAATGTTTGCTAGGAGCTAATCTTCATCGGGCACTCCGATGGGCTGCAGGATGTGGCCAACTGGAGGTAGTCAAATATTTGCTAGAACTGGGAGCTGATCCCGATATCCTTTCTGTGAAAATTTTAATCAAACTTTTCACTTCCTATGATCTTCAGATCAAAAAGATAACTCCACAGTTATCTTCTTTACTTCTAAAAACGGAATTAATTAAGAATCTCTATAAAACATCTGCGAGAAATAAAATATTGTCAAAGTATAAGAAACAAGTGATTTCTTCGTTGGTTATTTTAATGTATCATCTCTACTATCGTCCTAGTGGTCCAGGTTTCTTTCAAGCAATTGAACAGATTTAACTTTTACAGGACTTTGGAAATTTAACTATTTATTTATATTGAATATAAATAAGCGAAGGACGAAGACGATGGATAGTAAGAAAACTGTCCGAGGCGATCAAAATAATAATCTGGAGGTAGTTAAACGTTGGATAGAACAGGAAGCTAATCTTCATGCTGCAGCTCGTGGCCAGGTGGTGGTCAAATATTTGCTAGAACTGGGAACTAATCTCATGCTAAGAACGACGAAGCACTTCGATTGGCTTCAGAAAATGGCCATCTGGAGATGGTTAAATAGGGAGCCAATTCTGATATACTTTCTGAGAATTTTCAATCGAAGTTCTACGTCCTATGATCGCTCTACTCTGGGGGAAAGTTAAGGTCTATCCCGCAAATTGAGCAAATTGAGCAAAATTTTCATAATCGATATAAAAGGAGAGGTATGGACTATAGCCAAAAAATAATTGAAAATACGAGGGTGATTTTAAATTCACTCGAATGTCCAAGGCGACGCGAAGTTTTTATCGGTACAGCGCTCTGCTGGGCTGCATGTGCTGGGAACCTGGCAGAGATCGAATGCTTGTTGCAACACGGAGCTAAGCTCCAAACCAACGATTACAGAGCATTTTTTTTGGCTGCGGACACTGGCTATCTACCAGCAGTCGAATTATTGCTGCAACACGGAGCTGATCTCCACTCTGAGAGCGACCAAGCACTCCGTTGCGCTGCACTCCACGGTCATCTGGAGACAGTCGAATACTTGCTAAAACTCGGCGCGAATTTACATGCTATGGACGATGAATCACTTCGAAAAGCTGCAGAAAACGGCCATCTGTCGGTAGTCGAATGCTTGCTGGAAAGAGGCGCTGACATCCACGCTGTTGATGACTATGCTCTTCGCTGGGCTGCCAAAGGTGGGCACCTAGCGGTGGTACAATCTTTGCTGCGACACGGCGCAAATATCCACGCTAAGAAAGATGAAGCACTCCTTTGGGCTGTAGAAAATAGACATCTGTCAGTAGTAGAACATTTGCTGGAACGCGGAGCCGATCCTCAGCTTATTTCGAAACGAACGTTCAGAAGACTTCTGAATCGAAGGAATGAAAATTTAATCAAACTTCTCCTACTTTACGATCTTCAGTTAGAGAGAGAAACTCCTTTTTTTATTTCTTTGCTTTTGAAAATTAAATTTGACAGGGAGAGTCTGAATTTTGTTAAAAAAAATAAATTGTTCGCGTTATATAAAAGGGATATTTTCACGAAGGTAGTAAGATTACTGTTCCATCTTTACTATCGCCCTGGTTCCCCAGCTTACTACCGAGCCGTCAAATATCCAATATAAAGCTGTCTCGTTAAATATTGTAAGATTTTTCTTTAAAGTAAAGAAAAGCCAACGTCCTTCCAAACGACCTAAAGTTTGATTTTTCCGGCTAAAGATGAACTCCGAGGAAAGGGCTTTTTGCGCAGCCTTGACTCTCTCCCACCTCCTAACCAGGAGAAAGTGGCAAGATTTCAGCACCAGCCCAATTTCGTCTACAGTCTACTCTCTTTTCTTTGGATGTTTCTTTGGCAAGATTCTTTCTGCCTGTTTTCCATCTGAGATGATTTTTTATATGCCCGTTTTTCTTACCTGCGCGACCGTCTGTTGCTTGGGAGTCCGCAGCGTGAACTCCCTTCTCTCTGCCCGACCCTCGGAAACAGCCCTTTCTTCACGCCTCGACTACCTGGAAAGGATAGTGGTTCAGAACAGCGGGAAGAAACAAAAAAATAGACCGCCAGAGATGGCGCAGCCTTCTCCTTTCCCTCCTCGACAACTTTTCAAGGTTCACCTCATCCAGCTCCTAAATTTCCTAGGAGATATTATCTCCGTTGACTCCAAGCGAGCGGCTGATTCGTGTCTAAACTCCTGCCAGGTTCGCAATCCACAGCGGAAACATTCCGCTTCTGCTGAAGACCTCGCTGATGAGAGGAGGACAAGCGAACTTTTAAACAGTATCTTTGCCGGACCAAAGCCTGGTTCTTTGATTAGAAATCAATCTCGTGGCAACACTTCCTCTACCGTCAACGCCTCGAGAAAAGCCACGGAAGAAGAAAATATTGCAAACATTTTAGAAAAATTCGTAAACTTGATGAACGAATCGGACCGTAAGAATTTTTGCAGCTCTTTACTCAGTGATGTTAACAGAAGCTTAAATAGAACAGTAGGCGGTACCGCCCCAATAACGGTACCCTTTAATGGTAATCCTGCAGAGAAATCTTCTCCTGAACTTAGAGGAATATCTTTTTCTTCTAGATTTTCAAAACCCGTTTCTAGCGTTTCCTTTGCTCCCAATTCTGCCTGCAGCTCCGCTGGGGATTCTTGCAGCTCCGCTGGAGAGTCACCTTGCCGTCCCGCTGGGGATTCTTGCAGCTCCTCTGGAGATTCTTGCAGCTCCTCTGGAGATTCTTGCAGCTCCTCTGGAGATTTTTGCAGCTCCTCTGGAGATTCTTGCAGCTCCTCTGGGGAGTCACCTTGCCGTCCCTCTGGGGATTCTTGCAGCTCCTCTGGGGATTCTTTCAGCTCTTCTGGAGATTCTTGCAGCTCTTCTGGAGATTCTTGCAGCTCTTCTCAATGTGGACAAATGGGAGGGTTTTGTGAGAAAATTTTCTCCGCTCTGAACGAGAAAATAGAGTCTTTGTCTAAAGAACACGAAAGAAGTGACCTCTTAAAACAAGGACAAAATTCAGCCAGAGATATAGACGTCTTACCCGTTATCACCTCGATTTTGAAGGGAGACACTCGAGGGGCGATCGATAGTATTCTCAAGGTTATTTCCTCTCGAGACACCGGTAGAAATATGGGAGTTACCTGCAGCGCACCAATGGGAGTTACCTGCAGCGCACCAATGGGAGTTACCTGCAGCGCACCAATGGGAGTTACCTGCAGCGCGCCGATGGGAGTTACCTGCAGCGCGCCAATGGGAGTTACCTGCAGCGCGCCAATGGGAGTTACCTGCAGCGCACCAATCAAAGAGCAGGAAAATATTCCAGGAATTTCTATATCCGAGTCTTCCAGGAGCCAGGGTGAGTGGGACTTCTTCGCTGGTGACTCCGAGCACACCAGCGGAGGAGAACCCTTCATCTTCGAAGACTGCGATTAGATTCGCAGCTGAGTGGCTTCCTTTTGTCTCTTAGACAAAAGCGGACATGGGGATAAAAACTTCTGTCGCAGTTTTCTTTCTGGGATTTGTTTGTCTCTTGCTAATTTTGGCGGCCTGCGTCGGGATTGTCTACGCTAAGAGACGGCCAGGCAAACCTGGCCCGACCGGGCTGGGGGGAGATACCGGCCCGACCGGCCCGACCGGCCCTGCGGGAGGTCCCAGCCAGTCACTAGGCCCTACAGGCACGACCGGCCCTTCGGGAGCCAGCGGTCCTAGAGGGCCTCCTGGTAACTCTCTCCCTTGGGGTCTCGCTGGCACCTGCCTCCTCAGCGTTCCAGCCGTCCAGAGCATCTCTCCACAGCCGAATTGGCTTTATATCTTGAATTCTAACATGGTAGGACTATCTTTCACGCTCGGTCCTTCTTCCTCCTCTGGATGTTTTTCTCTTAGTTTGCCTCAGAGTTTTTATCTGAGCGTCTTTAGCCAGAGCAATAGTATCTCTCTCTTGGGCAACGGATGGTCCGTTGCTCCTGGGACAGTTTTGAGACCCGGATACCAATATACAGTCACAGCTTTGCCTTTTGATTCTACAGGCGGGTCTTCAGTTCGGACCGTCATTACTAGCCAACCCGTTTTGACCTTTCCCGTGAACTCCAGCTCAGATTTTAATTCTGACGGCGGAAAGTCCTGTATAGGAACACAACTTTGTTGACGAGATACCGTTTTTCTTCAGACCAACGCCGTTTTAGCGACCGATTTTAATATCGTCGTAACCATCAGAAGAGTTTTTCGTTTTTAAGTTAGAAATAGTCTCATCTTGGTTGAGAGATCTCGCAGAAGTCTTAAGAGTTTCTTAAGAAAAAGAAGTCCGCCCCAGAATAAAAATCGTCGTTCAAAAATTCAGAACTTTGTTCTTAATGTATAATCGCACTCCGCGTCAAATATCATAAATCTACAAAGAAACCTTATAATTATTACTGATGTCTTGTATTTTGCTACGTCGACTTCTAGCAAGGTGACGTTCCTTGTCAAAAGCAACGTGGTGAGCTCTGGTATATCTTCTCTTTTTTCGCCTAAGGCTTTGACTCGAAAAGAGACACTAGGCAGATAATTTTCGGGGAGAGAGGCTATTAAACTGAAATTAGAACAAAGAGGTACTCCAAATTCATCGTATTTTTTACAAGGAACGTATATTTCTTTGTTGTACAACAATGGTGTTTCCCACCCATCTCCAGACGATTCGGCTGCGAAGAAAAAAAGTAAGAAAAACGCTAGTCGCAATGCCAACATTTTCTTTCTCGAGCCATCTTTACCGACTCAATTTACCTCCCCCCTCATTTTGAATATTTTAGTCTACTCTCCGCGTGAAAATGAACCCGAAGACACAAAAAATCCGCCCGGGATGCTCGGTCCTTTCCGTCTCAGAAGGATCTATCGAAAACTCCAAGTTTCTTCTTGTTAAATTTTCCTCCCCAGACGGAGAGAACTTTCAACTACTTATCCCGGAAGGATGCGTCGAAGAAGTAGAAATCGATTCAAGAGAGAAAGATTCTATATTTACTAGTAACTCGGGGGAAGACTCCACCGAGAGCTCCTCCGATGACGAAAGCTTCTTTCTTACCTACATAGATGGCGATGATGATAACGATAACGATGACGGCGATGAAGTTTGACCAATTTTGTCTTTTAGACAAAATATTTTAACTTATTCGTCTGGCATAAGTATATTCAACGTTTTTCCGTCATAGCTTTCTACAATTAATCCTTCCGTGGACCAATATTTTTTCAGGTATTCGACAGACAATTTACTAAGAGAAACTACCTCTAGCGGGAAAGAATCTCTTAAAGGCTCTTTTCTTATTTCTTTCAAGAGCTGCTCTTCTAAAATAGAGACCAATTTGGAGAATTGTTTCTTTCTTTCTTCCGCTAGTATCGATTTTAGCGTAGAGATTTTCTCCTTCTTACTCTGATAAACTTTCTTATCTTCTTTTAGATCTACCGCATCGGATTTTTTCGAAAACACCTCCTCTTTTACAAGATTTTCTTCCGTCGTTTCTTTATCATCTTCTGCCGCCGCAGCGGCTGCTTCTTC
>Ga0100378_1006342_pt1 | contig 10692 bp, 16 predicted proteins | sample CryGeymeta201502_FD_81535 | JGI IMG/M metagenome (GOLD analysis project Ga0100378, IMG submission 81535) | Groundwater microbial communities from Crystal Geyser aquifers in Utah, USA - Crystal Geyser metaG 2015-02 | ecosystem: Environmental > Aquatic > Deep subsurface > Groundwater | place: USA...
AATGCTGATCTGCGAGGACAACCTCCCGATCGCTATTATTTCCTTCGACTTCCTATTAATTTCAAACAGATGCAGAGGCTTGCCGCTGTCGACCCTTCTTTCCAGCTTTTTTAGGGTCTTGCTGATCTTGGGGGACTCGCTTTATTCGTGGCTGTGAACGGTGGGAGCGTTGATATCGATGTCCCTGGGTCTGCACCTATGACCTTGTCCCCGGTCAGGTGGCAGTTCTTTGTTGAGGAGGTGCAGTTCTGAGTTTTTTTGTGAGATAAGTTTGCAGAGGTAGCGGGTGAAATCCTTGAAGGTGACTTTATCTTTGTCTGGCACTTCCTCTGTTATTTTTCCATAGATATCGATAAGGCTGATGACCAGGAAAAGGGTTTAATTGCCGGGGTGTAGGATGAAGTTAGTCATAACTGTCACGAACTCAATTTCGTTGTGTTAGTGATGTTTTCCCATTCTTTACTAGAGCTCTTGAATGGTGTTGTGGTCGAAGTAGTCCAGGTAAAAGCTGGCCGAGTACTTTTGGAGAACGTTGCCGTGGGACTAGGAGTACTTTATGAGGTTGGTGATCGCGTCTTTGGAGGATATCAGGGGCAATTTCGACATCAGACCCTTTTCTATTATTATTAAACATTCTCAGTCTATGATTAACTGTCCTCACTCGACTCTGGCTATTGCTGGCCTTATCATTTATGATTATGACATTTATAGTCACCAAGGTGGCGAACAGTCCTGTTGAGTTGAGTGATGTGAGGTCAGATGGTATGTTTTATTAGAGTGGGAGGTCATAGGATGATATGATAGATCAGGATTCAGAAGCCAAGGAGATCGAGGGTGACTTTGGTTGCCTTGAGGACAAAGACCATACAACCTACCTTGATGAGGTCGTTGGTGAAGTCCTGGTGCCTTTGCCAAAGCTTCCCTCCTGTTTCAGACTGAACATAATTTTAATTGAGCCAATTATGCTTCCCAGCATATCAAGGAGAATGTTAAGTGGGGGACATCAGTAAAGTTATGAAGGAAGGCATATTAAGAAAATATTATTAAACATAACTCAGTCTATTTCCAAGCACTGCAATTCATCGATCTTCCGGTTAGCCCTAGCAAACCCTTCCTCCAGTCGTCGGCAGTAGAACTCGAAAGTCTTCATCTGCACCCGCATCTCACTCATTTTAGCCTGCCCCTCGATTTTGTGCAGTATTGAACTCAGCTGAACGTCCAGCTCGTTTCGACCGGTGGGCTCAGTACTGCGAATAGAAGTGTTTCTTGATGGCTTCATCGTCTTCTATGAAGTCGGCTTGGCAGTCTGACGAGCAGGTCGAGACTAAGAGACCAACTGAAGGGAGTTAGAAGGTACAGGGGATGTTCTGTTGGCAGGCCTGCAGCTTACTGTTCGTCCTGTTTTGGCTTGCTTTCGAGGAGTGACAGGCCGAGTGCTACAACAAGCTGTCCTGCTATGCTGCTCATGAATGTGCTGTTGTGCATGACAGCCTTAAATGAGCAGATTCATTTTATCTCTTTTTGTCTGCTAAGAAGTTTTTTTGATTTCCTGCTGCAACCTTTTTTTTAGAGAAGTGAAAAAGCAGTTTTATTTCCGATGAAAGACCTTAGAGTACTCCTTCTCTAACTCCATCTTCCTTTTGACCTCTTTGAATATCTAGATTACCTGGTGGTCTCCCCTTATCGACTCCTGCATCTGGTCCATCTGGTCCGACCTGTAGCGAGTGTGGCTATTCTTTGGGTGTTCTCCTGATGGCAGGAAGGACCTGATCTGGATGCAGTTGGTGTCCTCTTCGCCGAAAGATAAATTTCTGGAGTAACTGGGTGCCCCTGACTCTCTGCTGGTCGGCCTCTCATGTCTATTCTCTTTCCCCTCCTATTTTTTCTATTTCCTCGGTATGAGTATCACTTTTCCTCCGACGCGTTTGGTGGTAATTTTGGAGTGTATTCTGGCGATATCGGTGGCGGCCTGTGTGTTATCTTTGAAGGGGAAAGCTATTTGTTTGTGTTGCATTTTATGGCTGGCCTTGGGAGAGGCGAGGGGAGTAGAGAAGCAGGTGGTGGAGGTGGTGAGTTTAGGGGAGGTGATCATGATATTTTAGAGGCAGTGGTCGTTGAAGGTGCTACTGAGGTTGTTCATCCTATAGTTTCTATAAATAGATTATCAGCCTGTTTATCCATTCTTGATAATTTTTTGAATTCCTTCCATTCGACAACTATCGTCACCTCCTTTAGCATGAGTATAAAGCGAATAGCAAAATATCTTTTGAATTTTTCCTTCCCTTTCTCTAACAACATCAATAAAGTTGAGCAGTGATGCTATCAGAGGGAAGCAGGGAACAAAAGCCTGAGGAATAGTGCTTTTTGGATGAGTTTATAATTCTCCCCGACTGTGCCATATAATAATGATGATAATCCTTATTATAAATAGTTATATAATATGAGCTAAGAGAAAAGTTTGAATCCTGCTGAGCTGTAAAAATCAACCTCCCGACGTTCCCGCAAAGATGAAGAGGGTAGGGACTATCTCTGTGGTTGCGGAAAACGCTACCTCTCCTATCCTGCCCTCTACACTCATATCAAAACCAAGCATGATGGCAGACAACCAGAGGGCACACAAAAAACAGGAACCAGCATCATCACCAAGAGATTGAAGGGCAGACAAGATGACGAGGCCTACAAGATGCTGATCAACTTCGTCGACAGAGCCGATCTGAAGGTCCTTGATGAGTGCGAATAAATAATGCTGGGCAGCGTATCTCCTTCTTCTCGCATTCGCAAGGATTCAGTTGCCAAGGAGGTCCACGAGATATTCAACATTCTGACCAAGCAAAACGAAGTTAGTCTCAGCAGAAGATCCCCCCTGGACACTGTACTTGCGGTCTACTTGTGGAACGTGGGAGAGTACGTCAGCGACAAGCTGTTTGACTATTTTCTAATATTTGGGAAGCTACTCAGAAGTTGCTATCAGGAGTACAGCTAAGAGATCTACAAGGCTTGCTTCAGCCAGAGAGAAGGCCTGGGGTAGAATGCCAACCTGCAGGAGGTGCAGTACGTTCCCATCATTTGCGACTGCCTACTGAGATACTATATCCCCTTTGGGTAAAGCAACAAGGAGCACAAGGACATCAACCTTAACCTCATGGAGCTCTTGCTGACTGATTTCTGCTCTTGGCTGTTCAGAAAAAAACTGACCAACATTGAAGTCACCCTCAAAAAATAGTACCGGCTGGATCAAAAGCCTGTTCCTCTCGTCAAGCACCGATCAACCCACAGGCATGACCACAAAGACAAAGACAACAAGGAGTCCAGTGTGTCAGAATCAGCCAAGAAGGGCCAGGGAGAAGGCTAAGACTCAGACTCGGTCAGCTAGGATGAGGATAACGAATAAATGCACTCAGAGCATCAGGAGATCTCCTCTAAGGCCAGAGTTGCTGAGGAGGAAAAGGAGCAACAAGGAGATAATAATAGATAGAAGATAGAGGTCGAAGATGAATAAAAAGATGGAAGGATGGAGGTCGAGGAAGGAGGAAAGTAAGATATTCTAGTCAGTAAAGAAGAACCAGTAGTTGAGGCAGTCAGTGAAGAGAAGGTGGTCCCGATTGTTCCCGTCCCCCAAAACCAATCCTCCGCGGTTCAAAGCACTCAAAAGGTGCTTGATGAAGGTTCAGCAGTAGAGAAGGCTGGTTGATTAATATGATGCGAACAAACTCTAAGAAGAATAACACTGAGTCATTTTTGGTTCTGCAGCCTCTTTTTTATATGCTGCTTGTACTCCTTCAGAGATATAGAGGTCCACTTTGGCTCATACCTCTCCTTCTACTTCTTTGCCTCTACTATCTCCTTCTGGGTGCGGACAATCGCTTGCTTCTGTTTGTTCTACTGGTTGTGCTTGTTCTACTGATGGCAAAAGCAGCAGAAATCCTGCTACACCCCAAAGTCAACAATGTACTACTCGCATTCCTCATAGTGTGTTGTCAGTGTGTATTTGCTATCTACTTCTGCCTCCTGCTTTTCCTAGATGAGACTAAGCACATTATCCATATCTTATTCCTCGATTTCGGGCCTGTAGACGTTGTACTTCATTTTTTAATACTGAACGGGTCTGGTTATTTTTTCCATTTCCAACAGGAAGGACCCCTTGAAGGTTTAGCATTCGAGTTCGTCCTGCATAACTCTGGAGGTACTTCTTGGCTGGCCGATTCTTGCTGGGAGTCGACGTTCTGTTCCTGAATGGGTGACTAATTTAAATCCTCAATAGGAGACTCGTTTAAATCCTCAATGAAATTCATGGATTATAACTCTGCGTAGGAGGTGGTGAGCTGGTAGTATAAGCAAATTGTCCTCTCGATAATATTTTAATGGACTGCTAAGAGGATAGTCTGCCCTCGAAGGTCAAAATTGTCCTGCTCGGGGATTCCTATGCAGGAAAGACCAGCATCATCGACAACTACGTCAATAAGCTGTTCAACTCCTTCTATAAAGTAAGCCCTTATCAACACTCAGCCAGCAACAGCCCTCGACTTCTCCGTTAAAGTTGTTTAAAGGCACCACAAAAAATATCGGCTTCAACTGTGGGATTCCGCCGGACAGGAACGCTTCGTGTCACTTGCAAGCAACTACACCAAAAACGCAGACTGTCTGGTGATCATATTTGATGTCGCCCCTTCTAAGATTGGACCTAACTCCACCGAAGCAGAACAGGAGGCCCACCTTGATACAGTCACCAAAAAGTGGTTGCGACTGTTCGAAGAGAACAACAAAGATGATTGTTTTCTTGTGCTGGTGGGCAACAAGATCGATGTCAGGCCCAGGACCATCAGCCACAGAGTGGCAAGCAACAAGGCCAAAAAGATGAATGTGGACTACTTCGAGGTCTCAGCAAAAACAGGCGAGAACATCGATAAGCTCTTCAACTCTCTCATCGACCGCTACGAGCAAAGCAGAGTGGAAAAGACTTTTAAAACTCACAGTTCTCGCTACAAGCTAATGACCTAGAATTTTACTCCTGTAAAAGAAGGGAAGACAATAACCAAGGCAAAATCTGTGCGGGAGGACTTCAGGCAACAAAGGATGCCGAACCCGACTGAGCCAAGCTAGGAGAATACATCTCGACCTATCCAGCTCTCCAATCTGACCAGATCGAGCATAATTGAGGAGAGGGAGAGGTGCAAGTGCTGATCTTGTTTATATTGAACTCGGCTGATATCGTGATTTGGAATGTGGTTATGGTGATTGAGCGATTCTTTCTGAATAAATTGATGGATAGCCTATAGGTGGATGGATGTAGCAGTAAAATCACATTTTGATCATTTTCCTCTTGTACTCGAGAAATCTCTGAATGTCGGAGAGGACCTGCCGGATGAATTTTTTCTTCTTGGCTCCTCCCTGACTCAGCACCCTCTAAAGAAGCCCCAACAATCCCAGCTAAACTAGCACCTTATCGAAATTTTAATTGGAGTACACGTCAAAGACAGTGTCGATAGCCTGTCCTCTCCACTCCTCTAACGCCATCTCTGGAATGTTTGCTATCAGGTTGGCGAGAATCATCCCCACCCTCCTGTTCTACTCGAGAGTAACTGGACCTTTCTCTGGATTGAAGTGCTGCGAGTATAACTCCAGCAATCGCATCCAGCTGTCTTTGTAGGTAGAGCTAACCTGGAGCACCTTTTATCCCAATACTAGCAGCATGTGTCGGGCATCTTTGGGAAGGGGGCATTTCATCAATATGTGGAGACCCACAACCAGGATGTCCTCCTTCAGCTAGGGAATCCTGCAGACGGGAAGGCTGCTCTCAAAGCATCGCAAAACTGTCAGACCAAGTTGCTCCTTGTCGGACAGCTGGAGAGAGGCAAGCACTCGAAGGGTCAGATGAACGATGTTCTGTCCTGCTGGGAATGTCAGGAAGCAGTTTCTTGAGAAAACTGTCACCCTTTCTGCCAGAAAATTGATGAATGTTTGGGGATATTATTGCTGTTTCTCCACTTCCTGCTATATTCCCCAGGGCTCCTATCCCTAATCCTCCTACTCCTCCAGCTCCTCTGGAGAGTTTTCCTAAAAGAGAGTCAACAGGGCCTAAAGCAGTGTTTATGTGGCTTCCAGAGTATCGTTGAAGATGGCCTCATTCGGGTGGGGAACAACAACCTCTTCCTCCTGCTACATCTCCTCCTTCCCCTCAGTTTTGACCTTCTGGGTGGGCTTGGCATGAGCTATGTTGATATTGTACTCTTTTTGCATATCATTATCCAAAAGCAGTTCCTCGCAGAACTACAACAGCTCCTTTGCTATCTTTGCCCTCACCAATTGATTTCTCAGAAGGACAGAAACAGCCAGAGCCCGCAGCTGCAGTTGTTCCTCATTCTTGAATATCTCGTATACTTTCTCATAGACCGGTTCCTTCAATTAGCTGCTTCCCAGATCCACAAAATAGCTCAGAGTGGCCTCCTTGCCCGGGGAACTCAGGTGCTGTGCACTCAGCGATTGTTCCACGCCTTTTTATAACACTTCTAGCTCAGAAGGTAGTCTTCCATGCAAAGCTGTCATCAGGGTCAGGATCGGTTTCAGCAGCTGCATGTCTCCTGAGTTCAGCTGCACTAAAGCCTTTGCTAGTCCCAATTGACACAGTTTTGGCACGATGGCTGGCTCAAGGTCAACCAAGTTAGCGAGAGCATACAATCCTTGGTAGATAACAGCAGTAGGTCCTCTATGCAAGATGGCCAGCAATTATGCCAACATAGGAATGGTTTACGGTGCCTCTTCCAACAGACACATGCTGGAGATGTAAGCAAGTGCCTCTTAGACATGGGATGGATCGGTTGAGTGCAATCTTTCGAGGAGGGAAGAGGGAGCTGCAGTTGCGTTCAATTATTATTAGGGCCTTCTGTGGCTTTTTTTAATGAACTTGCGTTTGGGCATCATGGCTCTCTATCAACAATGTATATAATACAATATAGGTTATCTGATAACTTGACACATCACTGGCAAGTTGTGAAGTCAGGTCTGCCCTCACGCACCAAACGACTCGGCATTGCTATTTCCAACTGTTCCCCTTTGATGTCCTTGAAAGCCAAGGAGTATTCCTTTTCTACTCTATCGACCAGGATACTCAGAACTCCTTTTTGCTCCAACAACTAAGATATGATGTCGACTGTGCCATTCATGGTTGCTAAAGCTGCCGTTATTTTAGTGTCCCATGTGAGCACAGGGCTGATCAAACTGCCGTTGAGGCCTGTTCCTTCCAAAGAACCGTATTTAGTCTGACCTGCAGGAGAAGAGATTTGATTATGAAGCCACACTGCTCCTTTGACCTTATCAAGCAGTAGCAAAGGGTAGCTGCCGTAGGGAGTGACCAATTTATCGAATAAAACCGGCTGAAAAGCTATTTCGGCTATTCCTGAGCAATAGTAACCTGTATCCTGAGTGTTGTTTTCGGCAGGGCCAGCCTGACACCCGTACATGCCTGGAAGTTAATGGACTGAGGAGTGCCAAGTTCTGGCTCTTTCGTTGTTGGCCTGAATGCGTTTATAGGTCGAGCTGAGTCTATAGGGAAGGAACAGTAATTTCCATTGCTCATGGGAACTGAACCAGAAGCCCTTCTCAACAGTTATCTTGGCATCTCTGGAAGGAACCTCATACTCAACACTCTGTAATTTTTTTCGTTTGTCGGTCCATATGAACTCGATCTCCTCTTGAGTGAACTGCTCCTGGCCGAACAAAGTAATGATCCAGGTAAACAGCTCCCCTTCATAGGGATCGTCCAAGTAGTAGGCATCCTTGTTGCTGTATCTGTTGTTCTCAACAGAAAGGTGTACATCTTATATGTCAGCGACAGCTCTGATTTTGCCTGTCGACTCGTTGAAAAACATCTTGCGGCTGTTGCGGATCATCCCCTTCCAAAACAGCTAGTCAAATCGGGCCCGTAGTTGAGGCAGGATACTCCTGTAGTGCTTTTCCCATACCCGACTGAGAGCTAGAGCTCCCCAGAACATCTCGCCGTTGTCTAAAGCAGGCACTCGAGACTGGAAATCATGAGCTGGGCTTAGCTTCCCATCTGATATGGTTACCCAGGGTAAATAGCCACCAAAACCTGGGTAGCTTTAATAGAATTTTTGAAGGGTAGCAACCTTTTTTTCGATGATCCTGAAAACTTAGGTGGGAGTATAGATTTAGTCAGCAAAGGTGGCATTTTCGAGGCATCGGGCCATGACAGCCAGGTGGATGCATTATTTGCTGCTGGCTGTGAAGCTGTGGAGGGTGGAGGGTATTTTTAACCCAGTTGTGACATCTACCCTGATCCCGTCGTAGGTGAAGCCTGTTTCCTCATCAACTCCAATGTCTTTGATAAAGTTGGCTTCCCACCTGATGAACTCTCTCAAGAAATCGTCAGGGCTGTTAAGAATATCTTCTCTTGAGTATTTGTGCGCAAACCTGCATTCCTAATCCCTGTCGACCATGAGGGTGACCGCCTGGAGAATGATCAAGCTGAGGAGGAGATATTTCATTAAAATTATACAATACTGAAAGATGCGACAGTAATGACAGCCTTAAGTTTGATTTGAGTATATTGATAGTACATGATGGGATAGTTTAGATCAGGTTATCAGATTGCTCGGTATTCAGGTTCCTACTCGTGGACCATTCTGTTTTCCTTCTGGATGGTCAGCTGACCCTTGAGGCTCTCAACCCTGCTCATCAGCTACTCTTTGATAACCTATCGAGCCTTATAAAGTAGCACAAGCTCGTCGTTGCTCGGGTTGACCGGTCCTGGACTCATCAACTCTTCCTACAGTTACTTCAACGATTGCATGATGCTTCTTAGGTCAGCGTGGATATCCTGCCGAATCACGTTGTACATCTTGATGTTAGTGACCTCGTTCTTAGACTATCTTCTGAGCTGGGAGGTCATTGAGGTCTTTTTTTGGATTTTCTGAGGGTTCTGATGAGCCATTTTGAACTGAGGAGAGCAAGGAGACAGTACATCTTCAGGTGCTTCTCTTGTGATTTCATCTCTGGCGATATTTCTCTTGATGTTTGCATTTTTTGCCCGAATCTGTGTCTGATATATGTAGTCTTTGAGCTTCATTCTGTTCTTCCCTTCCTCTCCCTTTGCCTTGGGCTGATATATGTCTACCTTTGGGTCTGAAGGCACAGAGATCAGCTTGATCTATCGGCCTGCAGTTTTTACTTATTTATTTCTGCAAAACTCTGGACTATTATCCTATTGATTCTATTATTGTTGGACAATAGGTTGAAAAGGGTTAGTGTTCAACTTCCCAAAACTATCATACTTCCTCAGCACAGCCCGGCTCTTCTCTCCGCAATCCAGCTCCTGTCTGGTCTTGATCCTTGACAGGACTGTCCCCTTGTTGCAGAAGGAAAGACTAATATCTGACATGTTCCGAGCTGAGCTGTCGTCCTCGGCCAGGCACGAGAGAATGTTGGAGAATGTTGTCTAGTTAAGAGTTTCCTGCTCTTTGGGTAGAGCTTGATGATTGATGTGGTGAATGATTGACACATCCTTGTGAGTGCCGTAGAGGGAAGCCTCCTCTTTCTTGGTGGTCAAGTAAGGTATTTCCATAAAATTGTTACCAGTTGACTTTTACCCTGTGAGGAAAGATTCTTCAGAGGCGTCAATGCTGATTCGGCTTTGCTCATTATTTTCCTCAATTTTTGATGTTTTAGTGGGAGTTTTAATATTTATGGCAATTGCCTCAGGAAGACCACCCTTTTTGGTTGACCGAGAAGGAGCAGCTGGCTGGTGATTAATGTGGTTTTTTTCTGACTTTTTATTGGCAATCATGATTGAAAGGAATTATAAGGGAGATATAATAGCATAGCATATAGTATGGGCCGTTAATGTTGCAAAATTTTAAAGAGAAGGAGGAAAGGCAAACTGCCCACACTTGCCAGCAGACCCACCCCTCTCCGCCTTGAAATAAATAAGATACACTTTCCTTTCTGGATAACAATGACAAATACACAACTATGTACTATATAAGAAAGCCTGGCTGTATGTGGATATATTGACAAAAATTCTGAATGACCAACAAATAATGATAATGGAAGTTTGCTCTTCAAAATATTTTATTGCAGTTTTTGATATTATATTAAACCTACATGGACGGCTATCACTGGACGGTCACTCAGATGATCCCTTGGCCCTTGAGAATGTACAAGGTTATGAGTCCAATGATGGCCAGGATAAGTAGGACCACCAGAAATCGAGTGAGTTTGTTGAGCATGGCTCTCCTCAGGATCACTATCAGGCCTTTCTTGGCCCTCTCCAGTCTGTGGCTCGTGTCGATGTTCTGCTCGTATACATCGTCCAAGACCTCCATCTGCCTGTTAAGTTCCAACTTTATATAGGTTGATATTTATATAGCCTTCTAGGTCCCTGCCTGCACCCGATCTAGCTCCTTCTTTATCTACTCCTCTAGCTTGCGGGTGAACTCTATCCCCATATTTTAGGCCTCCCCTCCTGCCACCAGCCGAGCATTGGTTTTGTCGGCACCAATGTTCTGAGTGACAATGTCATCTTTTTCCCTCTTGAGTTCGTTGAGTTTCTTTTTCTGCTAGGAGTGCCACTGATACTTTTCGTCAGAGGCAAAATTTTAGTCGAGGTAGAGATAATACTGGTCGAGCTGATGGAGGACCTGCTTGTAGAGCTACCGACTGCGGTCTGGTTAGGAGTGA
>Ga0100378_1006344_pt1 | contig 10687 bp, 10 predicted proteins | sample CryGeymeta201502_FD_81535 | JGI IMG/M metagenome (GOLD analysis project Ga0100378, IMG submission 81535) | Groundwater microbial communities from Crystal Geyser aquifers in Utah, USA - Crystal Geyser metaG 2015-02 | ecosystem: Environmental > Aquatic > Deep subsurface > Groundwater | place: USA...
CACGGAAGCGCAAATCACAGAAATTGACGAGTTTACTGAAAAGTATAGGAATAAAGTTTCAACTGAAGAAAGCACCTAGAAAGACATTCAGAACTAAATAGCATAGGCCTTAGTCAAGCAAATGAAGGAACTGGCTTCATTAAAGAAAACAATACTCAGCAAGTGCGAACAAGCCAGCAAAAATCATTGCTATAAAATTGATCCTGATCTTCTGAATAAAATTGAACGGAATCTTCTCAAAAGTAAGGAATTGCTAACAGTGGACAAAAGCATCACGTTAATTGATGAAGCTACTCCTCCTTATTCGAAGCACTCTATTGTCATTGAAAACTACAATGCAAGTCGTTAATAAAACAAGGTGATTACGAGTGAAATCATCAAATATGAGAGCAGTTGCTGGAAGATCAGCCTGTATCCCAATGGGAATACTAAAAACAGCAATTATTTGTCTGTTTTTGTATAGCTCATTTCTAACCCTGATGATCTCAAGATGTATGATATACTCATATAGCTTGTCCATCCCAATGACCTCAAGAGAAATATCAAAAAAGAGAGGCAAATTCATTTTGAAAGCTGTGAAAGTTGGGGCTACGGAAAACTGATCAAAAATTAATAGCTTAGGGAATAAGGATTTGTTACAGCTGACAAAGATAGTCTCTAGATCGTGATAGGAATCAAACTCAGCTATTACTTTGATCTTTACAAACGAAGGGAAACTCTATTGGAAGCGTTAGACAAGGAGCTAGCAAAACAGGGCAAATAAGCTGAGGAACTCGAGTATCTTCTTTCGAAATAATCAGGGACGACGAGTATAATTTTCGAGCAATAATGATGGTGCATATTAAATTGTTTACTATATTTTACAAAAATACTGATATATATTCAGGCTCACTATCTGTACAAATCCCATTTATTTTATAATTTCCCGCGAATGGATCCACTATGGGTTGATAAGTATAGGCCTCGTTCCCTTGATCGCCTCGACTACCATCCTCAACTCACACAAGCTCTACGACAACTCGCAGACACTCCCGATTTCCCAGTACACATTGTTTGACGAAGCACATTGTCATGTACGGACCTGAAGGTGCTGGTAAAAAAACAAGGACTTATGCCTTTTTATCCAAACTTTTCGGTGACCATGTTTTCAAGCTGAAATAATAAGAGCGTATTCTCAAACCTGAGGGAACTTCGACCACAATTGAGTTCAGCATATTCACCAGCAACTATCATATTGAGATGACTCCCTCCGATAACGAACATCAGGACAAGCATATCATTCAAAATGTTGTCAAGTAAATCGCTGGAAACAGCAACATCGAATCCAAAAGTGGCAAAGGATTCAAAGTACTTGTCATCAATTAGGCGGACAAACTGAGCAAAGAAGCTCAAGGAGGTCTAAGAAGAACCATGGAAAAATATATGAAAAATTGTAGAATGGTCCTTCTTTGTACTCATTTGCATAAACTGATCAATCCCATCAGATCAAGATGCCTCAATATTCGAGTTCCCGCGCCAAGCAGATAAGAAATCATTCACGTCTTATCGATTATTGGTAATGCTGAATCATCAGCCCAATTCAACTTCACCCCTGAATTGTCCCATTCAATTGCTGGTTCCTGTCAACGAAATCTCAGGCAAGCTATCATCCAACTTCAGGCTTCCAAATTCACAAAGAATACCTAAGGAATGTTGGCGCCTTACAAAAGAGAAGTGAAAGATATTGCTCAAATGATCTTCAAAGAGCAGTCACCTGCTCAAGTGCAAAAAATTAGGTCCAAGTTCTATGATCTTCTTGTCAACTGTATTGACGGACAGACAATTCTAAAGGAACTGCTCAGGTAAATTTTGAAGGAGGGAGGTCAAAGACAGTAGAGTCTGAAAGAGATGGTTCATCAAGCAGCAGAGCATGAAAGAACCTTGTTGAGTGGATCAAAGGCTATTTATCACTTGTAGTCCTTCGCTGCTCATATCATGTAACAGATCGTTATTGCAAAAAGCATGAAGATGATGATTGAATGATGTTTATTGGAATTTGTTTAAGAAAAGGCTGTCTGATTGTAAACTCAAAATAATTTAAGCTATCTACATTGACTCATTAAATTGTTTTAGCGCGCACATCAAGTTCTGAGTCAATAATATCAGAAAAAAAACTTTTGAGGTTTTTTTTTTACTTCTCCAATCGATTGTTCAAAGGATTCTGAGGATTTTAACAAATTTCAGCTATATACTCCATTCTTTTCTGATTTTTCAGAAAACTAATATTGATGTGCATTAGTGAACAATAACATTATTAGCAAAGCAACATTCACAACGATTCACTTTTCATATCCCTTAGTCTGTGACATAAATATTTAAACATGTGGACAGGAGGCAGTAAGTGAAAAAAATATCATAGATAGGTTAAAATCAGAAACAGTTAATTTTGATTTTACTTGGAGAAGGATGAAGGAATATGCCTTCCATAACTTTTTCCACAAAAAACGAGCAACATCAATCAAGAGTATTCAAAAAAATAGTGGTATTCTGTATAATTAATTAGAAAAAAGGAGCAATGAACTTCTCCCTACCTGCAGTGACCATCAGCGCCAATCTACAAAGCGATCCTCGGAACTACAGAAAGACTCTGGTCAACAGGATAAAGAAAATACAACTTGACCATACACAGAATATCCCCGTAACAACTTTACCCTCTCATATTGGTTAAAGTGATTAAAAAGAAGCCACAACTCACAAACATGAGACCCAAGGCCCACAATGATTTTTCCCAGATTATTTTTGCTTTTCATCTCTTAGAATTTTTTTTCCTCATAGAAAACAACCGAAAATAGATGTTGGTCAAGCTATTTTAAGTTTCAGCATTCCAGTAGTAAAAAACCACCTAACTATGTAAAAATGCTATGATCTATGCATATCGAGTCGAAGAGTCTCACATATTTACAAGACCAAGTAATAAATATCATAAATCATAACTCAATATAAACAGTTAACTTTGGAAAGCCCTTGCATAAATTAGAGTGATTGTCTTTGTTCTTTGACATCTGTATTATAGCCTTGCATGCTATTTTGTGCTCTTCGATCAAAGTACAATATTTTTTAGCACTATAGACCCTCCAATTAATGCTTCCCGATATAGGCAACCAAAGTACTCGTACCAAATTTATTTTATCCAAGTCGATGTTGATTTTCATTCTCTCCGATTAGATATGCTGTGAGGATGATCAATTTTCTCACTGTTTACAGCTAGTACCCATCCTGCCCACATTATTCCAAAAGAGATATCAATATCTGTTGGGATCTGATCGACTCCTGAAACAGTTAATCATTAGTCAGGAAATTGCTGTAGTATTTGTATGTTTCTTCTAAATGTTCCACAAGATTTAGGAAACAGTTGTAGTGAGACAAATTATGATCCCATTCGTTAAAGTTCAATTTTTGGATGTGTCTCAGAAGAAATGAGGTAAGGTCATTAAAATCTAAGAGAGATAGCTGTTCCCAAACATCTTCAATGAAGAGATAACACAACGAAGATAGCCCACAATTGGAGGCTACCACGTCTTGAAGAAGGTTACAGATATGTGGAAGCATCTCAATGTCTATGATATTTTTGTACTTGACCAATATTTCAAGACAGCTCACAAAATCATTTGTGAAATCATTGTTTCTTTAATTTTAGAGACTTAGATGTGAGAGATAGCTACCGATATGATTCACAATTATTGAAATATGGTTTTTGACCCATTCGTTTATGATCGAATGATTCAGGGAGTTGTAGTAATTCACCAAAGGAAGTAGGTATAAGAAAAGTGGTTTACCATTTTTTATTAAGTGAGTGTGCTCAGAAGCAATAGCTCGATAGTGTTGTTCGAATACACTTTCAATAAATCTTCTGAAAATGTTTCTGACAAGTTATTCTTGCTTACTTTATTATTCCCCTTGAAAATGATCTGACAAAGGTATCATTTCCTTGATGGAGGCTTATTTGATTATTTGTTCGTTTCGATGGTAAGAATGTGCATTAAAAGCATTAAGAAAGGCGAATACAGAACCAGAGTGATGGAAAATAATGGTATACCTATTGATAAAATGTAAGAAATAGGTTGTGTATTTTATAGAAAGTTGATTGTTGCGGTTTGATTCTTTCAGAATCAGAGTGACAAGTTAGTATAGCTGCTAAGCTGGAAACTCATACTGTTGATCCTCAAATACAGCATAAATTGATTGAGTGAGTCCAGAGAGAATAGTTGACTAGTAAAATTTGCATGTTTTACTAAACAGTTGCCAATGCTAGCTAAGCCTATTTCTCAATTCATGATTGAATAAAGTCAATACAGAATCGTAGAACATGCTTGTTAGCACCATCAGCATCATCAAACCATCTTAGCTCTCAATCACAACTTACACAAGCTAAAGTAGACCTCTTTCAATGACTTCTCCCATACTCTCTAAAACTTTTTTGGCTTTGAACTAATCTTTTAGAATATCGTAGATGAATTAAATATATCTAATTGCTTCTCCATAGCCCATCTTTTCGAAATCGAAGTCAAGAAAGAGAGGAACCCATTTCAGATTCTCGACTTAAGTGAATAATTTCCTAATGATGGAAGCTTACTTATCCACTATTCCATAGTAATGAGAGCTGAGAACTCTTGCACTTTGCTCTTCCACAATCACCTGCATCTTCTGAAGTTCAAGCAAAGCGAGTAGTCTATCTTTGATTTTTTTGGCGCCAGCAATATAGGTGGTCAATCCCAGCTAATAATCAAACCTCTCACGCAGCTATCTAAACTGTACTTCTGCTTCTTTGACTCTATAACCAGATTGTGCGTTCGAAACTGCGTTCTGAATCTCTTGTACTAGCTTTGTGCTAACAAATGCCATTCTAATAATTATACATAGAGATAGTTATACGACATGTTTATAGCTTGATATTGATATTCAACTTCAATCATGCATGTGCTTTCATCTTTTTCTCTTGCTCCTTCTTTTCAGCTCTGTGTTGTCTCAACTCTTGGTCGCTCTCATGGAAAAGCATTTCTCTGATGACTGGCAGGAATAACTGAAGACAGTAGCCCAACCTTGCTCTTAGAGTGTTGTCACAAACGATTCTTCCATTGAATGAAGTCAAAATGACACCTCCAAGGTCTTCGTCAGTAAGCCAATTGGACTTGCTGATTTGAAGTTTGGTCTTAACGTTGCAAGTTTCATTGAATTCCCTTTCACATTCTGACAGAACTTAAGATACGAGTTTTTAGTCCGAGCGAAGACAACGCAACTCAACTTTTTCCTCCACCAGTTTGATTAACCCTTGGTTGATGAGCTTCTTGAGGAGCTCCCTGTACTGTTGGGGGTCTTGTGCTTGCTGAATGAGTTTCTTTTTGGCTTCGTTTTGGACTCTTTCAATCATGTCGAACCTGACTTTCATTTCCTGCATCCTGCAATCATTTATTTTTCTACTTTTGAATATCTTCTCGGCCACTTTGACACCATCTCCCAATTTTTTGAAAGCTTCTTCATCTCTCTGAGCAGCATCATTCTTGATCCGACTGATGACGTACTCCTCTTCTTTCTTGCCCTCCTCAACAATCTTCTTTTCCTGACCTCGACCGTAGTCCTTGATAAACTGCAGCATTCTGCTTACTCTTTCCTCAGCCATGCCCCGATAATCTCTGCCCTCTTATTCCATATCACTTTGATAAATAATATCATTTCATCTCATCTAATCATTAGCTGTAAAGCGTAGTTCTGATACTGGGCAACAACATTTGATAAGCCAACTCCAGACGAGCATCCAAAGTGTTTTTGCACACAATAAGGCCATCCTCGTTGGTCATCACCACCCCACCAAAGCAGGTATTCGACTCCTCGCTCTTTTTGATCCTCTCAGTTGTTGTGTCAACATTCTTCAGAATCAAAGAATAGCGGTCATCCAGTCTCAAATCCACATCAGCAATGCTTTCATCCATGTTTTCTTTCCTGACAATCTCCTGGAAAGCCTTCTTGCATTCAGGAATTAGCTCAGCAACCAGATCGCTGTCTCTTCGAACACATCTGAATCAAAAGAAAGTTACCTGATATAAATGACAGGCTCAAGCATTCTGATCAGTCCTTCGAGAATGAGCTACTTCATTAAAGGCTTATATTTCTGTTTGTCTGTACAAACTTCGTGAGCTAGTTTTCGCTCAGCATCAGTCACTAATTGCTGAAGATTCCTATCTCAGGCTACAAGTACCCGTGTCGAGTGTTCATTTTCTTCATGCGAGATTCGTTGATACGGGCGCTCTTGGCTATACGACGTTGAGCTTAGTTGTCCTTGTGCAATTTCTCAAACTCACCAGTGAGCAAGTCCCTTCTGCCGGCAAGGATGCGTGATTTTTCTTGCTCGTACTCCTTCAGGCCCATGACCAGCTTTTCGAAAGCTTTTTCGTGAGCCTCCTGTATCACAAAATCCTTGATAGTAGGGTATGATTCCTTGCTGCTATCCATCACTTATAATAAGATTTGATATCATTAAATAGCACTACAGTTCCACCCTATCACATATTCACATATTAATCGCCCTCAAATAAGCTCCCAGGCTGTTAGAAGGTCCCGAACATTTTAAAGCTAAATTTAAGCTAGAGGCATTTTTCTTGATATTGAACACCGATTATCGCTTGATATGCTAAAGGTATATGAGAATCACTTGAAAAGTGAGAGATTATATGATTTATCATTGAATATCGTCTTCTCCGAAGATCTATTCTGCTGTCTACAACTATACGGCCTTGAATTTCTTGAAACAGTCCATCATTTTTTCCTTTATCATCTGATTGTTCTCTTCAGTCTCTTTTGTTTTAATATCTAAGGACATCTTGGGATTGAATGACTGGTTCATTGACTCTATTGTCATTGAGCGAGTCAGCTCATCTACTGGCTTCAATGAGGTAAACCATATATCTTTCATGGCTTGCTAAACCGTGAATCTTTCCTTCCTGTCCTTCTTTAGCAGCCATTTTACTAAGATCTTGGGATATTGACTACATTAAAATTTTAATTTCTAAGGAAAAACTACTTCTTTTGTGAGAATATTGTTAATCGTGTCTGATTGATACTCAGATTAGAAGGGAGTATAACCAGTCATCATTTTGAATATAGTGATGCCAACAGCCCACAAATCTACCATTTAATCATAACCTCCTCCCATAAACATTTAAGGAGCTCTATAGTAAGGTGTACCAGTAAGGGTGAGCATCTCTCGCTTCCTTCCTCTCTCCTCTACTTTTTTGCTGATTCCGAAATCAATTAACTTAATCGACTGAGCTTTTAGATCGTAAAGGATATTGTCTGGTTTTATATCTCTGTGGCAAATTTTATTCTCGTGAAGGTATTTGAGAGTTTCAAGTAGTTGATAGGCGATTAATTTTAGTTCATGCTCTGATTCTATGTGGACCATTTCAAGATCAGGAAAAGGGACGTAATCCATGACTAGGTAGCACCTGGAAAACTTCAGTTAAAAAAACAGTGATTTGTATGTTAAAATGTGAGGATGGCATAGGGATCTTACTTAGAGAAAATTCTTCTTAAGAGCTAGAAGTTGCTCGTACTAAAGAGTCAGTGTCTTGACTGCATAGACTTGTCCAGTATTTCTATCATAACAACGCTTGACAACACCATGAGCACCCTATCCAGTCTTCTATCCCATTGTATACTTTTCATTGAAGAGAGAAGAGTCAGTATCTTCCTCATCCGAAGGGGTTTCCTCGAAGTTCATGTTGGGCATTTCTTTGTCCCCTATTTGGATGCTGCTCCTGCGTTGACGCCTCTACATTTTCTCCTATAGTCTGGAACCTGTAGCCAGAATGGCAGGATTAGTCTTGAGAGATTCTCGAATATTGGCGAAGCGCTGCTTGCGTTGAGCTCTGAGTTCCATTTGTAAATAATATACATGAAGTTGATTACAAGTAAAAGGAGCATACAATGAAATCAAACCTCATCCTCAGAGTCGATAATAAACGACCTGATTCTGCTTTTCAACTAGTCCAATTATTTTGACCGGGTGCTCGAATGGTTAGTAAAAATGACATTTTTATTTTCCTCACTATCACTACCCGACGGGGGTTACACTATCACCAAACTTTTTTTAACTGGAACAACCTTCGCTTCAACAACAGGTAGACTCTACTCGATGAATTGAGATGTGTTTTTTAGATTACTTTTATTTTTCACCCCTTAACTGTTCTTTTGTAGTATAACAACTATGCTACTTTACAATAGTTCTTTATTTATTTATCCGTTTTATTTACCAGAAGCCTCCTTCTCTCCATTTTTCTTCCCTTTTGCCTCAATTTTCTTGTCGTCGCTTCCTCTGTGTGAAAGTGAAAAATTAGACAACTCCTATCTTTCGCGGGCTCTTGATAGATCATGTTCACTTATCATGTTTTGAGGTGTTTTGTGACCCACTACTGAGGGTGATTTTATTCCTTTAAGTTGGGTTCCTTGACTCTCAGGAACCTTTGGCTTATCGGTATCTTCACTTTGAAGTCGAATTTTCCCTTATAATTTGGGAGTTTGCAGGTCTATCGTCGGTTTCCTTTTGGGAATTTATGGCAGTAGATTTATCCGCGGTGAATCAATCATGGGTGCCTAGTGGAAGGTTATCTTTGGTGAAGGCATGACTTTTGTTACTGCTTTCTATTGAGATCTATTGATATCTTCTTTGTCCTGCTTAATCTTTTTTCGAGGAACACTTTAAGGAATCTCCTCATCTTCCTCAACTATATCAAGTTTCATCTCTTCTTTTCTCGAATTTTCGTACACAATACTCTCTTTGTGGCCTGGTTCAACATGATGCTTCTTTTTTTATTTATCTTTTCTTTTTTCTCTTTTCTTCTGACGTTTGGATTCCTCAAGTGGCCGCTGTGTTAGTCTAATGGATGTGTTGAACGTGTTTTATTTCATTTTGGGCTCCTATCTTATTTATACAGCCTGGAGAGAAGGTTATGGTGAGACAGAATGCGATTCAGGAGCGGAAGCCTGAGGGCTGACAGGTCGATTTTTTTTGTTCACATACTCCTCCTGAAACAGCTGGTGAGGGTATTTAGGCTTAGCTTTGATGATTACGACTTCAACTTACTCATCATTGGAAAGCAGATTAGCAACATACTCGCTCTTCGGCATGTAAAACACTCCCTGCTTAACTGCAGACACAGTTAGTTGCTTCTTAGAAGTGTTGGGGAACAGCTACCCCGAAAGCTCGAGGTATACACTGAGAGCTCGGTTTGCTAAATCTGAGACAGTGGCTTCTTGCTTGACGGAAGTGATGAACTGGATGCCTCTGTTGGTGAAAACCTTGACCCTAATCTTTTTGCTGGGTCTCTGCATTTCGAAAGATTATTCCTAATCCATTTGAGCGTTTTTGATCTTTTTATTATTAATATATATATCCTTATGTTTTCCTCAGTTACTAAATGGACATTAGCAATATCCCTTCTTCTAACAGTATGTTCCAGCATCAGCTACAACTTGGAAGTCTCACGCCGCATGCGTACATACTCCTTGATTGCCCACTGCAGACAGGATCAGATCGTAGACTGGAACTGCAAGCTCTGCAGTAAAACATAGAAGCTGAAAGACCTGTAATACATTGAAAACAAGCTATCAGAGATCATGGTTTATGCTGGATACATGGAGTCAATCGACAAGATAGTTTTTACCTTCAGAGGGACTATTAATGCAACCAACTGGATATAGGATTTTTCATTTCATCAAATAGCATACCGAAAGTGTGGTGGTTGCAAGGTACATGAAGGATTTTATTTGTCTTACTAAAGCGTTGTCAATCAAATCAATAGCGCAATGAATAATCTTAGACAAAAATATCCCACCAAGGATGTTGTCATGACTGGAGCTAGTCTGGGAGCAGCATTAGCTACTATTGCTGCCATTGAGATTCACACCAATGGAGGAAAAATATCGGAATTGCACACTTGGGGATCACCTAGAGTGGGAAATTCATATTTTGCTCAATTTGTGAAGACCAGATTACCCAATACTTTGAGGGTTGTTCACAACAGAGACATTGTACCTCATGTTCCTCTCATCAGTCAAGATTATCACCACCTCCCTTATTAGATTTTATTCAATGAAGAAATGACCGAGTTCCAGATATGCAACTAGTCCGGAGAAGACCCCTCTTGTTCTAATGCATATTATCCCAACTATCTCATCGAGGACCACGTGACTTATTGGATTAAATTGGACGTAAAAGACATTTGCGGTGAAACTCAAACTATGTGATGATTCATTTAGTCAAGAAAGATTTCCAGATATCATTGTTCAGTTTTTATGTTTCACTATAGTCCTCCATCCATTTGTCCCTCGTGTGAAAGCGCATCTCGATCATGTTGTGAACACAACTACCGAAACAAGAGTCAACCTTAGGCAGTAGGTGGCCTTGACCTGCTGGTATGCATTCCCTGAGACAGAAGTCAGTTAGAGTATTGAGGGAGCAAAGCACACTTTATTATTAGTCCTTTCTCTTGGTTCTCTTCATAATAACTAAAAGATTATTTATGACTATCGAGACGTTTTAAGCATGGAAACATGGCTTTGGAATTGTTTGTAAGCTTAAAGGTTGAAGCTTTGAAAGGAGGAAACAAACTCAATAGAATTATGACTGCTTATATTAAAGATGCAAGGGAAAGGG
>Ga0100378_1006353_pt1 | contig 10683 bp, 12 predicted proteins | sample CryGeymeta201502_FD_81535 | JGI IMG/M metagenome (GOLD analysis project Ga0100378, IMG submission 81535) | Groundwater microbial communities from Crystal Geyser aquifers in Utah, USA - Crystal Geyser metaG 2015-02 | ecosystem: Environmental > Aquatic > Deep subsurface > Groundwater | place: USA...
CTACAACGAACTTTGTGTTAAGACCCGCACCATAACGTACAAATACAAAATACTTCATACGATCGAGTTTGACAGCAATCGAAAAAGAATGTCGGTTATTCTTGAGAAAAATGGAAGAATATTTGTTTACTGCAAGGGAGCAGACAATATGATCATCGAAAGACTGAGACACAAATAAAGCAAGACACTCAAGACTGTGAATGAAAGAATAGATCAGTGGAGTCGATAAGGATTGAGAACCTTGCTTTTCGCCAAGAGATAAATTGACAAGCAAGATTATCTAAAATGGGCTAAGATGTATGCAAGATCCTTGTCTAATCTGTAGAAAAAGGAAATAGAAGAAAAAGTTAAGCTCAAATAAAAGCTCTAAAGAAAAAAATCGTTGATCGAACAAAACGAGAGGCAAAGCAAGAAAGTATAGAGTTGGGGAGGGCTCACTAAACTGATTATTGAAGACGAATCTCTTCCTCAGGAATTACTAAAATAAACTCCTTAGTTCATCATTCACCGCTTGCTCAATGACAATACTCTCTTGACCGAGAATCAAAAAATGTTCATTGAAAATTACTTTGACAAAATGAGCGAAGAGTGTACGAGCACCTCACAGGAAATCTAAGAAATTTTGGAAAAGTAGTTCCATCTGATTGGAGCCACCGCCATCTAGGATCAACTTCAGTAAAATGTCAAGGAGACCATCGAATGCATCAGAAATGCAGGAATCAAGGTATGGATGCTCACAGGTGACAAAAAATAAACAGCTATCAATATCGGCATATCTTGTGGTTTGGTGGAGACTGACATGCCAGTTATTGCATGGGAAAACAATGTAGTTGATACTATCAAGGCAAGAGAACAGTATAGCTCCAGAAGTTGTTGCCTGGTGGCAACAGGAGACGACCTGCTTTCCTTAACCCATTAAGATGAAAAACATCTACTAGAACTGGTCAATTCATGCAGTGCTATTATTTGTTGCAGAGTGACTCCCAAGCAAAAGCAAGACATGGTCTGGCTGATGCGCTCTCACAAGTGTACTACCTTATCAATAGGAGATGGAGCCAATGATGTCAACATGATCAACACAGCTCACGTGGGAGTGGGTATCAAGGGGGTTGAGGGAGCTCAGGCTGCCCTTTGCTCAGATTATGCTATTTCTTAGTTTCAAATATTGAGGGAATTGTTGCTTTATCATGGAAGGTAGTCTTACAGGAAGAATTCTCAGCTGATTTTATACAATTTTTGTAAAAATCTGCTGTTGAGTTTGCCTCAGTTTTGGTACGGTGTATTCAACAACTATTCTTCAGCTACGATCTATGACCCTTGGGTATATCAACTTTACAACGTGGCATTTACTTCATTCCCCATCATGATTTACGCCATCTACGACCAGCAGTACTCAGTTAGAAAATCACTCAAGCAGCCAGAACTTTACCAAGTAGGTCTCAAGAATGAGCTTTTCAACTTCAGCTCCATTGCCTTCTGGTTTGCAACAACAGCTTTCTATGCATTGATTCTCATGCTTATTTGCTTCTTAGCTGAACAGGTGACGATAAATGAGGAAGGAATGATGATTGATTTTATGACCAGTGGGATGACCATTTTTGCCTGCTGTGTAGTCATAGTCAATCTCAAAATACTGGTGTTGTCCTACACTTACTCCCTTGGACTTATCATAGCTATGGTAGGTAGCATTCTGATGATCTACATAGTCTATGCCCTTGTCGAGGCTTATGTGCCCTTTGGAGAGATGAGAAACATTCTATATCCACAACTGTCCAGCTGGAGTTACTGGGGAGCTCTATTGAGCTGTGTGGGGCTGATCCTAACATTCTAGATGGCCATCAAGCGATATGGGAGGCTAAAAGAGTTGGAGAAAAGGTCTAGAGTGGAATTTGTGGAGCACGAGATAGAGCTTTCTTTGCTTGAGAGAAATCCCAATTCAGCGATGCATGAATGATGGGGAAGTGATATGAGAGTTTAATTGAATTTATGTTTCTAAACAGTTAACTCAAAGGGCATGGTTTAAAATGGAAATGGATTATTAGTTGTATTTAATTTAAGCATAAGTTGATTAAGCGGAAGAGGTAATAATTTTGTAATCTGTGAGTTTATAGATTGAAAGATCTAGAGACTCGCCTTGGGCATGTCCCACCCTTTACCACCTCTTTTCTTATTCAGATGCAAGCACAAACTCCTTTCATCATCAACCTCGACATCCATCCCCACGGCTACACCTTCCACTCAACACAGACCGCCCACAGCAAGCCCAAAAAGACCAAAAGCATACCCTTAAAAAATAGCCACCCGAAGATCGTCAATCGCCTCATGAAATAAATCGCCATCTCATCATAAATCCCGCCAATCATACCCGAAGAAAATGCATTTTCTAAAGATATACACCACCACCATTAAGAACCCTCTAAACACGAGCCAGAATACCGTGAAGAAGAGGAATAAATCGACTACGAGGTCAAGCGCGAAGGGTAGCTGCCGCCCTGCCCTGCGCACTGGTTTGACCACAAAAATATTCACGAAAAAGAAATTCAATACTTTCAAGAGTTCTTCACAGGTAAGGGATCCAAAACACCTGAACTTTATACAGCTTATCGTAATTTTATCTCTGAAGCCTACAAAAGCAATCCCAAAAGATACCTCACTTTCGTATCCTGCAGAAGAGTTCTGAGAGGAGATGTCAGCTGCTTGCTCAAGATATATCAGTTTATGGTGAGAGAAGGAGTCATCAACTATGGACTCAGTCAAGATGGAAATTACAACTTCAAAGGATTATCTCCTGCTACTGTGTCTGAAGTGGGAAAAAAGCCTCAAAGCGTACTCAAAAAAATTCCAGAAAAATCATAGCAGGAAGAAACCCAAACTTTGGATACTGACAATCTTACAGTCAGTGGCATCAACAAAAATTTTTCAAGAAATTACAGAGTTTACTGCAATCAGTGTCGACTAATATGCGGTATAGTCTGGTATACACACCAGGTCGATGAAGACAGGGTCATCAATCTATGCTTTGACTGCTACAACCTTCTTGACAAAGCCACAGCTTCTATATACACAAAAACAGATATCACAAAGAGAATGGAGAGCGGGAGGGACAACAGAAAGTCCTACTGGGGGCTTGACGATAATATCAAGCTTTTAGATTTTATGGGTAACAGCTATAGAAGAGGCTGGGCTGAGATTGATCATTACTTTGAAGGCAAGAAAAGCATCGAGGATATTTTGCTTCAATTTATGCAGTTTCCAATCACAAACTTCAATCCTTTTGAAGAAAAGCATCAGCTCAATCAGGATCCTCTTGACTACAAGTAGCAGGAATATGTACTTTTTTCTATTATTAAGATCAAAATGCTGGAAGATCTCTACGAAAAATCTGAGTATGCCAATTGCCAAGCCAAGGAAGAGGAGAAGGAAGAACCAAGGGAAGAGCATTTAACTTGCTTTAGGGTGATGAACAAAATGATGTTGTCTAAAGTAAACAACAAAATAAAGCAACTGAAGTAGCTGGAAACCTTATGGGAGCTGAGCAATATTTAATCAAAGGACCAGACTTTAGTAAACCGCTGCAGCCCTTCCACCTACCTTGGCGCTATTGCCTCCCGATCAGAATAGGAAAATAGTGACATTTGATCAGTATAAAAATCATAATTCCTCTAAATTAGTTTTCTCCTCTTTGCTTGTCTAGATTACCACCACAGCATTATCCCCGATATTAAAAACTTGCTTCTAGACATTCTTTCGAGATTACATATACCGATAGACACTCTGAACGTAATGCTCGGTGACTGGGCTTGAGTATAGACTGGCCCAGGTCAGACTATTCTCGCACTCAGAGTAGAGCTATAGCATGCACTCTGAAAGAGCTTTGTGGTACCAGATGGGGAAGGACCTATATGTCAGAGGATCAGCCAAAGCCTTTTAGGCCCACAGAACTGTTTAGTTGTACTGATTGAGGGAAACAAGCTCCAGAACTTTTTCTTAAAGGAAAAATCTTCCAACTAAGGGCATTTCAACCAGCTCGTTGAGGTGTTAAAGCTTACGTGTGACATTTTTAGGAACGACTAGTTCTTTACCGTCGAAATAGATCTCTGTTGGTGAGTAGGATTCGACGATATAAGGTAGGTATTTGGAGAGGAAGGCAAGGGTGGTAATGGTGAACAAGGTGAGTGTCAGGTAGGCTAGAGCTTTAAACATTTAAGTGATAATGCTATTAAATATTATGCAATCGAATGGTATTCTAGAATAGTATAATAAAGCCAGTTTCTTCAAGAAGCCTGGGAAAAACAGCTTGATATCTATTTCATTGTTAAATGATGTCGATTGTGTCATAATTTTAATAACATGCTCCGGGGATAAGTTTATAATAGCTCGCCTTGGCAATCACCCCGCCAAGCTCCCAGCTCAAATCGTCGGCTTGATAGAAGAATCAAACAAAACCTTGGGCTGATTGACCGATCACGGAATAGCAATCATTCCGGATCAATTCGACTGAAACGAACAGAACATTCAGGGGATAGAACCAATTTGTCAAGAGACAGAGGAGGATAGTCCAAGCAAATATCAGGACTTACTTCTGAAGATTTCAATGATAGCATCAGAAAAGTACCCAGAAGAATGGGATCAGTTTTGAGTCTCAGTCGCAGAAGAAACGGGCCTGCGAGCAATAAAATTCAGGCGGCGGGATCAAGAAGTGGAAAAAATGTTGTTTAAAATTTGTACATGCTCACCAACAATGTGCCTCAGTATGCTGGCCCAAATGGATATTACTAAAGGTCTCCTAACCCCTATGACGATGAGGCCTACAGTAGAGGTTCTCGACCTCAACATTAATACTGTGATCGTTATGAGCGCATCGGAGGCAGGAAGGAGGAGAAAAGTCCCCATCTTCATCATGCTGAAAGTCCAAGAAGTCATGGAGCTATCTCGCCTCATCAGTATCCAGTAGCTTAAAGTCCTCGTACTTACCGCTACCCAAAACAAAGTCCACATCGATATCCTTAACCAAGCCCACGGCGATATCCTTAACCAAGCCCACGGCGATATCCATAACAGAGCCCTCATAGTCATGCTGACCACAACAGATTAGATCGCTCTCAAGATAGGTACCGAGAGTAGGGATCACGTGGTAGAAGATAGCAGGCCCGTTCAATTATCCGATCCCGGCGCTCTAGATAAGGCAGTAGGCTGAGGTATTAGAGATCTAACGAGAGTCGCGATAAACATTATAGGCCAGTCGGGAACAATATGGATGAATTTAGGAGGTATCCTGAAGCTCAAATTCAGAGACTTGAGGAGAAATATGCTGAAAATATATATGAGTTGAACAATAATCATCAGCCAAAACGAGAGAGAAGATAAAAGGATGCTAGATGTCGAGATTTGTACCACATAGATCAAAAGAGCCCGAAGAATAATGAGAGAAGATAAGTTCGTAATAAAGGCAGGTAACAAGTCAGAAATCAATACAGGCCAGACGGATACACCACTAGGAGAGTAGATAATGGTCAAAAATATTACCCTTACGACAAACAATACAGAGGATAAGAATGGTACGAAGATGAGGAATAATATGGGGATGCATACAGAGAAGAATAGTTGTATCTAGAGCAAGATGTCTATCACCAAAGAGAAAGAAAAGGGCAACCCAAACGGAAAATGGATAAATTTAAAACTAACTACAGTGGAAAATACAATCCATACTATTAACAGGAACAAATCCCATCAACTACCACAGCAGCCAAAACATAGCCTTTAATTTCTCAATAGGATATGATCTCAGATGCTTCCATTCCAGTTCAATCCGCCAAATCTTACAAAAATATTCCAAAAAATGGGCATTACGATCCTCCTATCAAAAAAGGACTGAAGTTAGACAGACCGATAGAGAAAAATAGTAAGCGAAGAAGATAAAGGGAAATAGAAAGAAGCAGGCCGATATAGTTGCAATATTCCTACCAAGAGAGCGATATTTAAGACCGTTTGAAAAAGAATCACATTCAATTGAAGGAGAGAGCTCCTGATACTATGTAAAAAAGGACAGAAAAGAAAGAAAAGGTGATTGATGATCGATTCGAACCAACCAACTTACCATCAGGAAGCCTCTTTTTGCCAGTTGAGAGTAAAAGACCTTAAATAAGAGACTGGGCTGAAGAGCTCACAGAGAAAGTAATTGTTCATCTGGAAATGCTGAATCTGATAGCAGACTACACAAAAGATTTCAAGACAATGTACGAAAATATTTAACCATGGGAGGTGCTTATCTTTCTCACCTACAAAAAGTTTTACATCGAAAGGACTAAAGTTGTTAACATTCTCAGAAGCAAGAGCAATGGTGAAACCTAAGATGGATCTGCCTTTGAGAGTATATCTAATCTCTCCATTATTCAAAATCCATTTACTTTGCCTTACTCAAAAATATCAGATCAATAAATCAATAAATTTCGATAAACTCGAGAATGCTTTGCTCTGATGATTGAACTTGAGGCCGAGAATGTGGCAATCAGAAATGCCCTTAGAGGGCTATATAATAGGTATATTGAAAAAAGTGGAGAGCATGTGAATATGCTCGATTGTGATAACTTTTCGGAAGAAATATATAAATTCATGAAGGAGTAGCTTGATGGAATTTCATAAAATATTTAAGACCCTGAGTTAGTGACTGCTACTCGACTAAGAATGGGGAAAATTATCAAAACTGGTCTTTTGATAGGTTTTTTGAATGGGAAGTATATAAGAAATTTTTCACAAATCCTGATTCATGAAGATTTGATCAAGATCGGCAAACGAGAAACTCTTAGAGAGGATTGTATATCAAAGCTGTTCTTATCACAATTCAGAAGTTCACTAACATGATTTTTTATAATATATTTGTAACATCTCTGATGAAGACTGAAACAGAAGTGGTGATTGAGGTGGTTGACTTGAGAGCTGAAGAAGCATTGGCGAATGATGCTGATGGCTTCACCATCAAAATGTTCCTCGCTTGCAGCAAATCCATAACGAAAGTGTTCAGATTGGGTGGGATGATCACTCCCATCAATCAGACGAAGAAGATTAGGAACATCGGAGGAAAAGAGCTCGAATTTTGGCTGTGCACCACCAAAGATAAAATAATTGTAACACAATAGATACATAGGCCAATGCCATCATTCCTTTGCCACAAAAACTCAACGAACTAGACTCTTCGACAGTCGAGCTAAAAATGACAAACACAACCTTAGCCCATCTTTCAGTCAAGATAAATGTTTCCAAAAGATAAATATAAAAACTGGTCTATATCTAACCTGACGAAGAGTTACTAAAGAGAGTGGAAGATCCATATGAGAAGCAGAGAAAGGAGGAATAGGAACTGCAAAGTCAGAAAGAGGTGGAAGAGCAGCAGAACGCATTGAAGCAGATAAAGAAACCGCCGATAACTTACAGCAGATTCAACAAGAGAGACGTTCCCTTTATCTGAATATGAATAGCATATTATTTCCAATTTCATACTCTAAATAAAGCCATATTTATAATTACAGATGTTGCTCTTTAGGTTGACCAGACAAGGAGTATACAGAATGGCAAGCATCAAAAACCCATATGGTATTTCAGTCACTAAAGATAGAGATCTTGGGAATCAAAAGCACAGCTACAGTTGACGAGATTAAAAAAGTGTACAGGAGTATTGCCCAAATGTATCATCCAGATAAAAACCCTGATCCTGTAGCTCAGAAAAAATTCATATAAGCAAAACAGTAAGGATTAAAATAGCTAGAGCCTACGAAATTCTGACTGATGAAGATAAGAGAAGATAATTTGATAACTAGCATTATTCAGCAGGTAGATCAAAGGGGTACGACCATAACCCTTTTGATGAGTTCAACGACGATATCTACAAGGACAAAAGTAGAACTTACCACGATACATTTACCTCAGGATCTTCCCGTAAAAAAAAAGGTGAAAATATACTACAATAAATCACTCTTAACTTCATCGATTCTGTCAAAGGAATCGCCTTGGGTAAATTTGATCATGATTTCAGATATATCTATGCAAAGAAAGAGTACTTGTCAAACATGTGGAGGCAATAAATGCAAGCCAGGAACTGCTCCCACTCGATGTCTCTCATGTGGAGGTTCAGGAACCACCATCTATCGTCGTGGAGGTATAGTGATGCACTTGGAATGCGAAAGATGTAAGGGAATAGGCCTGATGATAAAGTATCCTTGCCTTGACTGCAAAGCTACTGGAGTTCAGGTTCAGCAAGTAGTCGAAAGCATAGTTGTACCACCAGGTGTGTAATCAGGGCAAACAATCACATTTCACGAGAAGGTATAGAATAAGTCATTTAGGGCAATTTAAGCTAGAATGGACCGAGTGGAGATTTGATAATCAAATTCAACGTTAATAAGCATCCTAAGTTCAGAAAAATTGGACAGGATATTCACTCTCTATAGTTTATTACAATCTCGCAGGCAGCTCTGGGAACTACTCGCACTGTTGAAACTGCTTGGGGACCCAAATAGATCAGGATTCCCGAAGGAACTCAAGATGGAAGTACCATCTCTCTCAAAGGATCAGTACCAATGTATCGAACTAGGGTGTCCAAGGTATGAAAGGCAAAGGAAATCATGTGCTATCTTTTCGGATCAAAATCCCTACCAAATTAACAACCAGGCAACGTTAAATTTTTAATGAGCTGGCAAAGTAGGAATAACAGATGGGAAGCGCATCTCCTCAGGCAGATAGGCCCTAGGCTGACTAGTAGTCGATTTTTGACCGCATGAAAAATGCATTCAAATGATGTTGATATGTCCTTGGTGTCTGATATATGACCGTTGATAATTAATAATGTTACGCTAACAAAAAACTGTCTAGTTTAGCAACCTTTCAGAAGATCACAAAGCTGAGTTCATTCATTTCCTCATCAAAAATAACATCTGCTTCCAGGAAGGCAAGTAAAATTGTACGGCCAAGGTTTCTGTTAAGCCGCCAGCTAAATATAATCCTCAGGAGCAAACCAACAATTTTGTAAAGAAGAATATCGAAAAGATGAACAGTAAGAACCAAAAGAATGGTGAGAATAAGCCCAAAAATCCAGGAATCAGAGGAAGGCCACTCAAAGACATTGCCATCAATAGTAATACAAAGGAGAAACAGTACGAGGACAAAGATCTGAAAACTCCAAAGAAAACTACGACTCTTCGCACATCAACTTTGTCATGTAAAGCTAACAGTCAAACTATGCAGAAGAACAAAAAGACTACACCCAGAAGCAACCGTCCCATAAATTTTACAAGGACAAGCTAGCAAAAAAAAGTGAGCGAATACGATTCCAGAAGTCAACAATTTGTCAGGACTCATAACGATCCTAAAGACCGACTTGCTGTTTCCCGAGGAAAGAAAAATACAATGCATGAAAACGAAAATTATTTGGCCTCTGTTCATCAGCCCAAAAGGTCAGAGATCGGGCGGGAAAAGCCTGTAAATAAATATCATCATCTTTTCGAGAGTGTGGACAAAGGAAGAGCAGTGCGCTGGCCAATAAATATGCTGGAGAGGATAATATAATAAATTTATGATTAAATCTTCACCAGAAATACTCAATGCCTCCAAACCAAGCATATTGATAATGCTCTCAGAACTCTTAACATGTCATCTTTCCCACACTCAGTTGAGCACTACTTCTACAAAAAATTCAAAACAAACAAGCTTGCCTCAACTAATCTTAACAATATGCTTTACTCTCTTTCCTATCACGTCAGTAAGGATATTCCTTCCCTATTCCTCAAAACATTCTAAGATTTTTTGACAGATAAGCTGCAACATGAGGATATTCTCTATTACTTGTTTGCCAGAAATGTTCTGAAGAAGGAGCTTAAAGCTGTTGAAAAGGCAAGATAGCAAAGCCGTCACGAAGGTACATACTTCCCTGAGAGCATAAAAGCTAAGGATATATCGAAGTTGTTGAAACAGATTATCGGAAGGGACAATGAACTTGTCAGTGAGTATAAGTAAATTATCATGTCAGAAGCTTCCAACAAATAATATCTTGAAGCTTATGAATTCTTGCAAATTTTGCTTGAGGATTTTCATGAGCGTCGCATCATGAATTCTCAAATTGAACATAATGAATCAACGATAAGCCAAAATATAGAAACCTAAAACTAATACTCCCAGCACAATGAATAGCTTACCTTTGGAGAGGAACACTATTAGCATAACACAAACTATGCCCATAATTAGAGCACTCGCCATAGGGGGCTCGATTTCTGGGAATGTGCTCGTTACTCACGAGTTTAGGATAGCCTAATGGAGTTGATTCTTTAAAAATTGGCGAAGAAAGCTCACGAATTTGTGGAAATATTGGCCAGCGATATAAATAAGCCTGGCATGGAATTACATAAGCTTCAGGAGTTGCTTGTCAAAAAATCAGAGTGTTTAGTCAGGGCAGTATTTGAGATGAACAAAATGCAATGGCTCAAAGAGTTAAACATCACAATTCCTTCAGAGTAAGACATGACTGCAATTGAAAATCTTCAGATAAAGCTAAAGAAGTTAAGAGAGGCTCCAACAGGAAAGGATATTGGATAGTTTTGCAAAAATATTCTAACGGTCGAGCAGCTGGTAAATGAGCTCGAAATAGCTCTGACTTATGATTGATTCTGTATCACATTTTTATCACATCATCATTCA
>Ga0100378_1006354_pt1 | contig 10680 bp, 13 predicted proteins | sample CryGeymeta201502_FD_81535 | JGI IMG/M metagenome (GOLD analysis project Ga0100378, IMG submission 81535) | Groundwater microbial communities from Crystal Geyser aquifers in Utah, USA - Crystal Geyser metaG 2015-02 | ecosystem: Environmental > Aquatic > Deep subsurface > Groundwater | place: USA...
AACCCCACTATTTTATTGATAAATATTAAGTTAAGGATTCAAAATTGTAATAAATGAGCGTTTTTATTTGTTTTGCTGTGAAAGAAGGTAGCACCTCAGGAAATCAGTCATCTTGGGTCTTTGAGAAGTTCTTGGAACACTTTCGCCATAAACACCTATGATAAACTGATAAGTCAACTTGGTTTATCTGCTTTTTAATTTCCTTTGTCCTGTAACCTAACCAACAACTTTTAATGCAACCTCTTCAAAATTTTTGAGTCTGTAAACCCTGCAGCTTATTGGGATAAATTGTACAATTTATCGACTACAGTAAATAGTGAGTCTTTCTTAACAATTATCAGAAAATATCGCTTCCATGATTTGAAAAAGTCATAATATGGAACTCCACCTATCCTGAAACAATAATCGTTGTTTCCCTAGAATGTTATTGATAAAAATCGGACTTATTCTTGTATTCAACTCACAGCCATATATAGGTAAATTAATTTAATGCTCATGCACAGAAGCCTAGATCTCACAGAGGTCGCATAGTGCTCCTGCTTCTAGCAACCTTTTACCAAGGAAAGGTTGTTCCTTGCAAAAAAGACTTCCTTTGAAAAACACATTAAAACCCAGTTCACCACACACATCCCCGAACATGTTAAGGATGTCCTCGCAAAGAATTCAATCAAAAAATCACTAAAAAGAGGCCAGAAGGTCAAAAACGGGCATCCCAATGCTGAATCTCCAATCAGAGGCTCAAAGATCCTCGGAACACCAACTAACTCGCTCCAGACATTCCGATAAGCCAAGAGTTGCGAGGGTCTAAGTTACCGATATTCATTCCCAGTCACTCCTCCCTCCATCAAAATCAATACAATTAGTCCTCCCAAGTTAGTGGAATCTCCCAGAAGTTCCACTCCCAACGTTACCTTCAAAAAAATTTAAACAAATCCAACTCTTCTGCAAATCAAGGAAATCCCTATGGAGGCCCCTGCGCTGCCTTCTCTATCGAAACCTCCACTAATCAACTTCACAGCAAATCGTTTTTCAAACAATTAACCCGAGAGCACTAAACTTGCCCAGCAGTAATAAAATTAGGGAGTTAGGAAGGCTGAAAAAAAGAGTTTCGGCCTAAAAAAGAAATTTTCATTGAATGAGAACCACCAAGAGCACAATAAGTTGATTAGAAAGCTTTCCTAGCAAAAAGAGTTGTCTCAGCTTGAGATAGAGGAAGAACACTCTATCGACTTAATGGACTCCATGCAGATGGAAACTCCATAATCTCCTCAGACGGGATACGAGGGTGCTAAATTGGCCAAAGCCAACGGAAGAGGATCGATCTTCAACTCTGTCCCTGTTGACCTGAAAGTCCACAAATCTATAATCAAGGAGGAATCAAATAAAAACAAAGTCAGCCTCCATCACAGAAGGAGAGATTTCCTCAATACAATGTCAGAAGTGGAGGAGGTCAAATCTCAGGCAGACTCCAATGATTTCAGTGAATCTGACAAAGAATCTGTAGTCATCGGCAATCTCGGTCACCTTGTTAGACAGAACAGTGTCAACTTCGGCATGGGGATTCCCCAACTCTCCAAAGGTTTTCAGGACAACCAGAGTATCGAATCGACAGTGATGAGTGCTCGTCTCGATAGACAGAATTTGTCAAAACTCAGAGACTTCATCATTTGATAATATACAACATTGGTTCCAATAAGTATCATTTTCTCACCATCAGGCATCCCAGTTTTTGCACTCCATCATCGCTTGTCTCTCCTAAAAGAACCCCACATTTTCCATCTTTTTCAAGCTCAAATTCAAATGTCTCTCCACCTTAATCCAATTAGTTGACCTCCTTGTTGCCAAAAGTCTACATTCTGCCATCTGAAGTCAGGGCTTTTAGACACTGCAGGAATCCTTCACAGAAGCATCCAGATAGATGTCGGATGTGCTCCCCTTACCGACAGACCAATGATTGACAAGATTTCTTGCGAATGTAGTTGTATAGCTTGGGTTACCCTTTTTCGTATTTGGCATGAATATCCTGAATATGTCCTTTGGGGTGAATGACAAGATGAAGCTATAGCATTTTGCTCGCGAAAATTTCATGACTCCATTTGTAGATATTGCTAGTTGAAAGTGTAGCCTTCTTGATTGTTAGCTTTTCTGAGCTGTTTGCTTCTAATTTGGAGATGCTCCACATTCGAGATTAAGGAGCAACTTTAGACCGTCTGCCGAATTCAGCTCTCGGTGAACTTTTGTTGTTATTTTCAGTATTGGCCTTTTTACTTTGCAACTCGCCATGCAACACTTCGTTGTTTCTTCTCAGAGCATTTATTTTTTCCTTCAGCGAGGATATCTCCTTGTTCAGCTGAACCACTTCATCCCTGTATCTGCTGATCTGCTCTCTTAGTTTGTCCCTCTACTGCCTGATCATAGTATACCTCACATGGTCTTTTTCTATTCTCTCCCTCAAAACTGCAACCTCAGACATATCATCTTGCTCACATGTTTCTGACCTGATTCGCTGTCTTGATGGATTATTGTATTTCTACCTTTTATAATTGATTGTGCTGAATCTGTGCCCAAATAGCCTAGAGTCACTTTATCGAGAATTATCTCCTTTGTGCAGGTGTTACACTTGTTGCTTGAGTTTTTTGATTTAATTATGTAACCTTTATGTTTCTTTGGTGTTGCTGAGATACCCCTCAAGGCCTGCAGCTTCCAATCCTTTTTCCTGTCTTTTATTGATTTTGATAAGATAGTTCATTTACTCTCTTAATTTAGCATTTTCTTTCTCCAGAGAGTTGGCCCTCCATTATCCAATTTCCTGCGATTTCTCCCTTTCCTCCAACATCACCAGCTTTCTTTTATAGAAGTGTGCTTCCTTCTTGTAAATATCACTCTGCTTATAGGCATTTTTCAACTACATATTTTCCACATCCTCCTGCTTATTTCTTGGCTTCCGACTCCCCTCGATGACCTTCTTGATCACTTCATTCTCAAGTTTAGAGTTGATACTTTCCAGCTCTTTCTTCATGATCTCATTCTGCTTTCTGAGCTGCATGTTCTACTGTGATAGGTTCTTGTTTTATCTTTTACTGTGCTGTTTGGAGAGGTCGATTTGGCTGACAGGTAGGTGGTGAAGGTCTTTGAAGTTGGTTGAGGTCATGCTCTCCTATTTAGTTGGTTAGGATTCATATGATAATAATAAGTTAACCTAATGATCAACCCGTTCGAGTAGAAAAAATTGCTGATATAATCTATGAAAAAACTTGTCTCGTACTTGAACCCTCATCCAGTCATGTTTCCAACAACCGCGATAGACAACTCGAGATCTTTCAGGCCCTATCGCATCAAGATCTCACCAAAGTGATAATCAACCTCAAAGATGACAATTAATGTACCTTCATCAGTTAGTCTAGACCTCAGAAGGATATCAGCACTTTTACTGTGCGAGCTGTTTTACCTGAACGAGGACAACAAGCAAAAAGCTGTTAGATTACTGCAAATAAGTCCTAATGAAGGCCGAGTATGCATAATTTGAAGTAGGTCTGCTTGGGAGGGATACCAGAATCGATCTGCAAATACCCCTCGACTCTCAAAAGTATATATGCGTTAATTTTGAGGATGCCTCGAACTAATGAAGACACCAATAGAATCAGGTACACCATCAGCTATGCAGATGAACCCTATATGATGTGCTGGGTCATCAACCTCGAAAGGAAAATCCTGAAACTAGAAACAATGGAGTACAAAAAATATTCCTCTTTTACCTTCCTCGACCCCTACAAAAATATTTTTGGGTTCACCACTGCAAAAGTTCGAAAAGATTAAGGTGGAACTCGGGTAATCACACCCACAAGAGAAATATAAAGCAAAGGGTATCAGATGTATGATTCCCCGAAAATGGAAACCGATCAGGTCAACATCGATTTCTATAATAATTACGTATAAGCTAGGAAGAAGACTGCAGAATCAAAGAGAAACTCTTATCAGGGGAACTACATCAACCTCAACGTAGGTGCGCAGACTGACCGAGTGCCTGTGACTCCCGGCAGCGAAAAGAAAGGGGCGCCTCACTTGAGTGTGACCCTGACGCCTTCTACCAAGCGATAAAGTATGAGAAATTCAATGGATTTTTCATCAAAAACACCCACGCTGTCCATGACGATGGGCCGAAACAGTATAGGATTTGGGGCATCAAACACCTCCTCGCATAACAGCTCTAAGCAGTATGTGAATTTAGGAAAGACCTACGGCGGTGGCAGATTGTAAGGAGGAGATATGCCGAGAGAATAGATAAAATTAAGAGGTCCTCGCTTCATATCGAATAGAGATAGTTCAACTCCTTCAGAAGGTCGGCCACAGCATCAGGACAGATTTTACAACAGAGTATAGGAGATTCTCCACAAGTGATATTATTATTTCTTTCGACTGGGTTAAGCTTCTCCTTTTAGCTGTAAAAATAGATAATGGTGTACGATGGATAAGGTTAATTATGATCAAAAATCTGTTTTTTTCTTCCTGGTAATCTCAAACAAAAGAATAGTGAATTTGATACAACTCTCGCACATGTCTCTCAAACTCTTCTCAGGCTTCCATCCCAGGATGCTCTCAGCCTTGACTGAAGCAGTCACCAATCTCTCCAAATCTCCAGGTCGCCTGTCTCCAATCTTGTAGTTGATCTTTTGCTGAAGAATCTCTTCGAACATCTTGATCACCTGCAACACACTGAACCCGTTTCCTGAGCCAAAATTAAAGACATCGTAATTTCCCTTGACCATTTTGTCCATATACTGCATAGCCTTAAGATGTCCCTTGGCTGAATAGATGAATTGGTACCCAAGTCAACCACATGCACGAAGTCTCTTACTCCCGACCCGTCAAAAGTGTTGTAATCTGATCCAAAGACAGTGATCAGCTCTCTCTTGCCAATAATGACCTCCTGGATAACGGAGAACAGATTGCCAGGGATGGAACCTAAAGGGTTGTCCCCAATCAGTCCGGAATGATGGTTTCCAGCAGGGTTGAAATACCTAACTGAAATGACCTTCCACTCAGGATGGCATCGTGCCATACTCTTCAAAAGCATCTCAAAGCACAATTTGGACTCACCATAGGGGCTGATGGGCTTGCAGTCAAAATCTTAGGTGCAGTCATCCTGCTCCCCGTATACTGCTGCTGATGACGAAAATAGGAACTCCTTGCAGTAGGGGAACCTCTCCATCATTTTGAGCAGGTTCAAAGACCCGACAAGATTGTTCTCATAGTAAGCCAGAGGTTCGTACATGGACTCAGGAGCTGATTTTTTAGCTGCGAAATGGAAGATGGTGGTGATGGGCCGTTGCGAGTTGAACTCCGTTTAAAAAATTTTGCTGAGGAAAACGGTGTCGAGGATGTTTCCTTCATAGAAGGTGATCCTTTTTTTGTAGGGAGCAATATCCTAGCCTTCAGGGAGGTCGTGGTCAACCGATTCAAAGATCCTGTCCAAGTTTTCAAGACTGGAGTTGATGTAGTTATCCACGATGGTGATGTGATGGTTGGTTTGCAGCAATATTTCGATAGCGACATGTGAGCCGATATATCCGATCCCCCCAGGCATGAGAATATTCTTTGCCATGTTTAAGCAATAAAAAACAAATTATAGCAACTCCCCCTATCATTCAGCCATAAATACCAACACTTGCATATTCCAAATATTATTTAGGAGGTACCAAAGTAGATAACTTCTGGTAGTTTATGGAGTATATTAATTCTGCGCCTGAGGATGTCATGTGTAGGATTATAGGGTTAACTGTAATTGTGACAACTTGTTATAGCCCGCGAATGTTCAAAAAAATTAGCTAAATGTTGGGTAAACAAAGAAAGGCCATGACTATCTATGTGAGGAAGGGTAACCACCTGACGCCCATCGCCTGCCACGTCGGTATGAATGATATATATCAAGGGGATAACCTCATGGATGTCACCAATAGTATGGTCAATGCGGACGCCAATATCTTTGGCTTGTGCGATAAACAACTAGCTTGTACCACCTGCAGAATTGACCTCCTCTCGCACCAGTAACAAGTAGCACCTCCTTCTGACTAGTAACTAGATGTGCTATTGACAACCTACAACTACAACTAATAGACTTCCCGCATGGCTTGCCAGATAAAGCTGACCTAGTAGTTAGAAGGTATGACTGTCCGGATCGACCCTGATCCCAACCCTTCTTATTCTCGTTGACTTGCATTTGTTGAGTGATTATTAGATACGAAGGTAGAATAAAAGCATTGAACAATGAGACTATCAGATTGGCTTTATGTCTTTTAAATCCACAGGCTCGCTTCTTAGTTTGCCACTGTCCTCCACATGGATCTTGATCCACTACTACTCGATTTATGTCGTGTACATGGCATATGATGAGTCATGGCCCACCACCTCAAGGTCAAACACGTGGAAATGCATTACGTCCTTTAAATTACCCCTCTCTCGCTAATGGAGGGTACTATTGAAACGAATCTTGTCTCCATGGACCAATCTCGACACCACTTAGGTGTTGTCCATCAATGTGTCAGAGTTGAGAGTAATGAGTGTGTCGGGTCTGCTGTCGTTGTAGAGGCTGGGAGACATTTTCATGTATAGACTCGCTGCGTGCAGGTACCATTTGTGCTCATATTGTCGATTGTCCTCTAATTTCAGCAGATGCCCCTCCCAATTCTTGAACTCCTTACCTCGATATTTGCTCAAGCAGTCTGTTGGCTAGCTTGACCCGCATTCTGTCAGATATTCGTTCCATGTTGTTGCTATGAACTTGTTAGTGTCCTCATAGTATGATCTGAGGGTGATTAGGCTAATTGCAAATAAGAGGAGCAGAGCGGTGGTCATCATTTTTTTGGTAAAGATGAAACCAGCCGAAAAAAGTGAAAAACTGTACACTTCATCTGTGAAGTATATCAGAAATTTGCCATCACTGCCTAACTCCCTCTCGCAAAGCGGACAGCGATGCTTCCTCGATGATGCGAACTGCAGTAACATGACAACCAGCAACATCATCAGGAAATTTGGTACTATGGCAAATATACTCAGACCGAGTGCTACCGTTATGATCTAAGGCTTGAGAATGATCTCTGACTTAATGAGCTCGAGACAGTATGGACACTTCATGTCAATGGGACTTGATAAGGAACGAAATACTGCTCTCCGTAGACTATGGCCTGAGACTCGGTGGGTAGGTGAACGCCTTGACGGTGTTCTTCGGGATCAGAGAGGATTTATTATTATTCTTCGTCTTTTTTGGGCCGATGCATCTGAGCTCTGTTGTTTAGATTATAATCTGGGACAATGCCAGCCCCAAGGCACACTATCAGTCAGTGTATCTGACATTTATCCCAAGAAACATTCAGGATATTTTTACGGGGAGAGATGATGAAGGAGAAGATTAAAAATGAGGTACTATCAACTGTTGAGCAGCATTTATTTGGCCTCGTTGATCTTGGTAGCCAGGTAGGTCGATCCTCCATTGTCAGGATGGTTAGTCATCATCAGTACTCGATGCCTGGCCTTTATAGCTGAGTGGTCCATCTTGTCAACTACTCCAATAATCAACTGAGCCTCTCTCAGTGTCATTGTTTAGTAAAATCCTCCAGGGTACATTCTCAATGGGTCTAGATAGCTGCGACTGCGAATATGTCTGTACATCCTGAAGGCTCCCTTGATACCTTGATAGTTATATGCTTTACTGAGACCAAGTGTGATGAGGCTGACTCCGAGTGTTGTGCTCATAATTAATAATTAATATAAAAATAGGTGATCGGTCCTTTTAGACAACTCCTTGATCCTTGGAAGTATTTACCTTGTGCTTGTATATTTTTTGAGGAACGGGCTGAATATTTGAATGTCCATTTGTTTATGGTTTAATATTCATTAGATTTGTGTTGTTGATGCAAGGTGAAGAAGAGAAGAAACATGGCTTTGTTTTCCCCAAAAAGGATGAGCTGATTGACGAGATCAAGCTGATGGACGACGACATCGAGAACGTATCTCTCAACTTGGTCAAATGTGATTTCAATGCTATTGAGAAAGATGTTGAAAAAACCTTCCCAGATTTCAAATTCATCAAAATCAAAAAATACAACCCTGGATCTTTCGAAGTCATCTTCGAAACCAGAATCGATGCCATCCATTTCATCAGAAACAGCTTCGACAAAAAAATCCTCAACAGGCGGTTTTTCATCAAAATGGGAAGACAGCAGAAATAGCATGCTGAAAACTGGGCTGCAGTCGGCTACGTCCCTAAAGCCTTCAAACAACAACCGAGAAAACATCCCAGAAAATCCAAAGAAGAAGGAGAGACCCACTAAGAAGGCGAAGAACACCAAGGCGAGAAGAGATAACACAAACATCACCACGAGCATCACGAGCATAAACACGAGCACCATCATCATGAGCATAAACATTACCAAAAGAAAGAACATAAAGAATAATCTGCTGAGACCAAGTAGGTCAAGGAGGTCAAGAGTGAGGAAAAAGCCGAGAGTAAACCCGTCGAGACACCCAAACCTGAAGTGAAAGATATCAAAAGCGAGCCCACCAAACCAGTCGAGCATAAGCATATTCCCAAGATAGAACACAAAAATAAAAGAGATAACAGAAAGGGAGACAAAAAGCCAGAATCCAAGCCAGAGCCTAAGGAAGAGGCTCCTAAGGTTGCAGAAAAGCCTAAGGAAACTCCTAAACCTGAACCTCAGGAGGAGACCAAATAGGAGGACGAGGGCTGGACAGTCGTTCCCACCAAGAAAAAAGGAAAAAGATGATCTATCCAAAAAACTCATGTATATCATTCCCTAAGTTTTCTTATCAGGTCCTCCTGCCGCTTAATTTCATTCAACAAACGATCCTCATACTCCTCCGCCTTCCTAATGACCATGCTGTATTCCTGTAGATAGGCCTCTAGCTTCCTCTTGGTGGCGGATATCTACTGCTCTTGTTGTGCAATGAAATCATTCTTAACTTTTATCTCCTTTTTGAGACTTTATGTATCCAGGTACAATTTTTCCAGTAAATTGATGCCTTCTTTGAGGGCCATATTATTGCTGTTAGATTTCAAATCGATAGTCCGGCCTTCATACTTGCTCTGAAGGTACTACAACTCCCTTCCGTAGCTGATCACCATATGCTCAGTTTACTTCAGACGATCCAACTGCTCTTTCTCGTTGTTGTTGACCTCCTTGAAAAATTACTCTTTGTACTTCTTCTCCCATTTCTTCAGATCTGTCTCCAATTCTGCTATCTTAAGCTCCTGGTCAGCTATGATCCCTCTTAGCATCACGATCAACTCCTTGCTATCTTTGTGCCCATTCAGACTAATATCAAGATCACGGCTCATCCCATTCATTATTTTTATTGTTTATACAAATTCACAAACTATCAACCGCCTGCTAAATTTTTCTGACATCCGATGCCTTCAGTTGATCCATTTTCTGACTCAGATAGAATTAGCGGACAGTCATGAACTTCACATATTGTAAGGAGCACTCAGCCATACAGGTATCTTTGTATGACAGTTCGTAGCATGGCAAACAATTTGCCAGGGCCTTCTCAAGGTATTTTTTTTATACTCTTTAGAGTTATCGCATGACTTAGTCAGACATTAGGATTTAATTGTAGTAAAAATAAGTTTAATATTAATTTTAGGAAAATAGTATATGAACGGATCGAAAACCAAAAAGAAAAGACCTCTTTCAGGAGCACCCAAAGGGTCTGCTCTCGCCTCGCTCATCCCTCCCAAAATCGTCAACCCATATGGAAACAAGATAACGAGTCGAAAGAGCAACAAAAACAGCAATAGTAAACTCACACAAAAATCAAGTGGAGCTCGCATACATACTTCCAATTATGACTTCCCCGATTTTGCTGTATCTTTCAAGGACAACCCGAAAAAGCGAAGGACAATCGACCACTCCTTGCTGGAAATGCCCAAAAGTAGTCACAGAGAGGACAGCAACAGCACCTATCGAAACCGCATTAAAGCTAAGTAAAAGGCAAAAGCAACTGGAAAGACAATCGCCAACATCAGCTATCGAGATAATGCGAGAAATGCAGTCAAATAGAAAGCTTACACAAGCAAGCTCGACGTGAAATCAATGGAGGGAGAATACAGATAAGCAATCTTAAAGGTGTTCAAATTGCTTGACATCTTCAACCGTGGAAAAATATCAGAGACTAACATCAATAAGTGGATCCCTGAAGCTGCCCTGTATTTCCTAGGGAGTGTGTTCCAAAAGATAAAAACCTGCAGATTGACCCTCTCAGTTTAGTAATTCACCGGCCTCTGTCTGCCCCTCTTAGCATAATCTAACCCTGACGATATAAGATAGTTCATCACTCAAACTCGAATTGCAAATAATATGCAACACCCAAACACTATCATTCCCGAGGAACCAAAAATAGTCGAACAGGAGATGTCTCCGATCAGGAAGAGAATGATAATGGAGGAAATGCAGAGAAGCAGTAAAAAAGCAACTCCCAGTGCCAAGAGATATCTAGCTTAGGAACCGAGCACAAAGAAAAATCAAATGGATGAGGTTTTGATGGCGATCAAAAATAGAGAGAATGAGATGAGTTAGAGACTGAACATGATTCAACAGGAAAGAAGGAAAAGTGTCAGTTTCAATCACGCCTTGGAGGAAATCCATCCCAATCGAATCATACAGT
>Ga0100378_1006358_pt1 | contig 10673 bp, 10 predicted proteins | sample CryGeymeta201502_FD_81535 | JGI IMG/M metagenome (GOLD analysis project Ga0100378, IMG submission 81535) | Groundwater microbial communities from Crystal Geyser aquifers in Utah, USA - Crystal Geyser metaG 2015-02 | ecosystem: Environmental > Aquatic > Deep subsurface > Groundwater | place: USA...
AAATATTTGTAAAACTGATGTCATACCAATCATTCCAATTCTTACATTTATTAATTCTTCCTCTGTAAATTCTATCTCTACTGAATACCAAACATTTTTGTCGTAGCCAAAGAATGTTAAAAATGGTACATCTTGTGCTGTTGTAATTTTTTGTACTATATTTATTTTCCCATTAGCTTTTTTTCTTATTGCGAAATATCTTTGATTGGTATCATCTCCTCCACCTATTTCGAAGATATAATAATTATTTTTATTTTTGTATTTGAAGACTATTCCAATTTGGCCATCATCTGTAGCTTGGAAATCTACACGATATATACCGCAGCCATTGCAAAACTTATTATTGAGTATTGCACATGAAAATTCATTTTCTTCGCTTTTATCAAGTGTTTTAGAGGTTTGGCTAATAACATTAAGTTTTCCGTATTTATTATGTTCGAAGTCCCACTTGGGTTGTCCTCCTTTTGTATCGATTGGGTTAAGTAGTTTGTACCTAAAGGGATAATTAAATGAATGGTAAAATTGGTTGTTAAGAGTTAATACCTATCTTGTAATTTTTGACGGTAGTCTTCTTCATAAATGGTACATTTGTTTGGAATAGTTAGTAAATCCTTTCTGGATTCCCAAGGAGTATCACAAACTAAAGGTTTTATATCAAGTTCTGAAATGTAAAAGTTTTGATTTCCATTCGTACATAATCCAGCACTATAATAATATTATATTAAAGATCATCAACAAATAAAAAAAATAATAAATGTAATACCTTCCATTAGAAAATGTAATATCAATTTCTTTAAATACTATCTGAGCATTATTATAATCACAAGTATTTGATTCTCCCATATTAATACTAATAGTATTTTTATTAACTACGATTATAATCTTAAACCAATTAGCAAGGATAATAGCACCATCCGATATAGTTCTAATAACTTTTCTTTCTCCGTTCTTATAGTAAAGTAAAGACTTCTCACCAATTTTAGGATTAATCTCAAAAGCATAAAAGTTAAACTGATTCAAATATCTAAATACAACAGCAACTGCTCCGACTGAACTAGTTAGCATAATTTCAGTTTTAAGTTCAAAATCATAATATTTCTTCTCCCGGGCGATAAGGCATGAAGCATATTTATTTATTGATATTATTCCACTTGTTTGAACAATTGCGTTTGATCTTCCGTTAATACTATTATTGTTGAATCTCCACTAAAGAATATGATAATATAAGTATATAAGTAAATATGTAGGTTTGTATATAAGAAAGTTTTATTAAAGAAATTATTAAAGGTTTTATCATATCATATTATTAATATATTTACCTTGCTTGGTAAGTTTGTAGAATCTGTATTATCATCTATTCTATAAAATTGTTCTATATTTCCAAAGAAAAGTAATTTCAAATTTTTATTTGAATTTAGTCCTTCATACTTTTGTAATAAAATTGCTTTAGCATCATAAGTTTGAGAAATTCTGTTTGTGTTATCGTCTCGAACTTTGTTGTATAGATATTTTAGCTTGTTTAAGATTATGTTTAATTTGTCGTATTTTGCTAAATTAATTAATAAAATTAATAATAAATTAGTAATGAATTATATAGATTTAATTAGATAGATAAAAAGATATCAATATTTATATTATTTACTTTTGAAAGTTTCATAAGACATTGAAGCAGGGTATTTTGCAAAACTTTCCGTACTTAAAACATCAGTTCTCATTTTTTTAAACAATACAATAAAATCTTTAATATGATTAATCTCCATCCAATCATTCTCTCTAAATTTGTGAAGTATTGCTAGTAACTTATCTGTTGATGTTGTTATTTTTTGATCGTTTGGATTGTGTTTATTAAGAATATCCGGATTAATAGTTATATTTGTATGATTCGAATTATTTGTATAATTATGTCCTAAATTTCTTAAGAACATTTCTCTAATATTTTTGAGTTTGGCTTCTTTACTAGCTTTTTCATGTTCGATTTTATCAAAAAAGTCTTTTAGTTTATTTATTTCGCTTTTATTTAAAGCTAATACATTCTTAGCCAGAGAGTTATCAATATTTTGATGTATTTGAGCTATTGTTTTTGCTTCTTCAACCTTTTTTGCTTCTGCCTTTTTGGCCTCTTCTGCCTTCGCTGCATCAGCCTTTTTTTGAACTTCTGCCAATGCTTCAGCAATCATAACAGCAGTAGCGACAGTAGGTGATGGTGCAGGTGGTGTTGCAGCGACAGCTGGTGCTGGGGATGCTGCCGCAGGGGCTGCGGGTGTCTGTGTATCTTTATACTTAGATTTTGATACAGCCTTAAGTGCTTCTAGTTCTTTTTCTAGTTCTTTCATCTTATATTCTAATTCTAATTTATTTCTAAACTTTGACTTGTTCTTATTTCTAAACTTTGATTTAGCTTTAAGCTTAGCTTTCACTTTTACTTTATTGTTAAATTTATTTAATGCTAATGTTTCCAACTCGCTTTCTAATTTACTCTTAGCTCTTAACATTTCTATCTCACTCATTCCCAATTCTAAAAATGAAGATGCATTACTCAATGCATCGTCTTCATCCTTTTCATTTTTATAATAATTAATAGGACAATCCATCTCTAAATTATCAACAGTAAATGTAGTATTAGAAGGAGTAGAGGACGATTTCGATTGTACTTCATTTGCAAATGTTGGTACAAAATCTGAAACAGCACTATGTATTGTTAGTGAGAAGTTACCTCCTTCTTTTTCTTTTATAACTCCTGAGTGAATAGCTGCTACACAGATTGATGACTTATCACTATATGTTTTTGTTCCATAAACTGCATAAGATAAATTACAATGGGCAGGACATGATATCTCTACTGTGTTATATAATTTGTTATCGATATTTGATGCTTCTTTTAATGTATCTTTACAATTTAGTTTAATCTCAATAGGATTTTCTATTTCACTATTGTAAACATTAGTTGAGCAAACAAGAGCAGATATATTACTTTTGGCTAATTCAAAAAAGTATGGATTTCCTTCTTCGCCCCCAAATCCTACTGTATCATAATTATTTTTATTATCACCAATTAACACTAAGTCTTTTTCTACTGCTTCGATATTATTAAAAAAATTCTTGATTGGGTTACTTTCTACATCACTAAATGATTTCCAAATCTTTGCACAGTTCTTTTTACCATCACAAGAATAGTCATAACCTAATGGAATTGAAGTTTTAGTACTTCTTATATTATATCCAAGTAAAATTAAATAATGCCTTATTCGTTGCAATGTTGTTTTATTTTTGATTAAAACGGGTGCTAAACCAAGTCTAGCACATTGGTATTTTACATCGTTTACTTTTTCTATTCTTATATTGATTAATTTCGTATTAGGAACTTGATTATTATTCCAAACATAAAGAGATACTCCTTTTCCTAATGCTTTAATAGAAAAATCACAGTAGACTCGTAATGCTTTCGGAGCACATTTTGGTTTTATCCAATAAAAGCCAGATTTCTTATATGGAGTAACTTCTTTGATTTTATAACAATCTAATGCCGGACTATCAGGTGTATTTCCTAGAGTTGAAACAACACCTGCTCCTTTTTGTAAATGCAAATTATACACATTTATTACTTGAATACTATGCTTTTCTAATATTTCTGCAAAATCATTATTAATAACTGCATTTGTTATCTTAGCAAGTCTAATTTTTTCTAATAATACTTTTAACTTTTTGCTATCATCAATTAGTATTGTATTAATATGCTCTGCTTTTTCTTTTGTTTTTGGAAATAGGACTAATTTACGGTGCATTAGTATATAATACTTATGCATTTTTAAATAGGAAGTACTTAAAATATTATATGCTTCCATATATGGTTTCTTCTTTGAAATATTATAGAAATACTGTTCGTCAACAAGGAAGGCTTTTTCTTCATCAGATATTATACTGCATTTTTTCGTTTTAAGAACAGATTGTCCGTCTAAAAGAAAGACATTTCCTATTCCGTAAACTGCCTTTCCTAGTAGAAATGATTTGGCTTGTGTCATTCTTATTTGAATTGCCCTTACGTTTAATTGGTTAAGTGTAAATTTATTTAGTCTTGATATATTGTTTTTTATCTTAACGAAATGCGACCACTTTTTTTCTAAAGAGTATAAGTAAATATCGAAATCTTTTGCTATGTATTTCCAATCTATCATTAGATATTGTGCACTAATCCATTCATTAAAAGTTATAGTAAATGTAACATTTGAAGTTCCAGGGTATGACATCCAATATGATTCGTCGTTACCTAAAATAGTAATTAGAATTATATAATAATTTATTTATTATTTATGTATTATTTAATTATTACCATCAATTGCCATACTAGCATCATGCCCTCCATCCGGACTTTCATTAGTAGCTTGCGCTTTTCCTGGTCTAACCAAATTGATCGGTTTATTTTCTGGAACATACACACATTCATCTGGATCAAACTTATTAGAAATAGATCCATTAGGATTAAATAAGAATTTTGTTCTACCGTCTCCTTTTTCATTTGCTTTATCACAATTTTGTAGAAACACTCTTTTTGTTTGATCAGCCACAACACAAAGACCAGAAACATAATGTTTTAATTCAGATTCCTCAGTAAGAATAAAGAGTTCACGATTTTCGCTGTATTCTAAAGCTCCTAAGCAATTTCCAATATTTACTAATTGTCCTTCTCTAGCGATTTCAGTATTAACATTCCAACATTCTTCTGACCCATCTGTTTTCTTTATTAAAACAACCCAGTCTTTTGCATAAAATTCTACTTTATATAGTCCAAAGTAATAATTAATAGGTCCTTTCATTAATATTCTAACTTTTTTAGCCCAGAACGGTGTTTGAAATGTTATCCTAACTGGAAATGATTTCTGACTCTTTTTTAATGAAGATTTAAGTAATTCCCACCATGTTTTTTTCTTATTATCCATTGACCCTCTCCATTCTATTGCATCTTTGTAAGGTCCACCTGTTGAGTATTGAATAGCAAATCTTTCAGGAGAATAAGCCCATATAATGTTTGTCCCGTGAACACGTCGTAATTCGGAAAATTCTGCTTCCCAATAGATTATGTCATCTTTTTTGTGATTGCCCTTTGAACACCAATAGTTTTCATTGCTGAGAACCTTAAAATGGTAATTTTATTAACAAATAACATAATTTTATTATAATATATGAATGCAATATTATACGTACATTTGTAGCTGGATATGCAGTTTCATGTCCAAATATATCTCTTATATGATATTCAGAGTTAGTTCTTGCATATTGAATAGGAATTAATTTCTCATCTGGGTAAGTTTCAGAACTAAGAGGAGTATCAATCATATTCTTATCAATCCCAAATTCATTCTTAATTATTTTAGGAATCGTTGCTAATAAATTATGAGCAACATGTGAAATATGACTTTGTAGTGAGTGATTAATATGATTATGATTTGAGTTTGAGGATTGGCTTTGATGATGATAATTCTATTTAAATTAATCAGATAAGTATATAATTAGTATAATAAATATTTGTATGAATTACATGTGAATTACTATTATGTGCATTATTTGAATGGTTATTGTTATTAGTGTTTTGTTGAGATGTATTAATATTCGGGTCATTTGCTTCTTTAAATGCCATTTTATATGAATTGGTTAATCTTGTTTCGAGAAACATTACTTCGTTTGATATTTTATTTGGAAGATCAGGTTTATTATTATCTCCTTCTATTAAATTTTCAATTTCAGTATTTGTTGTTGTAGAAATTGATGTAGTAGTTGTAATTTGATTTGTTTGTGCTAATAAATGAATTAATAGTAAGTAGATGTAGAAACAATTAACTATTTTTTTGACAAACAAATATAACATCATTATTACGAAATTATAATTTACTAAAAAGAATTAATAAATAAATATGTTAATTACAATGTTAAATTAAAATACATATTATTAGTAATAATTAATTAATTTATAAGAAGTTAAACAAAATTATATATTATTTCCTATTATTTCCTGTTATTTTCTATTATTTCCAGCAAATGATTTTTTCTTATTACGTTGCATCATTCTTTTTACTTTTCCTGGTCTTGCTTGTTCTTTTCCTTTTCCTCCGCCACGTCTGAAGCCACCTTCTCTATCTCCTCTGTCACCTCCTCGGTCACCGCCACGTCCTCCTCCGCGTCCTCCGCCACGACCTCCTCTGCTACCTCCTCGGCTGCCTCCTCTGCTACCTCCTCGGCCTCCTTCTCTGCCTCCACCAAAGCTTTTACTTCCTCCAAAACTTTTTTTCTCTTTCTTATTACTTTCATTATTTTCTCTATGACCGAAGTCCCATTTATTTTCATCGAATTTTCCATCAAATTTATCAAGTTTGCTAAATTCACCATTACGACCTTCTTTTTTTCTTTCCTTTTTGGAAGTTTTCATTCTGGTAAAAACGTTTCCCTTTTGTTTATTAGTCTTCAAAAAGTCATCGAGTTTGTTATAATCATTTGGATTACTTTTAACATCTAATAAGATAAGTATATAATTATATAGTTTTTAATATACGTTCTTTCCAGCTATCAACTCCTTCTTTAGTACTTCTTTTATATTGAGATTGTTCTTTTTGTTTAAAGTCTTTAATCTATTATTTTATGACAGTTATTTGATAAATAAGTTAAAAATTATTATTCTTCTTACAGTTTTTGAGTATTTAATATTTTCTAATTTTTGTTTCTTCTCTTCGTATTTTTTTATTCTAACTTGTTCTTGGATTATTCTTCCTTTTACTCTTTCCATCATTTTGTCGCTTTTAAGCATTTCAGCAAAAAAGTCATCTGGTCTGTTTATTTTAACTTTGTTCTAAACATAAAATATTAAATATTTAACAATTTAATTATATGATAAAGTTATATCTATACCTCTTTTAATTTCATCAATCCTCTCATTACATTTTCTGTAGTAATATTATAAAATGCTAACTCTCTTTTTATATCATCGTCAATATTAATATTTTCATCAATAGCATTTTCATGTGTAAGAGTTAATGTTTCTAACCAATTATTTGGATTGCCTCCTTTCTTTGCTAGTAAGTTTTTAAATTCTTTTCTTATTTTTTCTGCATGTTGATTTAGTTCTTCAACAAAATTTATTTCTTCGACAGATTCTTCTTGATCTTCTTCATTATCCTGTATTTCAAGATCGCTTCCTAAATCTTCTTCGTCTTCTAACTCTTCTTCTTCATCGTTAATATTATTATATCTCGAATTGGGGAAATGATTATTCTTTTTACCCATTTCTTATATATAATTAATAATATAAAAATTAGAATTTGTAATATTATTTATATATTAAATAGTATATATTTTATTGTATGAAAGAGGTTAAACCTTATAAAGAGAATTTTGTCAATGTTAATATACGGTTCTATGGTGTAACGGTTAGCACTAGGGACTTTGACTCCCTCAATCCGAGTTCAAATCTCGGTAGGACCTCTTTTTATAATTTTTAATTATAATTAGTTATAGTTACTTAATATATTAGAATATTATTTATATTGACATATTATATATAGAATATTATTTTTATATTTTATATTATTTGAATTATAAATATTTATATTTACAAAGTGTTTAAATATATTTAAATGTTTTATTAAATTCTTAAATTTATCTAATATGTTTTTCTTAATTCATTTTGCTTTATGATTTTTTCTTTGATTATCTACATATCTTTATGCAGTTTTTATTGCATTGCTTGCGTTACTATTTCCCATACTGCACTTAACAATTAATTGTTTAAAACTATCTCTTAGAGAATTATATGCGTTAGTGATCGTATTTTTATTCAAACTTGATGCTTCACACAAATTGTTTAAAAATACTTCATCAATTTTTAGTTTTAAATAACAATCAACATAGAAAATACATGCAGAGGCAACAGTACTAGGTAATTTTCCATCTATAAACCCCTTATCACAAATTTTTTCAGCTATTTCTACACAAGCATTTGTGAATCCTTGGTTTAATTTCATATTTTCACAATATTTTCTAACTAAGCCCATAACGTTTGATGAGATTGTTGTTGAGTTTACTACAATATCTCTTAATGAAGATATACTTCTCATTGTTTCACATCTAACTTCTTTGTTTAGCTTTAATAATTTTTCTATCTCTTTGAAAGTTTTTGGGTAGTTGTATTGTTTGCAAGTTGCGAAAATAACGGATACGACTAGAGCAACTAAAGATCTTCCTTGGAATTTTTTAAGTGAATACACTAAACTTAAGTTGTCTTTTGATTTTTCGATTATTGAATATTCTAAGTTTAAAATTTCCGCAAACTCATCTAACTTCGCTAAACCTTTTGCAAATACTGGATTATTTTTATAAACATGATAACCATTATTTTGACTTATAACTTGCTTATCAATATTGATATTCGTTGTTTTAATATTCTTAAGGGAATCAGTTTTATTTTCTCTTATTTCTTCATTATTATAATTATGATAATTATTTTCGTTATTTTCGTTATGGTCAGTATGATCAGCAGTATTATTCTCTCCATCCGAGCTAGAAACATTGCTACTCTTATTACATATATTCAACTCCTCTTCAACTGGTGTCATGTAGGTTTTATCGGGAGGAATAGTGTCCTTATTGGCAACCAAGTCAGGAGGGTCATTTTTTTCATTTTTGAGATCAGGAGGATCATTCTTTTCATTCTCGAGAAAAAAATAGTCACATTCAGCGCCGCAGCTGGCGCAGGTAAGTCTAACTTTACTATCATTGTTAGTAAAGTTGGCTAATTTATTCTTACATAAGTTGCATTGTTCAGCAATTGACATTTTTAATTAATAATTTTTTGTTAATATGTGTATTTTATAGTAGTATAATATGTATAACAAAATATATAAGGAAATAATAATTGTAATTATATACGTTAATAATATTCTACTAAAATTATATAAATTTGTATAAATTTGCAAGTATAATATTTGTAAATAAAATTTATTAAATATCTCTTTTGTAATATTTAAGCAAATAATTTATTAATTATTATATACAAAAAAATGAATTTCAATATTGGATTTAACTCAAACCAAGGAGGAATCAAAGCTTTCTGTCAAAGAAATCATCCCTTAGTCTTATTATCAGGAAGAAATGCTGGATGTGATGGTTGCGGTAAAGTAGGTCTATTTACTAGTTATGCTTGCACTGCTTGTAACTACGATTTATGTGATGTATGTGCCACAAACAATAGTATGAGAATGGGAGGAATGAATAATGTGAATATTGGAATTAAACCAATGACCAGTCAATATGGAACTTGTACTAGAAACCACCCTTTAGAAATGAGAACTGGAAGAAATGCAAGATGTGATGCTTGTGGAAGAGCAAATTTAATTTCTAGTGCTGCATGTCTTATTTGCAATTATGATTTATGTGATATGTGCGTACAGAAAAATAAATTAATTTATCAAAATAACAACAGTGGAATTGATCCTTATCAAAATAATAATATGGGTTATAACACAGGATCAAATATGAATTCTATGAACACCGGAATGGGAATGAACACCGGAATGGGAATGAACTCTGGAATGGGAATGAACTCTGGAATGGGAATGAACACTGGAATGGGAATGAACACTGGTATGAATATGGGAATGAACACTGGTATGGGAATGAACACTGGTATGAATATGGGAATGAATACTGGTATGGGGATGAACACCGGAATGGGAATGAACACTGGATATGGTGGAATGACCACTTCTACTAACTCTAACTCTATGCAAATGGTTCCCTCTAACCAAGCTATTAAAATATACAGTAGAAATCACACTGCCTTCCTTTTCGTCGGACATAACACTCAAGACAATGACCATACAGTTTATGCATGCGCTCAAAATGGATTTCAAACACAAAATTTCCAACCTAGAACTACTTTTGTAATTATGCCAACAAATGACGGAAGCTATCAAATTTATGACAATGACCATAAAGCCTTTTTATTCGTTGGAAATGGAATTGACAATGGTGGTGACCACACTGTCTATGCTAGTCCTCAAAAATTCTGGAAAGATTATAATGACTTTTCCTTCAGAACTTCTTTCCAATTTATCCAAGCTGAATATGGCTGCTGGAGAATTTTTGACAAAAAGCACAATTCTTATCTTTTCGTTGGAAATGGCAGCGAAGGTGGTGACCACACCGTTTACTCAGTACCTTTAAATAAATACAATAGCAATCCAAATGAATGGTTAATGAGAACTCTCTTTGAGATTAAATTCTAGAAAGTATTAATTATATCATTATTATTCTTATTGAAGGATAAATAAATTTAACATAATTTTTCTTGATGGGTTTATCATTTTATCTTTATAATTTTTATATTTGTTTAATATTCATAAATGTTACTTTTATTTAATTTTATAATAATACTACTATTAATTAATTTGTTTTAACTATATTATACAAAATTAAGGAATTGGGGATTGGGGATTGGGGATTGGGGATTGGGCCCAATCCCCAATCCCCAATCCCCAATCCCCATTAGAGAATAAATTGAAATAATTTAAAGTAATTAATATTTTATAATGGGTTGTTTTTTATATGGGGAAGGTACTTAAAGAATTAATTATTAGTTAATTATTTTATTATTAGTTTTTATATTAATCTTCTTTAAATGGGGATTGGGG
>Ga0100378_1006367_pt1 | contig 10665 bp, 9 predicted proteins | sample CryGeymeta201502_FD_81535 | JGI IMG/M metagenome (GOLD analysis project Ga0100378, IMG submission 81535) | Groundwater microbial communities from Crystal Geyser aquifers in Utah, USA - Crystal Geyser metaG 2015-02 | ecosystem: Environmental > Aquatic > Deep subsurface > Groundwater | place: USA...
CAATCTATACAGACTATTGATTTCGGGGCAGAATCGGAATCACAGGCATAACTGGCTCATTATCTTGTTGTTTTTATACAGTTTATATCTTTTAGGCTTTTCTTTTGATGAGTGTGGCAATATCAATTCTTTGGGGATGAGTATGACTTTCACTTTATTCTTACTGACTAAAAGGATGAATTTCAGGTAAATGGTCTTTAAAAACCTCTAATTTTTTTCTGAGTTTGATGTTCTATAGCTGTTACATTTATCTTTGACTTTCTCCTTCATTGCTGATGGGTCGATCAGAGCTCACATCTGATAAATCATTCTAAATTTTAAGCATTTCGTTTTCAAAATATTTTACTTTTTCTTCTCTTTTGATCGATCCGATGCTTCTTTCAATCAATTCTTTCCTTTTGTCCCTCTATTGCTGATAATATCCTTTGGTTTTGATTATTTTATCCTCATTCGAAGGAGATTGTTTGAAAAAATCTGGCTTATCAGCTGGTTTGAATAGTTAATTTCCGATGTCGTTTCTCAAAGCATTTGTTCTTTCTAGAGAAATTTAAAGGATCTTTTCTACATTTTTCTGATTTTTGATCTTCTAAAGCATTTCTTCCCATTTTTAGATGCTCTATTCTTGAAATTTGGAAATTCTATTTTTTCCTCTATCAGTTTGAGCTCTTTACAGCTCATTATTAGTATGCTTCATTTTTAACTTAAGACCAGTTGTATGACTTCTAGCACTTTTTATCGTGAGCTCCTAAGAAATTTCCAGCTTCCTGGCATCTTTTTTGCGAATGTCGTTACTATAAGATCTTATGATTTGTTTCGTCTTATATCGACGCCAGGCTCGCTGTATCTTCTTGGCGCACGCTACCCTCAGAAAATCGTTTGCTAAATAGTACGGCCTGATTTTATTTTTATGGTGTTTGCTCTCAATGGATCGAATTTAGGCAATATCGACTTATGAGAACTGCGTATGAATTTTTTCGTTGTTGGCCCTTAAATTTTACAGCCTTTCCTTCAGTTAATTAGAGTTGCTGGTATATCTTATGATGTTATCTTCGTCGTTGACAACCTGCTATAAAATGGAAACATTTCTCACAATCCTTGAATCTTTGGCTTTTCGTGATGAAGTCTTTCTATTCGGAGATAGCTCTGTTGATTTCGCCTTATGAACTGCTCCTCGAGAAGATGGCATAGGTGTTGAGGACGTATGCTTTTTACGAGATGGGTGCGATGGGTACTCAGGAAGGTCCCTGACAGTTTGTTGTTGTGATGTATAGAGGGTGGTCCGATGCTCGGGGTAATTATGGGTGAGTTTGTGCTTTTTGATGTGATTGGGAGATGAAGTAAGAGATGAACCGAGGTGCTTATGGGGAAGTGGAATTTTAATGGAGAGGTTGAAGATGATGCCTTTGTCGTATAAAGTGCTTCTGAATCTTTAAGAAGGATACTTGAGGCGGGGAGTGATGTTCATGCAACTACTTGGTCGTTTGAATTTATAACTTGTCTTATTATGGCATATAGCCCCTACTCCATCACTCGCCACACTCTCCTTCCCCTCATATACACCATCCGCCACCAATCATCTCTCAGTACTTTTCTTTACACTCAGCCTACCTTCTAAGAGATCCCACAACTTCCTCACTCCTTCTCTTGCCCTCTTCTGTTGACCGATAAATCCTTAAACCGCACATTCGCAACATCGAAAAGGATTACAAATGCAAACTGACTCACATTTTCACAAACAGTAACAGTTAGGCAGAATGTGGCGAAATAAAGGATTAAGAACTAATCAGTGCGAAAAGTCAGGGAGAGTTGAGACCTTTGTTGGTTGGTGAGTTGTCTGTGTGCTACATCAGTGCAGCTGGCTATCGGCCTGACTATAACTTGGTAGCGGTTACTCATAGCTCCCCTACTTCTACCAAGTTTTCAGTTCTCTTTCCTGGAAAGTTGGTCTCTGTATGGTAGACTTCTTCTGATTCAGCTCAATAGATATTTAATCCGAAGCAAGAGGAGCTCAGTACTGCCAATCGATTGACAAGTTGAAATACTTTCCCAGTGAAACATTGATATTTCCTGAAACGATGAGCAAACTATAAGACTTGTAGTTCGCTCAAGCTCTTGAGAACAATTCCTTTATTGAAGAAAGGATAAATCTGAAGAAAAAGGAGACTGGAGACTACGACACTTTAATGCCTACTTCGATAATGTCTGAGAAAATGATGAACCCATTCTTGTCTCCCACAAAGTACTCCTCGTTACTGAAACTCAAAGACAAGGGAGGCTGCTTTGATTTGCTGAAGAAAATGAGGCGGGAGTGGAAGAAATGATGATATAAGTAAAAATATGATGATCAATCGAAGCCAAATTATTCGAAATTGTATCTTCTCACTTCCACCTTGATTGTGAGTTCGCCTACAGGCTTTGTCTGCAAGAAAGAGCGGTCCTAACTTGTTAAAACTTTTTATGGCTGCTTTACCTAGTTGATGTAGCCCATAATGAACGCACAGCAACTAGCAGAAGTGCTTGGAGGAATAGCATTGAACAATTTTAACTTTCGTGTGTGAGAACCAGCCGAGCATGGAAAATGAATATTTCCATAACCTTTTACAACTGATCTTCCAAAGTAATCTTTTCCATAAAGGACAACGACAAGTTGAGGCCAATCATGAGGTTGAGTCGTTTAAAAAGTCATCTGAAAGGGAAAGTTCCAGACGAAACTTTGTCCGTTATGAAAGGTACTTTGACTGATTCCTGATTTTTGTCCATGAGCAATTTTCCAATTTTAGGCCATTTGGGTGGTGTAGAGAAGTGTGAGAGATTCGTTTAGGTGGATGTTTCCACTTTCGATCATACCTCGGTAGGTGATTAATATAGCCTCTTTTCTTTTGATGCGAGGAATATAGTTGAGTTATTGAGGCTCGTCTGCTAACTATGAACTCAGTTCGCTTTATTCTCTTTACAGACGATGATGACGGTCGTCTTCTTGAATCTATACCTTTTTCATTTGAATATTTAGTATAAACGCATGCTCAATAAAAATCCAAATCAATAATGCGGTCTACCTGTCATACACGAATATTCAATGGAATAAAGTGAGGAATTAAGAAGAAGTGCTGAGAAGGCCAGGCCTATATAAATGAGATTAATTCCAAGACGAAATTGAAGAGCGAAAATTACCTCAAGGCTGTCTTTAGATTACGAAGAGTTGGCTTCATTTACAAAGTATCACATTGAAGAAGATAAAACATTGGAGGAGTGCAGTCTACGAAAAATACTCAAAACTGCTGAATAAGCGGATAATGTGCAAACTGTAAAGAAAAATTGCTGTTGTCGATTGGAAGAATAACTTGGCAGAAAAAGAACGACTTTAACAGTAATTGAGTAAAATTAAGGAGGAAAAAAAGAAGAAAAAAGTAAGAAGAAAACTATAAATGGTGGGGAAGGTCAAAAATTGACATACAGAGGTTTCTTTACAATAATAGCTGAAGCTGAGTTTGAGAAGATAGCTATAGACATGTGAAGCACTCCTATCTCTGAGCAAATCAAACATTGACAATTTTCCTAAAGCTTCAATGACTCGTACTTGTGAATTAATGAGAGTGTAGTAGAAAAGTATTGTATCAACAGGAAAGAAAGTTCTTGCTGAAGTGGATTTATAGGAAATGCTACTGTAAAAGATATAGCAAACAGCATCTGAATTTCCATGATGATATTATTGAGTTTGTTATAATTATAACTTACCAATGAACGTCATCGAAAAGGGTATCAAGGTCAACTAAAAGTACCACGATGCTGAGCGGTATGCCAAAAAATTAGAGGGTATCTCCAGGGCTACCAACTGGTTCGAGACCAAAACCAAATACGACGGAGCTAAGAGAATCATCTAGCAAAATAAACTCGTCTAAAAGGAACTTTAGTTCAGCCGAAGAGAATTGACTGTCCGAAGGATGACCAGGCTTCAGGCTCTCTATGAAAAAGAAATGGAAGAGTGGGAAAATGAGCTGAGACACAGAGGACTCGCTATCTTCAAAAATAAACTTTGATTCGAGAATTTTAGCAGTAAAATATATCAAAACCAATATTTTAGAGCTTTACTCTTTACATTTGTGTGGTCGGGCTGATCAATAGATATAATTGTTATTGATGCAAGGAATAAGAAACAGATATAACTGTTTGGCTGTTGCCTTCTACAACCTTTGGAGAAAGTCAGTCACTAACTGCCCTCTTACTCATTACGCTACCTATGCTTTCAACATCACAAAGACCCAGTTCCCAAGAATAGCCTACTAAAACCCCTACGAACCAGCCTATACTCGTCCTGAAGTCAAGTACAATGCCCCACTTGTCCTTTCCCTCATTGCCTTTACTCTTTGGTACAGTCGCAAGGCCGTTGCTGATGAAGAGCAAAACACCAAGAGGTCTACGTGATATATTCATAGTGGATTAATCACCCAAATATATTAAATTTTGATATTGATTTAGATATGGAGAGAAAGAGATAACCCGACCCGCGCTTCCAATAGTTCACAGAAACTCTTGACTAGAACGGTAAAGTTATTGGATTTACCATCCCCAGCTCCAATTTCGTCTTCAAATACGATGAAGATGGAGGCTGGATCGACTAAGATGACAATTATTTCAATCATGAAGGAATTCTCCAATCAGACTCTGAATATGATGACGATTATGATGAGGATGAGTAGAGCCTATACGACAGATAAGATGATCTTGTCGATGAATTCTAAGGCTTGCTGAGACAAGAAGAAGAAGGGATCATAAAAAATGTGCCAAAGGAATAAACGGACTTTGACTTTAAAGCTTTGCTCGAAAAATACAGCAGTAAGCAGCACTTGAGGTAAAACCTTCCTGGGGAACTTTTCATTTACTTCAAGCAGAAAAGCAAGCACTTTGAAGTGATAAAACCTTCAGTCGAAGGTAAGCAAAGCATTGAGGAGAAAAATAAGTAAATTAAACAGAGGATCCTCAAGTAGATTGAGGAAAAGAGACAGTCTCTTTTAAAAGAAAACCCTTGGCTTGGTGAGGCAGAAGTATTTTTGGAATACTCAGGTGAATGTGAAGATGACAAAATTTATTAAAGATACTGGTATGGATCCATCAAAACTGTTCCCGACCGTTATCTTCACTTCATTGAAATTCTTGAAAAAAGCGACAAATTCAACCTACTAGCATACAAAACTTTCTATGCCTTGAAATCTAAATTCTACTTAAAGAAAGCAGAAGAGAAAGTCAAGAAGCATATCTAGTAAATCACCCAGAAGATTCAAGCCATGTAAGAAGATAAAGTCATCCTCATGAGACTTGAAAATCTGCCTTAAAATTATCCGCTGAGTTTTGTCTACGACCTTGTAGATTATGTAGGAGGCCACTGGCAAGACATTGAGGAGGCTCATGCTGTTGATTAGTTCATAGCTGAGTTGGTTGTCCTCAAAGACACTGCATTGAAGATGGCGAAGTATAATATTTTTAATTTAGCTTGGAAGCATACAATCATGATAAGGGATAATATATCGAGCTTTCAGTGAAAGATGTGACAACAAGAAAGAGCAAGCCAGAGAAAAGATTTTACTGGATTGAAGTATAAGGGGACTATAAGCTTCATTAACACGAACTTCATGATACCCTTGGACTTTTGTATTCAAGAGAGGAGTTGGCTAAGCATCAAACTAAATAGGAATATAGTAAATCTTCGGGGAGGAAGGTCAGATTTGCGATCGGATCAGCAGCTGCTCTAAGAAAGGTTTTGATGTTCAGAGGAAGTAGCCTCAATACGATCCATGTATACCCCGAGTTGAACTGATCTCATACCGTAAAACAGTCACCATATCACATATAATCAAAAGTGCCTTCTGCAGTTCATCAGACTTATTGAAGGAGTCGGCCTTGATTGCTTTGTGTAGGAAGATTTCCAAGTTACCCTATCTTATGCTGGCTCAGTCTTTACCTTTTTCTCAGAAGCTGCAGTGTTGGCTCGTTCTCTAGGCTTTACGTACTCTGGATATCTTCCAATAGGGTCTCCGGTTCTCTTGATGGCAGGTTTAAACTTTGCTTCGTGAGTAACTCTGTTGTAGTTGGCATAAGTAGGAGATTTCTTTTGCCTCATTGTCATTTTTGTCCTTTAGTCAACTCCATACTGTAATTTATCCTTGGTAAAATTATTACCTCCGTGTGACATTGATTTGAACATCACCTCATGTTTAAGCTTACTTTTCCAGATTTATTTCTCTTGCTTCTTAATTTACTCAGCCCTTTCAAATGGATCCACCATATGAGGAAGGGGTTTGAAGAGCTTTGTTTAAACTTTGGAAGTAGGGTTGGTAGTGAAGTTAGCTGGTTCAGTCTTGACTCTTCCATTCTCGTCTTTGAGGATCTTTTTTTGCTCAAATTATTTTTATTCGATATGCTTGTAAGCGGAATTGACTCTAAACTAGGCTTATTGTTACTTTTCTCTGTAGCAGTTTACTGGAACAAAATCTCTTTCGTGCATAGGCGATTTGCTATGCATGAGATTTTGGTACTTCAGTTACAATTTATATGTTTCTTTGAATGGGTCATTTTGATGAATAGAAGATGGGACTTAGATGTAAGCTTTTTTAGTCATGCCTGATCTATTTTGACCTGCTAATAGTTGCCTAGGTTTTGTGATTGGCTTTCCATCTTACCCTCTTTTTGCTAAATTGGTTGATGAATACCTTGCATTTTATGGTATTGAGAGTCATCACCTACTCCAACTGAAAGGGGCTGGCTGAAGAGCCCGAAACGGGATCGGCTAGCCACTAGTTATGAATCAGCAAGAATCGTCCTTCTTAACTCCTCCATAAATTTATTAGTAATATTATCTCCAATATCACTTTTTAGGAGGCTCACTTTAATAGAAAAATATCAAGTATTTTATGTTCCGGTTGTAAGATAGTTATGTTTTATCATATGGTTAATTTTGTTCAAGTGACTGACTGAAGCAGTACATAATTATTTGATAAAGATGTATTGGAGTCAAACAGGAGACTGGAGCGTCTAAAATGTATGCTGCGAGCTGTAAAAATCTTGGCGAGACATGGATCTTTATAAGGTTGAGCAGACAGTGACAGATGCTGTTGTAAGCGGACTACCTGTGACGAACAGATTGGGAAGGCTCAAGGGTCTTAAATAGTGGGAAATGATAACTAGGCTGATCAAAATGGAGCTGAAAACACAATTGGAAGAAGTAGAATGCTCAAGCAAGGTTGTCTAAACATAGCAGAGGGGAAAAATTAAAGAAAGTATGACAAAATTATCGGAACTTAAAAAGCGATACAAAGAATAAGGTTTGTGAATCAATTTTAGTTGTTTGAATATTTTGATTATTAGTAAGATATAATTTAATCATTTGAGTGGAATGATGAAGAAAAAAGGCCGGATTCTCGCTATATCCCTTTTGCTGGCTTTGTTGGTCTTGGGAGCACATCCTGAAGGAGATGTTCATAATGACGAACTCTTAACAGCAAACGATATTCAAAAACAATAGTATAAATTGAAGTATGAAGATCTTACCATGTGGGAGCCTAGCCTGAAGAGACCGAAGTTGACCCTGAAGATGCAGCTGAAGGTCAATAGGCTGAAGGTATTGCTGAGGGGGATTAATAAGGCGAAGGTGCGGAGAATTAATTAAATGAGGAGGGAGGAGAGTCGACTGGACACCATCGCCTTATGCCTTCATAAATTGAGTTTTGGGAAAATTTACTTTTGTGCTTGTGTATTTCTTGATTTAGATAGTTTTGACAGTCTGCGGTGCATTCTGTTCAGGAATGGGAGTGGGGTTATTGTCGCTAAGCAAGCTCGAGTTGAATATGATGAAGCAGAAGAATAATGCTCTTGAACGCAAGATGGCTGAAAAAATACTTTAAGTCATTCATGACCATCATTTATTTTTGGTTACTCTGCTAATCGCTAACGCCATAGCTCTGTAATCTCTGCCGTTGGTGATGCACACTTTGATGCCTGACTGGCTCGCTATCATCTTTTCGACCTTCATTGTGCTGGTCTTTGCTGAAATAGTTCCCCAAGCATTCTGCACTGGTAAAAACAAGATAAAAATCGCATACTACGCAAGTCCCATCATTCTCGTCATGATCAAAATATTCTATGTTCTTAGTCGGCCGATCGGTAAACTACTGGACTATCTTGTTGGAGCTGAGCATGATGAAAAGATTCAGCACAAAGATTTTAGTACTTTTTTGAACGAAGACGTAAAAAATACACTATTCTAGAGTTTTTTGAACAAGACTGAAAAATTATTATTGACTTCAACTTTGGATTTGAGAGGAGATCGAGTGAGAGATGTGATGATAGATGTCAAAAATTTCTTCATGGTTGAGGAAAAGGAATTGATTGGAGAGGAGAAAGTCAAGGAGATGATTGAAAAAGATTACTCCTATGTTCTGGTCTACAAAGAAAGCAGGTAAAACATCATTGGGATAATCAAAGTTAAAGAGTTTGCCATAAAGTATCTGAAATCTTCTGAAGATACTATGAGAGCTTCAGATGTAATGAGACATACCACCTAAAAAATGCTCACAGTTTATCAAGACACCAATCTCCTGGAAATGTTGATGCTTTTCCAGGCCAGGAGCACAAGATTTGCTTTGGTTGTGAAGGCTTGCCGAAAAATTGACAAAAACATTTTGTCCATCATGTACACTGTAATTATTTTTTGACACAGAAAAATGACATGATCTACAAAGAAAAGGATGGAGAGATCATCGGAGTAATTTTCCTTTATCACATTTTCAACGAAATGGCATAAATCAAGGACAAGAAGATCAAGCAGACCAATGAGATCATTCAAAATAGAGACGTCCAGCCGAGAAGAGCCAATGACGAGATTGAGATGGATAATATGAATGAACGGCTGATACGGGAAATATGATACTGAACTAGTATGGTCAAATTAACAATATCTATCTAATAGGTTATTAAATGGGATAATATTTTGATGATAAAGCTGGTCAGAAGAAATATATTCAGCATCTTCCGAGAGTACCCGAAAAACATCGACCTTTCCTCAACTTCCGGCTCATTCAAAGTACCTGTTCCCACAATTAGTCATCAGAGCTGTAGCGGCAATATCGCAAAGAACTGCTTCCTGTGCCTGATTACAATAATCCCGAAGCTCTTTCCTTTGGAAAGTATCATACTGACCACATGGTCCACGTCAACTGGACCGCCAAAACAGGATGGCAAACACCTCGACTCGAGCCGTTCCGAGACTTGCTTCTGAGTCCTTTTATTTCTGGTTTTCATTATGGCATTCAGTGCTATGAGGGAACGAAGGCATACAAAAATGACAAGGGGGAGATCAGGATGTTCAGACCCGAATGTAATGCCCTGAGATTCAAGAAGTCAACAAAAAGAATCGCCATGCCAGACTTCGACGGAAGATAATTCCTGAACATAGTTGAAGAACTGGTTAAGCTTGAAGAAAGATGGATTCCTCCAAGAAGTGAATACAGTCTGTATATTCGACCTTTCCACTTCTCTATCGATGATGCTTTGGGTGTCAAAAAGCCTGATAAAACAAAGTTGATGGTCGTTTTGAGCCCTGTTGGTCCCTACTATGCCACCGGTTTCAAACCCATTTCACTCTATGTCGATACAAAAGCAATCAGATCTGCTCCCAAAGGCACAGGAATATATAAATTAGGAGGGTAAGAGACTATCTATTCAGAAACTACGGCCCAACTATAGCAAGAAATAGCGAGGCTGAAAAGAGAGGACACCAGCAAGTTTTGTGGCTGTTCGGAAATAAGATTATTGAGGTCGGCTCTTCAAATATTTTCTTTGTCTTCAAAGACAAAAGTGGGCAGATTGAGGTGGCCACTCCTGAAATTGAGGATTTGGTTCTTCCAGGAATTACGAGAGACTCCATCTTGGTATGACTTTTTATAGCTAGGAACTGTTGAGAGATCAAAAAGAATATAAAGTAAGCGAAAGGACCATAACTATTGAATAGGTTTTAGAACGAGCCAAAAATGGCGAGCTGATCGAATCCTTTGGAGCAGGCACAGCAGTGCTGATAAGTTCAATCAAGAATATCGAATGTGAAGGCACTAACTACAGCATTCCATACGACAAGGAGCTCAACTTTGGAAAAATTGCCTTCAAGATAAGATCTCAGTTGTTGGCAATTCAAGAAGGTCGAGCTGAAGACAAATTTAACTGGGTCAGACGGCTGAGGTGAATGATTTTGATGAGAATGACATATCTAGTTGGAGTTAGTTGATCCCAGCACAAGTTAGATTTATAATGAGTGGGAATTTTACATAGGTTCCTTTGAGTTTCAAGGTTATCTTGCTTGGAGACTCAGGTAACCATGAGTATATTCAAGGTGTCGGAAAAACCAGCTTTATCAAGCAGTATATCAATAACGAATTCAATCCCAAAACAAGAAGCACATGTTGCGTCGACTTCACTATCAAAAAATGTCAAGTTGACGAATTCACCGTCAAGCTGAACATTTTCGACACTGCCGGACAAGAGCGATACAAATCGCTTACCAGGGCCTACTTCAAAGGAACTGACGCTGTTCTTTTTCTGTACGATATGACCAAGTACGATTATGTCTAAGTAGAAAAACCACCTTTTAAAGCATAGGAAAGTGGGTGTAATTCTTTGAAA
>Ga0100378_1006368_pt1 | contig 10664 bp, 21 predicted proteins | sample CryGeymeta201502_FD_81535 | JGI IMG/M metagenome (GOLD analysis project Ga0100378, IMG submission 81535) | Groundwater microbial communities from Crystal Geyser aquifers in Utah, USA - Crystal Geyser metaG 2015-02 | ecosystem: Environmental > Aquatic > Deep subsurface > Groundwater | place: USA...
CAGTTGCAAGATAGGCTACTCTTTGTTGGCATTCCTTTGGAGGGATGCCTGCCTTAAACTGTTGTTGGGCAGGCATCCTGTATCTCCTCGGACTGTCAGTGAATTTCGAAGATTGCAGCCGGCTGACGATAGCAGGCGATCATGATTTCAGTGAGGCGCAGGATGCCTTCGGTGACATGACCGTAATCGCCATCGCCAAAAGTCTTGTGAAATTCCTTGACACCGCCTTCTCCCAGGGGGCCGCGCTTCAGCATTGCCTGAGTGTGGGCGTAGCTCAGCTTGCGGTTGAGGTATTCGATGATGCTGGCAATACCTTCGGCCGCTTCGAGGCAAGTCTTGCCGTTGAATTGCTTCAAGCCTTCATCACCGAGCGCCGGAAAGATGATTTTCTTGTTGTAATTCCAGGTGAGGTGGAAGTTCTTTTCACCTGCGTAGACTTCGTAGCTCATTTGATTTTTCCTTATCCGAATAAATTCGGTATCAACTTATGACCTGAATCCACCTTCGGACTCGACAGCCTCGTAGTTTTTGAACAGGCATGGATCGGAAAGCCCGTAGGGGTTGACTTCGATCAGTAGTGGCTCGTTTTGCTTGCCATATTCACCGTAACTGCCGAGTTCAACGTCGAAGACGATCGTCTGGTAGTGCGCCGCGATGTGTTCCTCATACCACGCTGACAACTGGCTGAAGATGGCATCGCCGTCATATTTGCCGAGAGCTTCATTGCCATAATCGTAACGGCTGACCGCGATCATCTTGCCGTCCTTGGCGAAGCATCGGAATTCGCCGCCCGGGTGAGTGTTGTAGACCTTGCGCAATGCGATGAAAATCGGCTTCTTGGCACCGCTTGCGATGCAGACATCATCCATGCAGCGCATTGAATTGGAGATCCAGTCCATGGCCTGCTTGCCCGAGCAAGTGATGGTCGGATAGGTCCGGGTCACATCCTTGGGCGAGCGTGTGCTCAATCGGATGAAGTGCGGCTCCCAGCCGATCGTTTCATCGATAAGGTCAGCATACTTTTGCATGATAGCAGCCCAACCCTCTTTCTGATAATCGAAGATATCGGTGATATCTTCAAGATCGAGAGGGATCAGGATAGTAGGCACGGACAAGGCCGAGATTTCGGCCGGCCATTGATCGATGGCTGCATGTGCGCCGCGGCTCCAGACGCGTTCCATGTTGGCCTGCGCTTCTTCAGGACTCGGCATGGCAAACCCGAAATCTGCTGGCGGCAAGCTCATGAGAATATCAAGCGGATTTGGCTTGGAGTCGGACATGATTTTTTTCCATTCAACTGATGATTACGAGTTCATTCGCGTCTTGAGATCATCCTGAACGCGCAAAGCCTCATCTTTGGAGAGCTTGCGCCATTTCCAAGCAGGTTCGCCCGCTTCCGGAAATTTATTTTTTTCTAATCTCTCGATAGTTTTGCAGCTCCGACAAAATCGAACACCTTCACCGACTTCCTGCATGTTGGCATGCAGGCACTCTGGTTTTACTGGGTCCGTTTCTGATTTTTGTTCAAAATCGATTCCAAAGATTTTCATCTGTTTTCCTTGGGGTCATTTCTTTAAAAATTGCTACGACCCGTGCTGGCGTGAAAAAAATCGGGGCCGGTTTAACGGCCCCGATTCAATCTTCTTAGCGGCTGCGCATTGCTCTGTGAGCTTTGGGGTTCATGACGCCCAAGCCAGTCAGACGCACAATGATGTTTCCGCGCCACATTCCCTTGCTGTTGATCCTTGCTGGCAAGGTCAGAAGATAGCGAAGCAGCAGGTTCCGGGTATCCGGATGGCCAAGGCCTTGAGCGATCATGTGACGGGCAACATTGCCTTTGTTTCCCTTGATCCCAAGGCGGACTTCGCCAACGGCGCGTCCCCATTTGTCGACATCGATCGGATTGACGGTGATACCGCCGGCATTTTTGATTGCCTGGCGAAGTTCTACGGCCGCTTCAGCGCCGAACGTCTGACACTTTTCAGGAGCGTCGTAGCCCGCAATACGGACACGCAGCTTTTCTTCACCTGCCTTGCCACGAATTTTCACAGACAGCGTGTCGCCATCGATCACATAGACATTTGCAGGAATGAGAGAAATGCGGCTGAACCGGCTCATTAGACGGCCGAATGCGATCATTAGCGCCAGGACCACGGCAACTTCAGCAACAGGCGTCAGTCGCTGGAAGTTTTCAGGTGATACCAGCCCTGCTGCGATTGCGGCAAGTGTCGCAGCGCCGATCAGGACGCAGATCATCAACAGCGGCTTTACGATCATGCGAATGATGATGTTGTTGAGCAGCCCAGCGATCACGCCAAGTGTTCTCTTGATCAATGGATTGATCATTTTTTCCGTCCTTCCATGAATTTCAGATTGAACCGCTACTCATCCATTCCGGGTCACCGATCCACTCCGAAAGAAAGTCCGAAATTTTTGTTTCGTCTCGCACCACGATCAGTTGTGCAACGGTTTTTCCATTGGACTCGAATGTTTGCGAGAGGACTGCATTTACGCCTTCTGTGAATCGTGATTCTATCAACTTTGAAAGTGGGAATTCACCAGATAGCGTGCTCACAACAGTTTGCGGCATGACGATATTGATGCGTTGATCGCTGATGGTATTATCGCCATCATTGATCGTCCCGCTTATGACATATTCATCAAAGATGATCTGGTCATGGCCATCCTTCTTGAACACATCCATGCTGAGGAAGATAGCTGTGCCTGAATCAAGGGTCATCCTGAGGAAATCTGTCGATTCCTCACTCAGATAAGCCACTTCGAGCGCGCAGTAGATTGCTCTCAGAGTTGTTTTGCGCATTTCAGGTGGAATATTTTCAAGAATCCGTCGGGCGATTGGATCAATGATGATGTCCTTGTCGTAAGAGCTGTCGGGACGGTCGACACCGATATCCAATTCCATGATCATGCCTTGCTTAGCCGCCGAAGCGATCAATTGCCTTGTTGAGTGCGGTGAACCCGAAGAAGATGGGGAAGCTCAAGCCAAGGCTGATGATGATCGGCTGCTCGAGAATCATGTTCGTGATTTCGCGGAAGCCTTGCGTCAGGCCATTTTCCGCGATCAGCAGCGTGAAGAGCATGCCGTATGTAGCGGCGCTAAGGCCGCCAATCAGGATGTAGGCAAAGAGTGCCACCTTGATTGCAAAGTCGCCGAGGATTTCGAAATCGATGCTGTTTCTGTCGTCTTTATTCATGTGCTGACACCTTGCTTGTATGTCTAAATATCCACAACCATGACATAGGATCGGTTGAATGGATTCTGCTCCTTGTTGCGCTTTGCGATAATCACGCCCGCGTCGATGATCCGCTGTTCTTCGGCGGCAATCAATTGTTGGTAATGCGCAATATTGGCCTTTGCATCTGCGATTGTCTCGCCGGCCATGATGATGACGGGATCCATGTATATTTTCCTTCAGGCTTTTGAGTGTATCAGATCACAGCAATTTCGAGGGCTGCAGCTTCTTCTCTTGTTGCACGGCGCCACCGCTCGACTTCCCATTTGCGGTAATATCCTTCACCCTCAACACCTTCGTAATGATAGGTTACTTTTCTGACCTGCAAGATAAGCTGACCAAGCCAGTTTCGCTTCAGACGAAAATCTTTCCTTTTCATCATATTTTCCTTCGATGAAAACCTTCAGGACGTTTTTCTGTTAAAAAAAGGCTGCCGCATTTCTGCGGCAGCCTCTTATGCGATTTTGATTCCGCTTTCGGCTGCTTCCAGTTTGGTTGCCCGGCGCCAGTGCTCGGTGCTCCATTCGTCGTAGTAGCCTGATCCTGCAAGATCCCTGCAATGGTGCCGGATTTCTTTGACCTGCAGAACGAAACGACCGAACAAGGTGCGCTTGAGTCGGTATTCTTTCGCTTTTGTTTCAGTCATGATTCTTTCCGTATTATTTTTGCGCCTTGAGATGCTTTTCGACATCGATGAAGGCGATTTTTGAATTGGCGTAGCTACCAATATCGATCCAGCTGCGGTTTCCCCAGGTCATCACGTCTTTGACGATGGTGTGACCGTGGAAAACGTGGTCAATATTGGCAACATATTCACTGGTCGGAGCCTTGGCGCCCATTGCCACCTTGATCTTATCGAGGTTTTTGTATTCGGTCCGGGCCCAGATGGCTTCCTGAGCGATACCGCCCTGTTCGCCCTGCTGCTCAAGCACACCGGTAAAGACGTTCCAGTCCAGCATTTCGAGGATCCGGCGAACTTCGGCATGAACAAAGCCCACCTTACTGCCACTTGGCATTGTGGCCGTGATCGCAATTGGTGCACCGCAGACTGCCTTGAGGAGTCTGCGTCCTTCCGGGGTCGCAACGATGCGATCGTTCTCGAGCTCTTCTTCGTCCATGATGCCCAAGACCCAGCTTCCGCCATTGCGGATCAGCATACCGGGATCCATTGCATTGGGACCAGGGACAAAGGCATCTTCGAGCATCTGCTCGTGGTTTCCCTTGACGAACACCAGATCATCCTGGTGGTCTTCGATGAAATACCCGATTTCGAGCGTTTCTTCACCGCGATCGAGCCAGTCGCCAAGACCGATCATTCGGTCACCAGCAGCAGCGTCGTAACCAACCTTGCGCATGGCTTTTTCGATATTGCCGAGATAGCCGTGGATATCGCCGAAGACGAACACGCGGCGGGCACTGCTCAGGTCCAGTTCGACGTGGACCGGCTGCTGAATGAACAGGTTCTCGTTGCCAGAGTTGGACATGATTTTTCCCTTCAAATCGTTAGATACGATTTTATCGAACTTCCGAGATTATTACGGCTTTGTTCGGCGAGCGGTCTGAGCCGAATTTCACAAACACGCTTTCCTGATCGGACTCGGCTTGCTTGAGACGGGCGACGAAGTCTTCACCAAAGCCGATGAATTCGCACATGGGAGCGATTTCTTTGAGTCCCGTCGTCGTCATGACGCGAAAGGCGACAACTGCGTAAGGCCGGCCATTCCGGGCAAGACCTTCGCGCACGATCCTGGGGACGCCGCCTGCCATTTCAGGAAGATCGTCACGGAACGTCCGAACCGGCTTTGCCTTGATGGATGGATCCGGGTTCTGTGCTGCGGTTGCGCGGTAGTGCATTCCGCTTACTGGCATTCCGTGGCGCATTCTGGCTTCCGCGAAAGCATCTGAAAAAATACCGCTGAAGATATCGCCAAAGGCTGCAGTGAACCCTTGTTCTGCAGAAGCGGTCGTAATATCGGAAGCACCGGCTTCGATGATATCGGCCCAGCTGGTGCTGGTTGCTTCCATTTCGCGTCCGATTGCAACGATCATGGCATCGCCTTTGTAGGCATTGACGTGACCCAAAACCCAGGTTTGCATCTGTCCGACAAGCTTTCGCTTGGCACCCTTTTCGATGATATCGGAAATCGTCTTACTGGTCTGTCGCTCGATCATGGTCACGGCAACCTGACGCTCATTGGCGTTATCAGACCGTAGGCGCTCGGCAATTCCGCGCAGCTTGCTCATGATTTTTTTCCTTCAATCAGTTGACTCGATCTTAGATCAACCGATCTGGTTTTTATTAGAATGCTTCGTTGGCGGCGTTCTGAGCGGCCGCCTTTGCCTTCTGCATCATCCGGGTCTTGTCCGATGCGGTCGACTTCTCGAGCACCCAGGTCGGAAGTTCAAGACGCAGGGTCGCCGGAGTTGCGCGCATACCCATATCGATGAAGGTTGCAAGCTTGACATCATCTTCGAGCATGGCTGCCAAACCGGTTGCCGGCATGTTGGTGACAGCTGCATCCTTCAGGCGGGTGAAGCCGTTCTTCGAGACCGGATAACCAAGGGTGATGGTTTCCCGGCATTCGCTGGCATCGCGCTCGCCTTCAATTTCGATGTCGGCAATGGCGCTGACGCGCGCTGCGACTTCAGCCGAGATGCCCTTGGCGATCAAGGTGCTTTGGACTTGGCCGGTGAGGTCCAGGATGCTTGCTTCTTTCTTCATGATTTTTTTCCTTTCCTAATCAGGATTCATTGATCTTGATTTTGAATAGTCCTTGTTTGCTTAGGTTTTGGTTTTTCTAGCAATTATCCGCCTGATGCTGAGCTTGAAGATTTGCTCATAGCTTCGTGGAAGGTTGCTGCGGCTTTGAATGATTGTGAGAATCTTATTCTTGTGTGATGCCATATTTTGATTCCAGTCGTGATTTCATTTCTGCCCATGGTATCCATGCGTCTTCGAATGTGAAAACGCAGTGTTCAGGATCATCGACAAAATTTGTAATTGGCAACTGCGGCATGGGATAGTTTACGGTGATAAGATCGCTGACTTGCAAGCGATACGGATAATCCAGCGTAAATTCCTTTTCCTTCTCTATCCGATCTTTCAAAACTGTCTTTATGCTTTCGGGCAAGACATCTTTTTCAAATGAAAGAACTGTCCCATTCAGGTTGAATCCCTTGCGGAAGTTAAGGAAGGCGAAGACTTGTTTCCGGCTTACGGATATTCGCAGCAATGGCATTTCCACGAAATGTTTTTGCAGATCATCCATGATCTGATCGACGTTATCGATGGATTTGCCTTTTGCGTTATATTTTACAACTGATCCTTCGTTTGGAATGACTACCATGTATTGGAATGGCGCCGAGGATTTCCAGTTTTTGTCGGTCTTGTAAGATGGCCTGTTTTGGCCAATGGCCTTATCAATATTATCTATGAGCGTCTTGACATCGTAATGCTGGGTATTGGGGTATTTGTCCCATCCCAGTGAAATGATGTATTCGAGCAAGACGTGCGCCATTGGCTCCTCGGCCGAGTCTAGGCCTGGTTCTGTGCTCATGGTGATATCTCTATTTTAGGAAAAATGAGGAAGCCATACCAAATACGGGGGGCACTGGTGATGGCTTCCTCAGATCCGACGCAAGAAGGGGGACAGTAGCTCAGGGCAACATCATCTTGCGTGATGTTTGCTTTATATGTCGAAATTTTCTGATGTCCAACCAAAAAATACTGTTTTTTGTATTATTTCAGGTCAACTTCGCGATGCCGTTTAATGCCGCGATTATTTCACGGTAGCTGCGTCTGTCTTTGAAGACATTGAAGCTTATGTGACCGGTTTTGTTTTCAATATCAGACATCAATAACCCTTCGATTATTGGGTAAGCGTCATAATATCCGCTAGCGGCTTTGATTGCTTCGTGCTCAAAGTAGGAATGGCTTATCCAATTCTTTTTGATAGGAAAGCTTGACCTCAGAAACGGCAAGTCAACAATCTCTGTAATCTTTCGTCCTTCGAGAGAATGAAAGATTGCGCTTGGAATAAGTGATTTATCAATAATGATGCTGTCACCTGTCAATGCAATTGTGTCTTGACCATTGCTCTCATAAGCGACGTAGATGTCGACGTCTTGACCGTCATTGTCTGTTTTCAGGAATTGCTGCCATTTGACAGTCTTTGGATTTCCCGGAACAATCCATGAAATGCCATTGAGTCTTTGCTCAAGGCTTTCATTGCGATTTTCGATGGCATTGGTAATTGCCTGTGCCATTATTCCGGCACGGGCTGGATTTTGGATTGCCATTCCCAGAATGATTTCCGTAGCTGCGCCCTGAAAGATGATATTTTCGTAAGGATCAAACTTGCCGCGTATTCTTGCCATTGCCCGTTGAACGAGACTGGCTCTGGGTTCTTTCACGGCATTATCCTCGTTGATCGCGATCTGTAAGCTTCCGGTTTATTTCACTGAAATCGCGGCTAACGGCTTCGATTCCGTAATTTGTCTCTCTGATCTGGAGCACGCCGGCGCATCGCATGACGGGAAAGACATTGATCAGGTTGTTGATAGGGGTTCCGATCTTTGCTTCGATGACATTGATCATCTCTTCGGGGTCTTCGCCTTCTGGATCTGCAATGGTCGGGTGATATCGCAGATTGTATCCAACTTCGATGACATTGCTTTCGATATCATCGAAGATTGCGATAGTAAGATCGGAACCGACACCTACGTCGATGACCAGCATGATGCCCATTTTTTCATCGGTCAGCTCGCCGACTCTCGTAATATAATAAAACGGGTTCTTCTGTTCAGGAAGGCCCGGCTTCATGATCTCGCTGTCGAGGACATAATATCCATCGACTTCTTCATTTTCGATGATCGCATCGATAATCTTGACAGTGAAGGAGTAACTTCCGTTCATCAGATGCGAGATGACCGGATTGGAATTGACGTGAGCGATCAGTCGTCCAATTCTTGCAGCACCGGCGACATCAGCGTTGCTTGAGCTCATGTAAGCTTCGCTGGTAGGCATTTTCGATGCTGGATTGGTCATATCTGTTCTTTCGTTTTACTGCATCTTGAAGCTCAAGATTTTTGGCGTTGTTGTCAAGCGGCCTTCTTGGAAGCCTGGCCTGCATAAGCCAACGAAGGGTGCTGCCCGCCATAGGTTTTCATTGTCAGCCGGCGTCCGATGCTCTTGAGCGCATTCAGGACGGTGTTTTCATCGATCCCGAGTTTGCACATCTTGTGAACTTCGGTGATGTCGTAGTTGGCTGGAGCGTCGTAGAACAGCCAGTTACGGACCTTTTCCGGAAGCTCGCGCATCATGCGCGCTTCTTCATCAATCGTCGTGTTGATGAAAGTGGCATTGACTGCGTTTGATTGACTCATGATTTTTTCCTCGGACAATAATTTCGAGATATTTTCAGATCAAAACAACACAAATAAACAGGCCCGCACTTGAATGCTGGCCTGTTTTGAAAGACTTTGTTTTTTACTTCCGACGAAGTCCCGGGGCTCCGATTTTTGCCGCTGCTGCTTCCCGGTTTGCCCGATCTTTCTGCATGAGCTGTCGGCGTTCTTCAACCGACAGATGGTGCGTATGCACCTTGTAGATGCGATGGTTCTTATTGGTGCCGAGTTCGTTCAGAACAAATTCTGAACCTTCTTCGCGCAGAACCTTGTAGCGCCCGGTTCCATTTCCCAACCGTGGACAGGCGACAAAATCTCCGACCTTGGGTGTATTTGCCATGCTTGGATCCTTATTTTTCTCGCAAGAGGTAGATCAGGGACCAATTATTGGTTCCACCCTTCGAAAGTTTCCAATCGAAAAGCATCGCAATCTGATCCACCCCTCACGAATCGGGTGTTATTTGCAAGGTGTAAAGCAGGGGACCGTCTGTTACGTATCGGTTCCACCCTTCGAAAGTTACCAATCGATGAGCATAGCAGTCTGCTTCACCCCTTGCAGAGGCGAACTCGTGATTTCTCAGTGGCTATTTGCCACGCCATATCCGCGTTCTGCGGCGTAGGCTGCAATCTGTTCGGCGGTCATCCGCCGAACGCCCGAAGCTGGCTTTGCTGATTCGCTGTTCTTCCAGAACTTGCCGCTCTTGGATTGGAACGAGGCATTGGAAGCACTGACGAACTGATTTCCGAATCGATTTCCGGTCAGAGCATACTCGGTTGCCTTACCGCGGTGGGCATGACGGGCATGATTTATCTTCGACATCTTGTTTTCCTCTCAGAAATTAGATTCGAAAATCACGCTGCCTTGGGCAGATCTTCACGCCGGAATGCCGGCAGATCGGAATTGTCGATCATTGCCTGGCTCGGCAGACGGTCGAGATCGATTCCGGCAGCCTTCAGATAGGCCACCGGCATTTCCTCGAGGATCCGTGCGGCCGCGCGCAAAGTGTTGAGCACGCCCTGCTGTTCGTATTCGACCATTTCGACGAAGGCACCTTCGTATTCGATCTGCTCGATGCTGTTTCCGCAATCCTGCATTGCCAGGCTGGCGTTGTGCCAGCGGCAGTAGCTCATTGATGCCATTTTATTTTTCCTTGTATATGTTTCTACGTTGCCGGATTCCAGATGAAGATATCTGTGCGCTTTGCGCCTTTTCCGATTGTTATTTCTGTCCAACCTGTCGGTATTGGCTTTGCCCATCCATTGCGCTTGGCGTCGCCAACCGATGCGAATTTACCGATTCTGGCAAGAAGGTGTGCCATGCTGACATCGCCTTCCTGCAGTTGATCGATTGTGTCTTCATCCAGAAACAGGTCTTGATCTGTTTCTGGCCGGAAGTTTTTTCCTACCAGATTGAATACATGCATGACTGCTTCCTGATTGGTTTTTGTGAATACGTCTCTGGCTCAGGCCTTGTCCTGGACCAGAGCGCGTCCTTCTTGTCTGAGGCCGGGCATGGCCTTCATGACGCGTCGCAGATCCTTGCCGCGCACCTGCAGCTGCCACTTGCCATTGATATGGCAAATGCGCCGGCCACCCGATGCTTCGCTGAGATCCATTTTGCGTTTGATCTCGTTGACAAGCGTGCGAGTCGGATAGGGACGATAGCCCTTGGGGGCAGTGGTGACGATGGCGCCGTTTTCGAGAATTTTGCCCTCGATGCGGCCGGCTGCGATGCGCCGAGCAAGTGTTGCTCTGTGCTTTGCGCGCCTTTCCTTGGCCTGTTCGTCAGTTTGCATGAAGGTATTGATGTTTGTCATGGCCTTTTTCCTTATGTGATTCGTTTCAGAATCCCCATTGTCTCTAGCCTGATTGTCATTGCTTCTGTCGAAATATCGAAGATTTCGGCAACCTTTGCAACACGCTCCTCTTGCGTGCCTTTGCTTTCGTCCCACATTTGTTCGACGGGGAATTGCGGCATCAGCAGCTTGATTGCACCGCGGTTAG
>Ga0100378_1006371_pt1 | contig 10657 bp, 12 predicted proteins | sample CryGeymeta201502_FD_81535 | JGI IMG/M metagenome (GOLD analysis project Ga0100378, IMG submission 81535) | Groundwater microbial communities from Crystal Geyser aquifers in Utah, USA - Crystal Geyser metaG 2015-02 | ecosystem: Environmental > Aquatic > Deep subsurface > Groundwater | place: USA...
ATATGCATTTTGTTTGAGTCGAGGAGTAGATCTGATTTGATGAGCAGGCAGTTGAGCCTTTAATGGTCTTGGCAGGATCGATAGTCATCAATATCATAGAGGCTAGAGGTATACAATGTGAGGAAATATTCACATAGCCAAGTTTACAAACACAACGGCCTCCCATAGCAATGCTGTTAATGGTACAGCTCAGAGAAGAAGTTGAATTTACGGTTGACGATGCTGCTGCAACTGTAATTATTGGTGGTTTGACTGTTGATGAAGTTGGGATATTTGTCATATTTGCAGCAGTAGAAGATGAAGTGTTAGTCGTAGGAGTTGTGCTGTTGGAAGCCAAAGGTGACAGAGCGGAAACAATTATAGGAATTGTTTAATTTATACTTATATTCTAGCTATGACTCTAATTCACAGTGACTACAACTATTGTTTAATTTCCAATTTATTCTTGTTCTTCTTCAGTACTGTTGGCCAATTCTATAGTTCCATTTGTTCTGTTACTTTGTGTTTCATTGAATTAATTAACTTCCTACCAAGTTGCAACTGTCTAGTTATCATTTTCATCAGTCATGTTTTAAACAGTTGTGTTGAGGATGGTTTAGTTTTACACAGGTATGTTTTAAACAGTTGTTGAGTTGGTTGGTTGGGAGTTGTTTTGATATGAGCCCAGACTAACCTTTCTACTTTAGATAGAATAGGCAGATTATGATTGAGAGTTGGCTGCTTGGATGATGTAGAAAGGTAAAAAGACAGGGTTATTGTTGACAGCATATAGTTGGGCCGTCACCTACACTTATTTAGATTCTTTAAGAGAGCAGGTTCCTTATTGATAGCTATAACCTTCAGCACATAATCCACAAGATTAAATCTTTCCAATTTGCAATATATTTCCTTTCTAACATTGACTTTGGCAATGGTTGTCAGGACAAGGAAGACAGGTGTTATCTCTGCTGGTGACTATCAGATAAGTAAGCCACCAAGTCCCCTTCTTAGAATCCACTTCTATCAGATAGTTTTTGTCTATTGTTGCTTGGACGTTCATTTCAGGTTGACTATCGATACCATTGAGCCCATATATTTTGAACTAACTGTCAGAGACACTTGAGTCTAGTAAATTCATCTTCTGAGGTTGAGGTTGACTGTTGAAGGGTAAAACATTTCCATAGGCCTGGAAAGAGGCCCTAGTAGGACTGAACACTAAGTAACTGAGTGTCAATTTACTCAGCGATCCTCGGGTGATTTGAATTGTAAGACAGATAGATTGATTGAAGACTCGATAAGGTAGTAATGCTACGCCAACAGTACTTTTCGAGGACAAACCGTTGATAAAGACCAAAGCCACTGATTATTATTCGTACTGGATCTATTGGCTGATAGGAAGTTGAGAATCAGTAGTAATCATGAGAGGTTGAAAGAATTATATTGTATACTGTCCGGCTACTATTTCTGAGTGTTCTACGAGCCATACAATGCAACTGATGACCTTCCATCCATATTGACTTTTGAAGATCAATGCTGATGTTGATCGAGTAAGGGTGAGGTTCCATTCTACTGTTTTGACTCCCTAGAGGTTATGAATTGCTGAATAGCTATTTAATTACCTAATGCTGTTGAAGCCGAGGAAGGGATGGATATAGACAATGGGAAAACACTGTTACTTTCACTAGCAATTAAAGTAAAGGAATCTAACATAATCGATTAAGTTACATGCATTGATTTGAGTTACCGGTTGTTCACACTGCGAGCATGCTAGGATAGGTAATAGCACTAGAAGTATCAGTTATTTATTCATTTTGAAATTTAAAATTTTAACTAACTTTGTACTTATTACTAGAAGTAACTATATATAGCTTAGAGATATATCAAGAGTCATTATATTATGTAGTTGGAAGAACATATTGACTAATACAAAATTCATCACCTGCTCGGATAAGGTGGACAGGCAGCGTATTTTAGCACCCATTTAGAGTTTACTTAGCCTCTAAGGAATCAAACTTACTGGCGATAAAGGTCTATTAGCCACATCATGGCTGCCTGAGCCTCAAAGCTTACAATACAGAAGTCAATCTGCTGTCCCACCTTCATCATGACAATATCGTCAACCTAATCGATCATCGACCCAATGCAACTATCTTTCTCCATAAAAAGGTGTCAGAGCAAAGACCGATTGTAGTTTTGTAGTTGGCTGAAAATGGGGATCTTTTTGATATTCTCAAAAAAACAGGAGGATTTCCTGAGAATGTCTGTAGAGCCTACGCCAAACAGCTCATACGAGCATTGAAATATCTTAATTAGGCAGGAGTAGCTCATCGGGATCTCAAAACATAAAACATCCTTTTTGATTCAAACTATACTTTGAAAGTAACTGATTTTGGACTAGCCAGGAACGCAGAGGGTGATCATGGAAATTTCACACTTACCAGTCAAGTTGGAACAACAGGTTTTAAACCTCCATAAATGATGACAGGAAAATACGTAGGAATTCATGTTGATATTTTTGCAGCAGGAGTAGTCATTTTCATAATGTTTGCTGGTGGTGTTCCTTTCTTTAATACCAGCAATACAGATTCTCTTTACAAAATGATCAAAGAGATAAAATACTAAAAATTCTGGAATACTCACGATAACAAAAAAAAAGCAGGGTTTTATTCAATGCCATTCAAAAGACTCATGAATGCTTTTTTCAGTGCTGATCCAGAAAGAAGACCAACTTTCGCTGATCTTGAAAGCAATTAATGGTTGAATGATAAAACAGCTACAACTGAATAATTAAAGCAGTTCATGAAGGAAAGATTCGATAGTATAGATAGCTAGAAAAACAAAAAAAAGAAGCTAGCAGCCATCAAGCTTGATCTCTTCAAACAATACAGTAAATCATATGTTATTTAGCCATGCAACCAGAGGAAGATTAGATGATTCATTAAGGTGAAAGATGTGAGGAAGTACCGGCTCAGTAAGTATTTGCTAGGAATTACAAGGCCCTCAAAAATGTCAAACTATAAGATCTGGAAATATATAACAAAGAAGGAGTAGTTTATATTCCACAAAGTCCAGCATTCCTTATGGCCTGGCTTCATGACTACCTTGATATCAAATTCAAGGAAAAATGCAGTTTTCTCGATAATTTTCCTCAGCCAATCGAACCCACCGATTTTAAAATGAATTACGAGCAAGATAATAGGCAAGTGCAAATTCAATTGTCTTTTTCAGTGGGAGAGGATGAGTAGATTGAGCTGAAACTCAACGGTCAACTATGTCGATCTTAGGACGGAAAGGTGGGCATAGATTGGGTGAAAGTCGAAGGCAATGAATACTGGTTGGAATCTGTATAAAAGAGCCTCAATGATGAGGTCAAGTTGTTGCAATGATCAACTATGATCCAATTATTGACACTTTTATAAACATATCAAGATATATAGACCATCTTGACAATATTATTATTTGATCATGTTTGCAAGCAAATAGTATAAGCAGATCTATCACGGTAATGCTAACCGGATGTTATTTTTGGCAGGGATGCCTCCAAATGCAGATTATAAAGTTCTTGAGAAGTAAATTAGAAAATTGTTGGAGCAGAAATGTACTGTGGATGTGGTGAGTATCCGAACGAAAGCTAATAATTCTTATGCTTTCATCACAATTAAGGAGGCTTAAAAGGTTGATGCTGTGATATAGGCATACAATGGTGCTGTGATTGAGGGAAGAAATATCACTTTGCAGAGAAAATTGTTGATTAAGCCAGAAAAATGTTAAAATTGTGGTATGACTAATCATCTGGCAAAAAATTGCAGACATCCTCCCAATAAAGCAATTGATAAAAAGATGGATGATGGTAAGAAGGAAGAAACTCACATTAAGAAATAAAAGCATGGAAAGAGATATGAATCAGAATAATCAGACTAAAGCAGGGGAAGAAGCTAGAGGGGTAAAAAAGTGGAGAAGCGCAGTCGAAGCCGTGACAGACACAATAAAGGGAAGAAAGATAGGAGAAAGCAAAAATATACTTCTTCTAGTTCTGATTATAGCTCTGAGAGTGAGGACTAGTATGTAAAAAAATTGCTAGCTGTTGTTAAAAATAACTTGTATTACCGCAAGCATGCAAATGATTTAAGGGAGAAATAACAGAAAGAGAAAAAGAAAAGAGAAAAATAGGAGGCATAAAGTAAGAAAAAAAAATAGCTCTGTTCATGATCTAAAGCTGACTATTGATTTTACAACTATCTATCATGATAACTTTGCCCTTATTTTTGTTTATAAATCGGTTAGCATTTTCCTGGCCTCTTTGCTGAACTTGTGCATTGAAAAGAAATTGTCAATCAGTTCCGATGCATTTCTCAAAAACTGCTTGTCACTAATTTGGTCGATTGTTTCATGTAGAGCATTTTCCTGGTCTTTACTTTCGAGACAAACTGAGATGATCTTGGATACACAGCTATTAGCTTGACCTTTCTCTCCTTTCTAATACTCTGCTACAGCTTGATTTAGGAGGCCAACAGCGCTGATATTCTGAATTTATCCTTCCATCCACTAAATGATATATTTTTATCAATTAGATAGTCCCAAATCTAACAATTTTGAAAATCTAAACTATCAGAAATAATGGTTGCAAATGATTAATATTATATTGACATCTGAGAACCATAATAATAAAATCAAACACAAAGCTAACAATGCGTTCTTTAATCATTACCATCTGTCTTCTGTATCTTATAGTCATTCCTATCGTAACTGATGATCCTGCAAACATAATACGTGGTCGAATTTATCAAGGTCGTTATCAAGCCTTTCAGCCAGGAGTACATTTGTTTTTACATCAGCCAACTTTCGACTTTTTGTAAGGAAAAGAAGGAATCATAAAAGCAATATTTTACGACAACACTGATGGTGATGTCATCAACAGTGTAGACTTCATTCTCCGTGACCCAAAATATTCAGACTCTAAAGTGATATCCCTCACCATCGACCAAATCGTCCGTTTCAATGGCAACGATTACTGGAATGACTACTTCCATTCGATCTCATACATGACGTTAGACAAAAAATTCATCTGGAGTAGCGGTAATTTTATCATTACTCAGAGAACATGTTTGATGTTCAGACTCAAATAAAACTCACCAATCTAGATTTAGAGGACTATGAAGCTGTTGGGATTTCTGTACATATGAAAGGAGCTAATTTTTAGTTTACTGCCGAGTTGGAACATATAGATAATGTAGTCATATTGATATGTAGACTTGGCAAACTATTAGGTATTGTTTGTATACAGCCCTCATAGCAGTAGTGCAATTCTACAGCGCATATAGGTTATCAATCATGCTTGATGCACCTAACTTTGTGGCAGCAGGCAGAATATCCCTATTAACTATTTCCTGTTGTGCCATTTTGGACATGACTCATGGCTTTGAACTGACTCAATTTATCTTCGGGCCTTATGTAAATCAAGCATTTTACTTTCAAAACATATTCTTCATCATACCTGGTGGCATTTATATTGCTTCTTATGTGCTTTTCAACATGAGACTGGTGCTGTTTGTATGGCGTAGTCAGAATTTACATCTTGCGGGGCAACTTAGGGTACTCAAACGTAAAATGTTAATTTTCTACACGGTATACAGTAAATTTATCATTTATCATAGCATTGGGATTAATCGCCTATATGATCTCGATGTATTTCATTAGCTGCTTCGAATGGTACATTATCCTCAGTCAGTTGCTGCTCATGCCACAAATTATCAAAAATGTATACAAGGGACATAAGATCACCTTCAATAAGTGGTATATACTGGGCTTTGTGGGAATTAGAATGTTGCTACCAATTTATGAGCGAGCATGCCCATAAAATTTATTTGCTCTGACACCTAACCCTACCCTTGTGATGACTTTGCTTATTATCTTTGTGGTTGAGGTGGGCTTGGTATATTTGCAAGCTCGATTTGGTTCCAGATTCTTTGTGCCAAATAAGCTCAAACCTAACTTTTACGATTATAAATTCTAGCTTATTTTGTCTGAGTAAACAAAGGACAAAGATTGTAGTGTATGTCTTTTGAACTTGTTTGAAGTTGGAGCTGAATAATCTGTAAATTAGCCAAATCTAGGTGATAACCTTCTTGAGCCACCTCTGAAATAAAAAGTCATAGTTTCGAAAACTCCATGCAACCACTACTTTCACCATGAATGCTTGAATGAGTGGATGGAGGTGAAATTATAATGCCCGACTTGTCGAAGATAACTGCCTCCAGGCTGATATTTATGAGTAAATTTATGACTTTTAGGATCAGTATTCATGGTCAGCTGCTGAAGTAAGCAGGTTAATTACATGTTGATTCTGATCTGTATATAAATAATAATATTCATGTAGGCCTAGCCGTATAGCGACTAATAGATAATGGCTATGATGGACATTCCCCTCTTCAAAGATCCTGAGCTCAAATGCCCTTCGGGATAAATCACAAGCTGGCTATGCCTCAATCCTAACTGCGAGACTTCCCTTTTCTGCTCAAGTGATCACTGTCTCAGCTGCGCTGGTAAGCACGACTGCTGTAAGGTCACCAAGCTCAGCGGACTCACTGCCCAGCTCAATCAGCAGCGGAACAGCTACCAGGAGATGTTTTACCGGATCATCAAGATCGACAACTTCATCATCAACGAGCTCAAGAAGTCGCAACAGGAGTTCTTCAGGCACTACCACATAAAGAACTTCCCTCCCCTACAAAAGCGGACCATCAGCAACATGTACAAAGTCAAGAATGGGAAGGTGAGCGGTAAGGAGGCCCTCGAGCTCAAGGAGGCGATCGAGAGAGTCAACCAGGTTACGGGAGCAAACCTGGAAAAAAAACTGGATGACTACAAGAGAGAAGTAGATAGACTCTCAGCTGACATACTGAAATTAAAATAGAGGATGCTGATTGAGAAGATATCACGTTTCAAAGAAGTGAATCTTGGAGGGAAGGAAAAAGCTCCAAAGAATGAACCATTAAAAGCAAAAACATAGGCCTTGACCCCAAATAAAGAAGATGTCAAAGAGAAACCTAAAGTCAACCCTTACATACCAAAATAACCTGAGATTCACTTCGACTCCAAGATAATAGACATCAGCAACAAAGAAGGGAAGAAAAAGTATAATTTCCTCATCAATGAGCTTGGCAACTCCAAATTATAAATTATTTACAGGGCATCAGATCACGACTTCAGTTCTTATTTGTTTCATTAAATGTGTGACAATATAGCAGGAACTGTTATTCTGGTAAAAACCGAATATAACAAGACCATCGCTGGTTTCACCTATCACAAATGGAACTAGAGCAAAAAAGGGCCTGTCAAAGGTGGCTTAAGTTAAAATGAAACTTTTTTGCTCCAACTAGACTCCAAGTAAAAATACGTTCCAAAATCAGATTAATGCATGATATACTGTAATTTCGAATGTGGCCCCATCTTTGGCAAAGGCCACGATCTTTGTATTACCGACAGATGTAACATAAACGATTCTTTTGCAAACTTCCCAACAACTTTTAACCTTCCCCGAGGAAACAAATATGAATAAGTGGGGGGATAAAGTTGCAAAGCTTTTACTGGCTCTCTTGATTATAAGTTCAAAATTGTCGAATATGAGGTTTATAAGGTCATTTTTGACAAGGCTTTCGAGAAGAAACTATTCAAACCACATAGAGTTGCTGAGAAGAAAATGGAATAAATCAAGTTATCTAAAAAATCAAAAGCTGGTAAGAAAGATGAAGAATGTTGTATTCAATGATTTGAGTGTTATAATAGTTTTGTATTGAGTAACGAGAGTAATCAACCAAAAATGAAAAGTAAATGTTATTAATATTTGATATAAATTGATACTAACATTACAGCGATTAATATATGACGGCCCTCATGGCATTCCCCTCTTCAAAGATTTCAACTCAAATGCTCGGGATAAATAATAAGCTGAAGCAGTCGAAATCGTCAACTAGTCACACGAGTCAACAATGAGAAAAAGCTGGAAAAATTCATGCGAGAGTTAACGACACTCAGCTGACATGCTGAAATTTATATAAAAATGATGATTTAAAAGCAAGTTTGAACATAATTGGCAAGAACACATAGGAAAAAATTCTTTGTAAAAGAATGGCATTTAATTCATTTTGGCTCCAATAATGAAATCACCAAGAATAAAATTTATGATGATACAATTTATGACTTTTTATGACGTATTTACCTCAATAAATCGTACAACACTTTATAATCATAAATAGATTAAACATTCAAAAATATGATTCAACTTTCTTAATCTGACCATAGTCCCAACAACACAGAAACTGCCTCAAATTGTTCTGAGCCCAAGAAAGACAACTCTCATGTCTGTAAAACTTCATTGCTAACTCTAAAACTCAAATAAGTTGAAGGGTCATTCCCTCCAGAATATATCGATGACGATTAGATCTCATACAAGGGAGGGCGAATCGTTGTCAAATGTAGTCTTATCATGGAAGAAATGAAAAAATATTCCAAGAACAACAACACAGCTCCTCTGCGAGTGCATTCAGGAGTCACTAATTTTTCCATCAACGAAGAACCGACAATAGATGACATTCCCCTTCCTGTAATAAAATCAGTTAGGAGAAGCACCCTCACTGCCAAAAAATCAATGCTGAGCTAGATGGATATGGCCCCTCAAAAAAAAAGAGAAAGAAAAGCCAAGGAAAATTAATCCTTCTGCTCGAAGTGTGACATCTATTGACTTTCTTTTATGATTTGTATATACTACTGCCTCATTTATTGTTCTTATAATTTGGCTTCTACATCCCGACATAACTAACGTGTTAGAGAGCTTATAAGAAAGAGCTTAAAAATTATGTAAAAGCAAAGCTGATATTGAAGTAGTGAAAGTGTCTCATCCAAAACATTAAATTGATGTGCAACTGTGAAAGCTTCTCGAATTCGATGATTGTTGAATATTACAAAGATGTTAGTTTCTGAGGCAGAAACATCCCCAGTTTCATATCTCTTGGCTTTGCATATGTACAAGGTACATGGCTCAGAAAGCCTTTAAAATTAGTTTAGCCATATTCTGTCTAGCAACGTAAGTAAAATAAATGATAAATATCATCGGAATATCAAATAAAAGCTCAAAAATCCAACATTCCAGAGGATTTGAAGCCTTTTATATTTTTTACTTAGAGGAGTCGCTTTGTTAGATTTGATAAGAGAGCATCAGAATTCATTATTCGAGGCAACACGATATGTTAAGTAGATTATCGCTATCAATCTTCTATATAATCATAAATAGATTTAATACTCAAAATATGACACGATTCCATCAGAAGATAAACTCCAACTCTTACAGATTCAATTAGAGCCTCTAATAAGATTAAAAATACATGAGTACAGCTTCTTTTCTGATTGCTAAACTCGAGGAGCGACAAAGCTAGCTCAACACTGATGATTTCGATCATAATGACACTGAGGTCATCAGAAGAAAAACACCTAATAGCAGTTTTGTCAGAAATAAAGAATCATAAATGACCAGAAATAACACAAACGACCGTCTCTTCAACTTATCCGACATAACAGACATTTCAATGGAATAGCATTGCTCAAATTTCTAACTGAAAAAGATGAACACATAATAGAGCAAATAAAGTCTTGAAAGATATATTCCAGGTTAAATCGGAAGGTAGCGATCAAGAAGAAGAGAGAAGAAGGTAAAAAAAAATGAGATGTGCTGTCAAAAATGTTAAATCTATTGACTGCCATCTTAATGATTTTAAATATACTTCACTACTCTATACTCTAATCTATTACATACTCTTATCTATATTTCTAGATCATTCGAGATCAAAGAAGAGAAAAGCTCATCTAAAGAATGCAATACAAGCATATTTATGTGCAAGTGGCAGCCAAAAATCCCCCATTTTGATTGTGAAATAATCACACTGATTTTTGATAGTCAGCCACTGCAGTTCTCTTGTCGGAAGTATCAACAAATATAGGTTTCGTATGTGATTGTTGATACTTTTGTTCTGATCTACCATACAGCAATATTTACTGATGAATAAATGCTTCAGAAGGGTCCAATTTGTCTTGCTGATATGCTTGAAAGATGTGTCGGTGAGTTGATTGCTTCCTTTAAATTGATAGATCAATACCTAAGCTCAAATGGTCCAGTTTTTTCCAGTTTCCTTTGGATAGATGGTGGATTCCTTCATCTCCTATTTGATTATTGCCTTGTAGTGATGTTAAGTACTTAGATTTAACGTACTTAGTTATTTCCAGTTGCATTTTGTGATTGCCTTACAACCTTTGTTTCCAATAATATTGTCCCCTACATCTCACAATACTTACTCAAGATGAGTGTATTCAATTTATGCATTTTTGCTTCAATAATTTTTAATAGCTTTTATTCATGTTGATCTTATTGTATTTTCAAAGGTTCTTTTTGAGCATTACCTCCATACTAAGCGAGGATGAACAAAAACTCATCATTAATGCTAACGCTTTCTTTATTTATGATCTTCTACATAAAAAGATGCCGTTGTAGTCTAGACTTTTTGAAATATGGTCTCGAAATTTGATAAAATGCTCCATTTTAACTAATCTGGTTCAATATTAATTTGATTTATTAATCTTTAATAATCATAGACTTGGGCCAAATCAATAACAACAGTTTAGCAGATGC
>Ga0100378_1006379_pt1 | contig 10650 bp, 11 predicted proteins | sample CryGeymeta201502_FD_81535 | JGI IMG/M metagenome (GOLD analysis project Ga0100378, IMG submission 81535) | Groundwater microbial communities from Crystal Geyser aquifers in Utah, USA - Crystal Geyser metaG 2015-02 | ecosystem: Environmental > Aquatic > Deep subsurface > Groundwater | place: USA...
TGCTATGTTGTTATAAAATTTTGCAAATGATGATTTGATTGTAGACGATTTACCAAGCATTGGAATCATAGACTCAAAAGTATTTCGAAAGTATATAACATCATTCACTATAATTTTAAATAAAGACTATTATATAAATAAAAGAGAATATTAACAACTAATATTATTATATTTATAATAATAAGTCAAAATATTTAACTTACTTTCAGAAAAATTGCAAAACATATAAATTTTATTCATCCCTTCCTTATGAGTTGTCTTTGTCGTCTTTCCATACAAACTATCAATATCTATACTAGAACTTCCTAATCCCTCTTTACCTTCCTTATTATCTGTATCTTTATCTTTGCCTACTTTATTCTTACTTTCAAGAATTTCTAATTTATTTTTCAAGTTCTCAATCTCATCCTTTAGTTTCACTACAGTCACCTTTTCATTTTCTGCTTCTTCTACCTTATCTAAAAATTTTAATTTATATTCCTTTAACTCATAAATCAGATTTTCCTTTTCAGATTCTAAATCGTCTAATAATTTCTTTTCTTTCGTCATTTTATTTTCGCAGTCTAAGTTTTTTATTTTAAACTCCTCTAGTTTGTTTTGAAGCTCTTCGATTTCTTGATTTATATGAAGGTTGTGCTTAAAAGGTATTTTTAAATTGCATTCTTTACATATATCTGATCCTAGACATATTCTCATATGAGATTGGAAATTTTCATATTTTATTATTTGTTTACATCCCTTAGGACAGTTGATTAATATTTGACTTAGTAAATTTCGCATTACTTTATTTGCTTTTGATTTGAAACTTCCTAACTTAGCGCAGTAAGGACATTTTTTCGATGAGTCTTCTTGGGGGATTAAAAATAGTTTAATATAACAGTTTCTACATATGTTACTTTCACATTCGGTACATTCGGCAGGGTCAAGTAGTATATATTCACATATATGGCAATTAAGACTGGCTAACTCCTTATTGTTAAGTAATTCTAAATTTAAAACATGATCTTGGTCTAAATTAGGTGTTTCTTCAGTTTCTAAATTGGTAACATTTGTTCCTCTTGTTGATTCGGTAATATTGTTAGTGTTGAGAATAGCAGAAGGGTAAGGAATTTGTTCGTAGATATTAAATGTATTAGAATTGTTATTGATTGTGTTGTTTGTATTAGTGTTGTTGTTAATATTGTTGAGGTTTCTAGCAGGGTCAATAGGGTGTGGGTATGAAGTTTCTTCATTTTCGTGGTTTATTAAATTTCTGGTAAATTGTAAGTTTGTTGTAGTAGTTATATTATTAGAAATATAGTCATTATTAAGATGAGTATTATTATGATGATGACTATTATTGCGATATACCTGAAAAGGCTGATGAATTTGATGATTATTCTCTTCTGTTTTAAAATGATTTAGATTAGTTTCTCCATCATTAGAATTCGTGCTACTTTTACTTTTATTATTGCTATTGTTAGAATTTGTGTTATTATTTGTATTATTATTTGTATTATTCGAAGTTATTATATTCGACGTGGAAAAATCATTGGTATAATGGTCATTTTTGTCATTGTTTTCATCCACTGACATCGGGTCAAAATTTGAATGGTGATTATTTGCTTCGTTGTAGTAGCCACTTCTGTAATCTCTGTAGTTAGTATAATACTCTTTATTATATTCTTTTGAATAATCTTTATTATTATGATAGGTGTAATTTGAAGAGTAATTATTGTTTTTCTTCTTTTTATTGTGTTTTTGTCCTGGTCTCATTTTTATTGTAATTATTGTTATTGTAAATAATTAAATTTTATTATATTGAAATTTAGTTATTGATTGGTATTGTATGATATTATTTTTATTTTATGCTATTATTTATTTAATTAACTAAGAAAATTTAAATTACTAAAATTTAAATTATTATATTTAATACTTTAATGTAAGAGAAATAATAATTTTTATTAATTTCACTTATATTAAACTAAGTTATATAGTGTTAATAAAAAGCATATATTCATTAAAATATAGAACTAAAGAACTTTTAATATAAAAAACTCAACATTTACTTTAAACTAAAAAATTTCAATTTTCTCCAAATTTAAATAATTAATAAAATTAACTCAAATTAAATTTCTCTTAAAAAATTAAATTAACACCGTAATATGACTAATATAAATAAATGCATTAATTTAAATTATATATTTTAAAATTTATAATGAAAACTTCCAACTTTCATTTATCACTATTTTCATTATTCCACTTAATACTTCTTAATCTCCTTACTAATACTATATCTCATACTTTCGAGCCAAGTTTTTTAAGTAAAAATGGAGGTTGCTTTACAGACGATGCTAAAAGAGACATTGAAGTTATGGACTATATAGCTAAAAACTCAAATAACTTAACAGACACTGATAAAAAGTTATTACATTTTATAGCAGGCCCTTGTCTTCCTGTTATCATGTTACCTGGTTTGTATGGAACTAAATTACAAGTTCATATTACTAATTGTACTGAACTCAATATTCATCATCCTGATGTTGCAAAAGATTGTGGTTTTGATAAAAAGTGTACTAATGGTTATGATGAGACAATTTGGATAAGTGAAAGTTTTTTTAACTCTGAACACACAAATGATTGCGGAGCTAGATTAATAAATATTGAATATGAAAAAAATAATGTCACAAATCATTATGAGCAAGTTAAAACTAAAGGTTATAGAGTTACTTATTACGGTGATACTCCAAAAACAAAGGCAGATAAACGTTGCGGATTCGGATGCGTTACCAATATTTTAGATAAAAAATTCTATTATGGGCAACGTTTCCCAAGAGGTGATTTAGATTTACAAAATGCATTTCTAGCTTTAGGTTATGAAATAGGAATTAACTTTTTTGCAGTTCCTACAGATTGGCGCAAATTAGGAACTGGAGAATTTAACTTCAAAATTATAGAAAAGACTGTTAATCTAGCTTATAAACTAACTGGTAAAAAAGCAATGATAATTGGACATTCTTTTGGAGCGTTAACTGGACTTAGTTATATTTATAACTTATCTCAAGAGGAAAAAGATCAAAAAGTAGCTAGATTTATAAGTGTAGGAGGTCCTTTACTTGGAGTAGCTAAAAGCCTCAAGGGGTATATAATGTCAATGAACGATTTTAACTCAAAAGTAACCCTATTTAATATAATTACTATCATGGACCTATATATAACTACTAACAATCAGAAGATATATGTTTTTAATTTTGGAGTTGAAGATCTACTACCTAAAACACACTTTTATAAAAATAATCAAAACGAAGAATGGATTAAGATTGCTATTGGTCGTTCTGATGTTGAAAATAAAATTACTGAATGTGTGAGAAATCTTTATAAGAACAATGAACAAAACAAACAGATAATATCAGATGATAAAGTTCTTAATTCCTTATGTATAGAACCAATTATTAAATTTAATAAAGAAAAGTTATATGCATTCGAACAGAAATTTCCTGTATTCCCAAAATTAGAACCAGGATGTGATAATAGACATATTAACTCTGTTACTTTTCACAAAGAAGTAATTCCTAATATTTGGGACTCATACTGTAGACTAAATGTTCAAAATCCATTTAACTATAATTTGCTAGAACTAACTAACGAAGGTAAGAAAGAAGAGTATAATTTTACTGATATGTTTGAAGAATATATTACTGTCTTCGGTAAATATGGTATTGGAAGTCCTAATTTAGACAAGGTTAATTATCAATTTTCAAAGATGAATCCTAAATTTGAAACTTTAGACCATCCAGGAGTTCCCTTATCTGTCATTTATGCTACTTCATATATTACAGAAAATGGCTATAATTTAAAAGATAATCCAAAAAAATACACAGACCAAGGTAAGTATGGATCAGATCTATATAACTCTATGGAAGATTATACAGACATGGAAGGTGGTGATGCAACTGTTCCTTCTAGATCATATATTTACCCTATTCTTAAATGGATATCAGATAGAAATGAAGGAAAACATGATTATCCTTTAGATATCGTTTCATATTGCTCTAATACTGATTATAATAAAAATCAAAATTATACTATAAATGGCTTAAACTTTTTTAATATTGGCTGTGATTGTAAAAAGCCTTTAGAAGAGGGATGCTCACACGCTGGTATGATTATGGATAGTGTACTTATAACTCAATTAAAAGAGTACGCAACAAGAAAAACAAATACCTTAGATAATGATGAATTTATAAAAGCTATGGATATTATTGCAAGAGGAGTTAATTTTTCAGAAAAGTTCAACTGTGAGAATTTAAATGAGGAATGGAATTAAGATGAAAACTCATTGATAATTATGAAATATTTTCTAAATACAAATATTAAATTATAAGTTTAAATTTCTCTTTAATAGTTTGTAATTATAAATTATGTAGTTTATTTTTATTAAATATATAAATTCTGTATTAGTAATATTACTTATTTTAAGCTTATATAAATAACAATCACCATAACTTCAATTTGAAATTTTAATTATTATATTAACTTTTTATCTTTCAATGCTTTTTTAAAGTAAAACGATGCAAATAATCCTAATGCAATCATGAAAAGAATAATAAAAGCAGAAAATCTAAAAACAGAACTTGTTAGACTATCATATAGTTCTCCATAACTATTTTCTTGTGTAGCTGCTTTTAAATTTATAATATGAATAGAATTGGTAATTTCTTCAAGTTTTTGTAACTATATAATTATTTAAATAAGTATAATCTACCTGTAATTCAATCGGCTTCAAATCATGCTTCTTAGCAAATTCAGTATAGTCTCTAGCTTCAAAACCACTCTTTAATGTTATATAAACAGATAATTCTTCAGCATCATCTGAATTTGTTATACAAAATACATAATAACCATCATCAGTTGTGGTAACTGATTCTTTGAATATTTTCACATTATACTTTTATAATTTATTATAGCAATATACTGGTTCTTTTATTTTATTTCCGTTTGGATCCATTAAGACTACATTCATTCTTGAGTTAGTAGCTTCAAAATCAAAAGCAACTGTATAATAATTATATTAATTATAAATAATTATAAATAATTAAATAGTTTATTTATTACCTACTACTTTTTTTGAATAGAATTCTTGAAAGCAGTCATTTTCTTGAGGTTTTAATCGTATGAAGAATTTATTTAATGCTTGAGAGTATGAAAAAAGAACAGAAATAATAATAAAATAATATAAAAGTGATTTTCGATTTAGAAATTTATTATTATCCATTAATTAATATAAATATTAATTTAATAAATTATAAATTAAAACTGAATATTAAACGTGTAAATAATTATAGGAATTATTAATAAATTAAGAATTATAAGTTAAATTTAATAATAGGAATAATTTAATATTAATAGTTAAATAAGTTAAATAAGTGTTAAACTCATATACTCTGAATACTTCTTGGATTTTTATTAATATAATCTCTTATGTCTTCATTACAATTATCCATTAGTTTCAATAAATAATCTATATTTTGGTCTATTTCTTTGTCTAATTTTATCTTTTGTTCACTACTTTTTTTGAAATGATCACAATCGAATATATTTAATTCGAGTGAGTTATATTTGGTTGAATTTAAGCCATCATTTGATTCATAAATCTTGTCTGTTTCCGATTCTAATATGACTATATTAGTTTCATTATATTTGTGGAACTTACTAATAATTTTTTGCATACTACGTTTGAAAATAGGTTTTGTTGAGGTCTTTGATTTTCCGTCTTTAGAATTAGTTTGGGTGTCGTTAATTGTATCGTGCTCTTTTTGACTTATAATATAATCCTTAATTATATCATCGATAGAAATTTTAGTAAACAGCTTATGCCTAGTTTCAATACCTCTTACGCACAACATTAAATTTTTATCAACCATACTACTAAGAAAACCTAATTCACATCTTGGATGTTCATATAACTTCTTTAGCTTATTCTTAATAAAGTCATGATTAAAATAAATATTATTAAAACTATTAAGTGATAGATCAAACCCAACTCCTTCAATAGATGTTTTTTCTGACTTAACCCATAAAATATTTGATGGAGCAATCAGTATTAATATTTGATTAAGCGAAAACAGACCATTTTTAAACTTATTAAGAAAGTTACCATTATCCTTGAAAGAAAAATTATTAAGAAAACTAAGAAAACTATCATATAATTTTAAGTGATGAATGCTTATAGCAACTTCTTTTGCTAAGTCATCGCTTAAAAAAGTGTTATAATCATTAAGTTCTAATTTTAATAGCCTATTTTCTTCATACTCTGAATAGCCAAGCATCTTTACGAAAGCAGAAACAATGTTTATGTCTTCTATGTTTAGGTTTTCAAAATTAATTAAATTTGCTTCAGTGTAGTAAGAAGATAATTTGTCGTAGTCGAAAGGGAGATTTTTAATAATTTTTAAACTTTCTATTGTTGGAAGAGAGTATCCTTCTAATGTTGATATTTTAGTCTTAATATTAAATTTGTTGACTGAGATAGAATTCATTTCCATAAGTTTTATTAGTTAATAATAATTTGAGGTAATATTGATTGTACAATTAATTAAAATATTATATTAGAAATGTAAACTTATTTATTAATTTTAATAAATTTATAAATATTAACGTTAATTAATAAATATACTGTCATTTAAATATTTATAAAATTATGATATTAATCAGACTTAATTAATATGTTATAAGAAGTAAATTAAAAGTTATTTATTATCATAAATGGACACTCTCATCAAAAAACTAAATCTTGGATTAATCTACAAAAAAGCAAACACTTGGTGGAACATCGACTACGTTTTAGAAAGCATGAAGAAATTTCCAAATGTAAACCTCCAAATCATTGATGTAACTGACTACAACAAAAATAAACTACCTTCCGACTTAGACTGCATTACTATGCTCCCTCACGAAACCGATGTACTCGAAGACGTTTTAGACGCAAATAAAAATATTAAATGGGTTCATTGCATGTGGTCTGGCTGTGATAAGTTCCTTAATAAACCTAAGCTATTAAACGATGCTATTACCTTAACAAATGGTAGAGGAGCTTTTTCTAAGAGTTTAGCTGAATATTCTATGTTCTCTATGCTTTATTTTGCTTACAATGTTTCTTCTTATATTAAAGCATTTCAACACAAAGAATGGGTAAGGCCTCTTAATCAAATGATAAATGGAAAAACTCTAACAATTGTAGGGTATGGATGGAATGGTGTTGAGATTGCTAAAAAAGCCAAATTAGGTTTTGATATGAAGGTAATTGGAATAAAAAGAAATATTAATGTAATAGATGGAAAAGAATATATTGACGAAATTGCCACTTTAGACAAACTAAGTGAAATCGTTCCAAGAAGTGACTTTATTCTAAGCATTCTACCTTCCACACCTGAAACTGATGACTTATGGGACGACAAATTATTTAACTTAATGAAAACTACAGCAGTTTTTATTAACTTAGGAAGAGGAAGTTCGGTTAACGAAGAACACTTAATAAAAGCATTAAAAGAAAAAAGAATAGCAGGAACAGCCTTAGATGTATTTAAACAAGAGCCTTTAGACCCTAAATCAGAGTTTTACAACTGCGACAATGCTCTTTTATCTTTCCATTCGGCTGATAACACTGATGAATATGGTAAACAGGGAGTTGATGTTTTACTTCATAATTTAGAGACTTTTACTAAAACAGGAAAATACCTTACAAAAGTTGATAAAACAAAAGGTTATTAAAATGAGGATATATTAAAGGGTTTTGAAGATTAGTTAAGAGAATAGATTTAGAAAGATATACAAGTTAATAATTTTAATTTAATTTTATTAAAAGATTAGCTAGATATAGTAAAATGCTTAATATTTGTTTAGTAATATTTCATATTTAATATTCATTTTATATTAATATTTAATTATATAAATACTTATCAAGTAGTATTTAATTAATAAGTAATATTATGTTTATCCTTCGTATTCATTTATTTAATCTGAAATGAATTTAACATCTGTTAACTTTAAATTTTGTCTCAAAAAATAGCTTTGCATTCCAAATAATATTACTCCAAACCAAAAAGATGTAATAAAGTTACCTAACTTAAATCCACCAATTTTAAATGACTTAGCAAGATTAGAAACTATTTTACTATTACTTGAATTTGAATTAATGTTAGTATTGGCTTCATTAAATTTAAATAAATCGAAAAAACTTGGATATTTCCTAAATCTAATTTTGAACTGTTTTTCTGATTGTTTGTATGCTTTTTTTCCACTATGTTCTTTCACTTTATTAATATTTACTTATTTTATTATAACATTTACAATTACTTGTTTATATAGAATACAAATAACATAATTTTGACTTTTTAATATTTTTAATAAATTAAATAAAAAGTAATACAATTTAATACAAACTTGCTATATTTTCTCATTCTTTTTTATTAACTTCGCTGAGTTTATTTGTACTCTCATCAATTTGTTTTTTATTTACACTTAATTCATTTATCATACCGCTTATATCATCTATTTTTAATAATTATTATGAATATATAATAAAATAATTTACTCATTTCATTCTGTTTTAAATTCATACAAGTAACTCCATCACAAAAAGGAACTTTAGAAGATAACTTACACCCACATAGTAAAATCTTATCAACTTTTTCTGCTAATCTAAATGTAATTGGTTTGAATTTAGTTCCTTTATGACTCATATCACAGTATGGCTTTTAGTTAATAAGTAGGTAAATTAGTTTATAGAAATTAAGTATTTAAATATGTATTATAATTACTTGTCTTTTACTCATTCCACATGAACACCAATGGTAGTTTTTATTTTCTAAGACAGGGTTTGCTATCTATAATATAAATTATATAGTAAATATAGTATTAGATATAATATTATAGATACTTACCTCAAATGGCTCAAATACTGGAGATATAGGAATTATATTATCATTTGTTGTTGATTTAACAAAATTATTCTTATCAAATTTCCCAAGTTTTACCTGTGGATTAGTTATTTTTGATCTATCGATCCATTTACTAATATTTGGTGGACCCATTTTTACACTTTTAGGAGAAAAATAATCTTTTAATGATATTCTTCCGTTTGAAGTTTCTGTAGTTGATCCAGTTTCGATGATATCAAGTACTTGTTCTTGAGTATTTTCTTGAGTATGTTGTTTATCATCAACTTTTTGATCTTTTTTATCAGTAGTAAATCTCTTATTGATATTTGTATATATTGAAAATAAATTGGTTATATTATTTTTCTTTTTGAATGACGAATATAAGAAGTTTAATTTGTTTATTTTTAATATTTTCATATTTGTTATAATAAATTGTTTAATAAATTGTTAAATAATATGTTTATAAATTGTTTAATAAATTGTTTATAAATTGTTTATAAATTGTTTGCTAGTTAAATTTAAAATACAATTTGTATATATTTCATTTTTGATTGTTTAATATCCATGTAATAACTAAATATATAAATACTAAAAATCCTAACATATACATAAGAATAAGCTTTATAACCTGCCATGCGTTACTAGGCTGCTTTAACTCTACTGGTACATTACAGCTAATCTTATTACAAAATAATCTATAAAACTGATTATAACTATCAATATCCCCATCAGCAAAACAACCATAAACCATTTTCATACAACCTTGCTTATAAAATTTTTCTAATCTTGCATCACATATTTTCTTCTTTTGTTTTAGTTTCGGATTTGTTATCCCATAATAGTTTTTATATCTTTCACAATTAAAATATCTACAGAAATCACCAGGACACAAATATATTTTGTTATTATTAAATGCTTTTTCATGGAATAAACTTGTATGATAAAATAAATATTCTAGTTTTTTAAATTTCTTTTTGCAAATAGGGCAATTAAAGAAATTATAATTTGATTGATTTTCATTATTGACTATGTTGTATAGATCCAATTTTTTAAGAAAGTTTTCGTTATTAATTAAACATTTATTGTTTTTGCTTTTGTTTTTGTTAGTATTATTTGTATTTAATTCGTTTAAGTTTATTTGATTATTAAATTTGTCTTTAAAAAATGTATTGATATCTTTGATAATATTGCTTATAACTAAAGAATCTTGTATATTACAGTAGTCTAATTTAAGTTCTTCGTATGAGGTTATATCTTTACTTGAAAAACAAACAATAAATGAAATTTTAATGATAAGTATTATTTCATTCTTATAATTCATTTATATAATTCATATATAATTAATTATTATCAGTAAATAACTTATAGTAAATATAAAAGTAATAAGTAGTAAATATAAAAAAAATTATATTACAAATAATAAAATTAATTTAATATATATAATTTAATTATTAAGAATTTATTTATTATTTAAATAGCAAACGAATAAATAAAATCTATTCCATTCTTGTTAATCATTAGTTATTAATCTATAATCTTTTACTATTTTAATTAATGTTTATTCCTTCTTTATTGCTAAAATATCTTGTTCTTCCTTTTCATTTTCTTTTCTTATATTTTCTGAACATTCCGTCCAATCAATAACAAAATAGTAAATACATAAATATACTACAAGAATAATAAGTCTAGCAATCGCAGATCCAAGAAACACAACTAATACTCAAACTTTAAA
>Ga0100378_1006381_pt1 | contig 10647 bp, 9 predicted proteins | sample CryGeymeta201502_FD_81535 | JGI IMG/M metagenome (GOLD analysis project Ga0100378, IMG submission 81535) | Groundwater microbial communities from Crystal Geyser aquifers in Utah, USA - Crystal Geyser metaG 2015-02 | ecosystem: Environmental > Aquatic > Deep subsurface > Groundwater | place: USA...
ATTGGAAACTATCCTCTTTATTGATCGAGACCCCATAAAATCATCATACCATTCAAATTAAATTGAAATAATCACAATAAAATTTAAATCGTATTTATTCATTATTGCATTAAAAGATGCCTCGCTTTGACACTCCCTCTTTCAAAATTATAAGAATTTATCCTCATTTTTGACGTTTTAGGGCTTAGCTGATTGATGAGATTGATTTCATCTGTATAAATGAGTGGAAGAATGCTCAAGAAGGCTTGTAATATTCATGTGCTGGCAAATACAATTGCAGTGGAGCAAAACAAAGTCGCCTTGGTTGATGATCTCCTGTTTGTAGGGAATAAGCCAGGGTAATAACAAATTCAGCCTTTGAACAATGTTTTTGAGGCTTATCGATCTTAGAAATTTTGTTTCCTATGTCAAGGTATTGCAATATCGAAGGAATACAACAGCATGCTACTATTTTTTTCTCATGAAAAATGGTCTGCTCTTCACAAAATATGTTGGCTGACGATTTTTTCAATCATCTTATCAGCCTCGATACACTCGAAATGTACTAAAATATCCCCTCTCCTAGCCTCCTTGCTGTTGACAAAGGTTCAAAATATTCGTTTACTATATTTCTTCCCCTTTTGGAAGACCTTCATGGAAACATAGTGATAACTATATGCCTCCAGAATGTCTAGAAGATGACAAAGTTTACCATAGCCAACTATTGATTACTTGAAGTCGATGGCGGCTTGCTTTTGGCAGAGAGAAAGGCCTGAATCCTACTGATCAACAGTGGAAAAGATGATTAAGTCCCGTGATTATTGCTTATCAATTATCAAATTCAGCTGATTCCTATAAGAAAAAAGAAGAGATATATGTTTAAAATAATCATTCAGTTCTAGCAGTTCATGCTCCAACAATCAATGAAGTCAATTTAAATGTCCTTATTTGTTTAGTAGTCCTGCTTCAATATATCTTGAAGAGAGGTCTTTCGTATATTTTATATGTTGCTCTTACCCGATTTTTTCAAAGGCGAAAGCATTGTTCTTTGCTTTAGAGCCTACCAATCGAAGTTGACAGATCTGAAAAAACTATGCTATTTGACTTATTTCCAATTTTTAGCACCGAGTCTATGAGCAGGGTTGAACATCAGCAATCTCCCAACAAAATCCTTCAAATCGCTATTAACCTTCTTATGCCTCCATCTTCTCCCCCTATCTCCAGAATTTATCAAATCTATATACTCCTCTTAACTGTCAAACTCATCATAAGGATAGGGAACCTTATTGTTTGCCAGTTCAAAGGTCAATACTCCTAGCGCCCATAAATCGATTCCTTTACCGTATCGTTGGCACATGAGCATTTCTGGGGCGAAGTATTCAGGCGTACCAACCAACATAGCTTTTTGGAGACCTGAAGCACAATTCTGAGAAAGTCCAAAGTCAGTAATTTTAACATATCCGTCTTCAAAGATAAGGAGATTCTCAGGCTTCATATCCTGATAAATAATGTTTTGACTATGGAGGTATTCAAGTCCTAAAACGACACATCCAACAATGAACCTTATGGTATCATCCTCCAAAACGATCTTCTGTTGGCGCATACCACCCGGATGAAGAAGTCCAAAAACATCCCCCTTCTCAGCAAATTCCATGACTAAGAAGTATAAATCTTCTGTTCTGAAGGTGAAGGCCAGTTTGGTGATGAAAGAACAATTTGGCTCGGTCATGATTTGTTTTTACAACTTGAGATTCTACTGGAGCTCATTTTCGTTGATTTCTGATTTTTTCAAGATTTTGATGGCATAGGTCTTTTTGTTTTTCTTGCCTTACTATTTCTTAAGATATCCGGCATAGACTATACCAAAGGTTCCGATGCCAAGTTTTGCGAATACGAGAAAATCCTCAATTCCAACCTTCGGGCCAGTTGTTTGTTGCTGTTTTGACTCTGCTTTACTTGTTGTGGCTGTTGAAGTCCTGCCTGCTGAGCTTGTAGAGTTGATATTTGTTGAAGCCTACTCGATATTTTTCTTTGCTTCAGCTCTGGTGACGTTGGACACAGATTTAGCCTTCTGAGGTACTGACTGGGGAAGTTGGAAACCTTGGGCTTAGATAGCTGGATCCATTTTCATACATGAAGAGAGAGGCGAACCCATGGAAGCTGCAAATTATTTATATTATCCCTTAATGAGAATCAACCGTGTGAATTATCACTCCAAGGATCGAATGCCCGAACACTAGATAGGGCAAGCTGACACTATTTATATGAGTTTGTCCAAATCCAAGAGAAACGCTCCTGACAATAAACCTTTTTTTCGATTTACCTTTAGGAATTATGCGAAACTACAACATTTTTCCAGAACAAAAAATGTTCATTTTATGTCAATATAAAGCAAAAAAGCTTTTCTGTGTTTTCCAGCCCCATTTACCTTATTTGTCAACATTATTTGCTGAGGTAGATGACAATGTTAATATAATACTCCCATTACCAATATCAAGCGTTTTCAACTGTTTGAATTATTTTTCAAATGATTGTTCATACTGTTCAATCATTCCTTCCAATCAGACATTTTCACTAATTATACTTTTGACCGATAGAGTATTGCAAAATCAAACTATAGTTTAACTATTCACTATATGGATAGGTATACCAACCAACTTTCATGAGTCGTCATTATTTTCTATTGTTCCCTCTATTAACTTCATATCCTTCCGACAAATAGGACAAGTTTACTTGATCTCCAGCCAATGTAGCAGGCACCGACTGTGAAACGTATGGCCGCAGACCTTCATCTATGCATAATCATATTCTTTGTTTCGTATGTTTTCCAAACATATCGGACACTCGCCATCCTCCAGCTCATGGTCGAACTACTTTAGAATGATGTATTGCAAGTAATATTCTTATTATTTTTATCTCTTTTTCTTGATATTGTTCCAAGTGATGACCAAGTAGAGGCAACTCCCCATGAGCACCGCAAGCCCAACACAAAAGAACACATTGAATACTATCTTATAGATCTGTTAGAAATTCTAAAATCGACCATTTGCATTTTTTTCCCCATAATGATAGTACAGCTTAAGACGGTAAATGATCCCCAAGCAAGCTGTCATGATCACAACAGCAATGGCCGATGTCACACAAATCAAAGCAACCATTTACATTGTCGTATTAAGCTCAAAGGAAACGACGAATGCCAGAATGATCAGGCCATGTACTGCTATTAACACCCATATTCTGAGTGTTGAGAGGGACTATTGTTATGCATGTGGTGTGCCGAATGTAATGTAGCCCAGAAAGGCCGTATCAATAATGACGATGGCAACAATCAATGTCATTAGTGTTCTCACCATTGTTTATTATTATTTATATCATAGAGTATTCGCTTGATATCTGCCAATCGAAAAATAATCAGAATCACACTTAAATGTATGATCAGGAGGATCAGATAATTTATTCGTCCAAAGTTGAGTGCCAGCCACACTTTATAATTAATATGCATTTTTTGGGAAAAATTATCGACTCGAATGACTCATCGTCCCAAAATACTTTTCTGAGTTAAATATTCATGAAGAATGCTTTGAGGCTCTTAAGTTCACTGACACTAAGCCTTTGGTGGATGAATTTCCTCCTATTTTTATTAGAAAGAAAATAATAAACTTTACCTCATAGTAAATCAGGAAGATATAAAAAGTAATACTGAAATCAACGAGAATACATGGAACAGCCTAAGATTAATAATTGACATATAGGGACTTCTAAAAAGAGATATAGTATGAGAACGAGAATCAAGAACTATGAAAAAAAATGATGAATGAAGGTAGTTCAGGGTCTTCACCATTTTGAAAGCTTAATCTATTTTACCTCACAGTATTGCACCTTGAACGTTGCAAGTGTCTTAGGATTCAACCACCATCAAGGAGGGTCATTTAAATTGAGTTGATCTCGGTAAGAAATGAAAACATAGCCCTGAGACTGAAAATACTTTGAGTGAGGCGAAGTCCATTATACTTGTTGCAAAGGTCATATTGATAATTTTACAGTTTGAGAAAAGCACATTCATTTATTTACTTTAGAAAAATCATAAGCAAAGAAAGTATTTCATTTTCTACCTACTTTTTACCCTTCCAAACAGCTTATCATAAGTCAAAGACACCATTTGTAACAACATTTTTACACTAAAACCCCATCTAAGAGCTCATAATTCTACAATATTTTATCTAACTTTCTTAAATACAAATATCAAGGGGATGAACCTGTTTGGGACAGCTAATGCTTCGGAGAATTATCTAAATTATTGTCCTTGCAAATAGGAAAACCCCCTAAATTTGTAGAAATTTGTATAATAATAAATAGAACATGATAAACTCATAGGAACATCAAAAAAGAGATGGAGTTGAAGAACAACCGAAAAGTTCAAAAAATATCAATTAGATGTTTAATTTGTCAAAATTTTCAGTAATCCATCAAAATCGCTTATTTTCTGTTGACAAACTCCTTCTCTCAAGAAATTTGGAAGTCAAACGATATACCACCTGCAACGACAAAGATGCAGTTACTGTCACATAAATTATCTCAAATGGAGTCAAAACCGAAATTATTAATACTCTTACATATATCAACAGTGGCGATGGCTTAGCTCACAGGGTAACAGAAAATAGAAAAAGGTCTACATAGTAGCCAAAAATAAAGGAGACGAGAGCCGATCTCAAAGCAATGTAGCCTGACTAAGAAAAACCTACTCCAAATGAAGAAATATCCAAGGGGGCTAGCAAAGATTCAGTTAAGAAGATTATCAAAAAATTCGAATATTGGATCGAACATGTTCATCCTTAGTATATCTTGATGAAACCTATCTTGAAATCAACAACACATCGATCTTCAAACAAAAAAAATTCAAATAAGTTGATTGCTGAACTATCGAAATACCCTTAACTCAGATCAGCTTTCCTCGAATTTGCAAAAAATGATGCCAAAAAATGGAATAAACATTCAATAACCAACGACTAATACAAGTCAACTCTGAAGAAATATGCCGAACTGTGCTAAACTCAGGACGAGAAGAGTTAGACAAAAGCTTAACAAATGAAGAAGCAGGAGTTGTCAGCAGTGAGTAGGAAATAGCTAAATCCTAGCTAGTCCGAAAGAAGCGATCAAGGACAGTGATGGTGTTTAACATGTTTGTTAATATACTACTTTACTATATTGTATTTTAGAAGAATCGAGGAAAAATAACAATGATAGCCCGAATGTTCAGCCAGGACAAATTATCTAAAAACGAGAAGAAAAAATTCATTCCTTTCGTCAACTAACGAAACTTCATGGGCAGTCTTCTGTCAGATCTTAGGAAGTCCAAGAGAACCCAATAAGTCAAAGACGATATGAGGATGATATAAAACATCAAAAAAACCACCAAAGAGTACCTGTTCGAGAAGAAGTACAATAAAATGGTCAAAAAATGGCAGGGTATCGAGGAGTCAATGAACATGAAAGAGATCGACTATGATGAAGAGGTCAAGTTGTGCCTGCAAAGCTTGCTGAAAATGACCATCAGTGCTATGGGCAGGGATGAATAAAAAATGTACCTAGAAAAATGTGATTAAATGGCCCTCAAAGCAAAAAATATCAAGGAAGAGATCATCCAAAAAATGAAGGCTAAAAGAAGCAGAAAACTTAACAAAACGAGATGTAAAACCTTGAAGCTGGAAGAATAATTTGACCAAAAATAAGATCTGAGGATGACCAAATAAAGTATATTAAAAGCTTCAGATTTATCCTGCACTTCTCCGCCTCCAAAGGTAAGGAAGGAAATATTCCGAGCCATCAGCAATCGATCATAATTCATGACCGACTTCACAAATGAAGGAATAAAATATCGATACCTGATAAACGGCAAGAAAATCAATCCTTGGAAATCGTGGTACAAAAGCTAAGATGTTGAGATCTACCCCGGAGAGAAGGTCAAATACAAAAGATTGCAGAAATCCATTTATTGATTCTGATGACATCTATTAATTGCTCTTTCTTCTTGGCTCCAAAGTTGATGTGCTTTTCTAAATATATAATTACTCAATCGACCATCTCTCAGGCATCAAAAGTAGCAGCAGACGCTTATGGTGAATCTGTACGTCCAGATAATCAAATGCCACCGGCTCCACCCAGGCACTCTCACATGGGCACCTAATTTAGTCAACAAATAACTCAGCATCTTCTGTCAGTTTCCTTACTCCAGAGACATCAACAAGATGGTTACCCAAGTCGACATCTTTGCTCATATAATGGAACCTCACAACATCCAACTCATCCAAATCACAGTATCGTACGAATGCCGAAATATGATCTATCAGCAAGAGCTGGTAGAAAAGCAAGTAAAATACCTGATGGTTAAATTATCAGAAAAGCAGAGGTTTGTAGCTTTTGTCGATCTGTCAAGGATAGGCTTCGAGACACGGATGATCAAAGCATTGGTGAAATGCTCCTGGAAATTTGTGGTAGCAATGGATTTGAGCAAATCGAGGCTGAGTTCAAGAGGATTAGCTAGGATTTTTAGAAACAACTATAAATATTTGAAGGATTTGACCGTTTTTTAGTGTTAAATCAGCTACAAAGGGGCCATGATCCTTGCACGTCAGAAATTTTAATTTCTTAGTCATTTGGATATCTCCCGAAATCCAATCGGAAACAAAGGCGTCAAGATCATCTGCAAGGCTAAGTGGCCACAGTTGACCTACCTCGAGATCGAGTGGGTCAACGCAAGCTCCCACATACTCAGCTATGTGCAAAAACTGGCATACAGGAAGAAACACAGGGTAAGTTTTGGCTTCAACTACATCCCCAACACAATATGGCAAGCTTTGACCCTCCTGAACAGTGAAGTATTTCAAGTAAATGGCGATTTTTTTCCTAGTGTTTTGGATGAAACCAGCATACTTGAGATTAAAGACAGCAACCCCATCATTAAAAGATAAGACATTCCCTCACTTTTAGAAAGAGTTCGTCCATTTATCGAAAAGAAGTACAGTGAGTATGATAAATAATTTTTACCTGAAGATATGAAAGTGATAACTGATGCTCTCTATGCCTAGTACTGCAGAGATTTTGTCCCCATCTGATCTCCTACTCACTTCCAAAAGATAATACTGTTGAAATTCTCAACTTTTACATTTTTAGGTGTTTATTTTTTAATCACATTCGATACTGAAGAAATAGAGCAGTTTGACTATGATCAGTCTCATTGTATAATTCACTAAGCCATAGTTCAGTCAGCAAGTCAATACTCGCTATGCAGTCATCACAAACTAAACAGATTTCTAAGAAAGCTAGGAAGTTTTTGGGCTGATCTCATCTGAAAATGTTTTCAAAGTCACCATCAATTATACAGATGATCAACTGGCCTGTGCTTAGACGGTCAGTAAGCTGACTGACAAAATAATAGAAAAGGTGGCATCCTACAATAGATTCGTAACCCATGTTTATGCCTCTTTTCAACGTGAAAGTATTGACATAGCTTAGAAAATTGCCTCATCTTATTGGAAATTTTTGCGTCATCTGAATCTAAGCTACAGTTCCGTATCATCATATGGAGCAATTTGCCTGTCAAGAATGGATTGTCGATATTTCCAGCATATCAATTTGGCTCATAATGGAATCGGACCAGAGGGCGTTGAGGCTTTGACTTACCACAATTACCAATACCTGAATCATTTTTAAATATCAAACAATCCGATTGGAGACAAAGGTATCAAATATCTTTGCAAAGCAAATTGGCCTGGGCTTAAAGTATTATTGGCTTTATATGTCAAAGCTTCCTAGTTTGTCTTTTTCTATTTAAGTAAACTTACGAGGGAGTTGGATGAATGTCTGATTACAGTAAATGAAATAAATCCACGGTCATATTCGAACAAAATCATGCTGTAATTTCATAATGTTCAGGTGATGCCTTAGGAGGGAACCACTTCTTGGAATCAATTGGAGTTCAGTAATATTGTTGCTAAACTAGAGACAGTTCCTAAGACACCACAAAGATATAGAAGAAGTATCAAAAAAATAAGAAAAACAAAAATATAAAAAGAATCAGAATTAGAAGATTCTTTGTTAGATTATTCGCTTGAGGCATCCTCAAATGTTGAATCCCAAAGTGATACAGCTTCAGGCTTGATTCAACAATGATCAAACATTGATTTATCCTTGAATATTCAAAATTTAATATTTAGTCCGGATAAATTATTTAAGTGATTCAAAGAATCATAATCGGCATTTAAGAACCGTCTGAATGGTTAGCAAGAGCAATTGCATCAGACTAACCTTTGGTATTCTACATCTGAGGATAGCCTTGAACATATCTCAGACTGATATAGAGATAGTATCCGTGGAGAGGTGATAGTGAGACTATTCAAAACAAGATAAAATAAAGGAGCTCGTCAATAAACAATGTTCTTGAATATTAGGTTGTTTTGATAAATCAAAGTCATAATAACTGTCCTCATGACATGTCCTCATCATGATGGCATAAAAAATATAAGAAGAGAGATAGTCCAAATTACAGCCAGGATATTAGTATCATGAACTTGAGATCAATCATTTTTTAAATGATGTTCAAATCACTTTCTGATAGACGAAAAGGCCAATTCATTTTTGATTCGAACTCTTGACTTTAAAAATCTCCCAGATATCACGATCCCTCAATGAGGCAAAAAGTATGATTTTTATTGAACCTATATCCTGCTTTGTGCTTTAAACTCATCTATAGAGGATGACACTTATAGATCTGATCGTGCATATCATATTTCTTTGGTCGACATGGCCTCGATCATCATAAGAAATTGATCAGCTTTTCCTCAAAAGGATGAAAAATGTAATTTGAACAAATGGAAGTTATTTCCAAAGTAGTCGCCTAGGTTATGTCAGTTTTACCCATTTCATTAATTCATTTATCAAATTAAAATGCGTTGATTGGAAAATACCTTTCGCAAAATAACAGGATTCAGTATGGCTAAAAAATAATTGATTGCCTTCAGAGGTTCATTAAACCTCTTAGCATTGAGTTTTCAACTTCTTGACAGTCCGCGAGATAAAAAGGAGGATTTTTTCTATGTGAACCTACTAAACCCCATGAGAGAAGAATTGAGCTTCTGAGTAGTCGTACAGGATCTATCATGATGAAATATAAGCCTCAAGAGAATCATATGGGAAAAAATATCAATAAGGAACATTAGAAAACCTTTCTTTATCGACGTCTTGATATAATTGATAATTATCCTGATAAGGCGATGAAACGAATTAACTCAGATCTTCTTCTCCTTTTTATCAACTCAAATCCATAGTCTAACTAATTTGCAGACTTTCTCAAAAGTAGACCTCTCTCAAGACACATGAAACTCTACAGCATCTCCAAAAAAGTTCTTGAGAACATTTGTTCTAATATAAACTCCAGTGATTCCAGAAAACTTCAAGGAGATTAAGATTGCCAAGATTCAGTTTAGTCAGGTTGGAAAAGTGGAGAATTGAAACTGTTTAGATGGTTCTTCTTCTATTATTGCTTCCATTTGCAAATAAAATAAAACGAATTGGTAAGTCCTTATAAATATATAGAATAAAAGAGACTACGAGTTCCTAAGGTCCATTTTCTTGAGTCAGACCCTACTTCGACTCAGATACGAAGTTCGATGTTTGGTTCCCGCCAAGCATAAAATAAAAAATGCTTGGGAACCTTAAGAACTTACTCTCTTCAATAAAGCAGCTTCCAGGTTCTCTAAAGGATCAAATGTAATTGAGTGGAAGGAAGTGGCCTTCTAGCTCTATGCTCAAAGTGAATAACGCTTCTTCAAAACAAATGCCCAATGTCGTGAGAGATGGGGAAACTACTTCAACACACAGATAACCCATTCTGAGTGGACCAGAGAGGAGGACTTGACTGTCATGAGGATGGTCCACAACGAAAAGGCTCGATGGGCTGACATTTCAAGAAGTCTGGATGGTAAGAGGACTGAGCATATGGTCAAGAACCGGTATTACTCGCTGATCAAGAAGTGGATAAGGAACAATGGCAAGAAAAGTAACAGAGAAATATAAAGGAAAGTGATCGAAGCGATATCTCGCTCCTTAAAGAGAAAAAAGGCAATTATTGTTATGGAATAACATTCTTTAGCAAATAACACAAATTCAACTGAGGCTATCTTCATGAAGAATGAAGAAAAAATAGATGTTAAATAGTAATTAGAAAAATAAAATGGAGATCAAAATTATTCCAATAGTATCCACTGTTCGGGTGTGATTGCTAAAAAAGATCGAGAATAGGTCTTTTAATAAAGATAAAATGAATATTGTTTGGGTTTTTCAGAACAAGAGCAGACATTTGGTTGTTCAGTACCCAGAAACAAATCAGAGTCACTATTACCATCATATTGGTCTTCAGATCCCCAATTTGCCCAACACCTCAGCCCAAATGGATCGCTTCTGTTAGGCTACATTGATGAGAAGATAAGATAGACGATCGACGATGTTGCTCACCAACTAGGATATCACACCGAGCAGATAGTCTGGATGCTTCAAGAGCAAGAGTCAGATGGAATAATAGAGAACTTGTAATTGTGAAAGACAACAGTTCTCTTTACACCCTCATTTTATCGAAATTTATTTTGCCCTCCTTATTAACTCATGTACAAATCA
>Ga0100378_1006386_pt1 | contig 10645 bp, 10 predicted proteins | sample CryGeymeta201502_FD_81535 | JGI IMG/M metagenome (GOLD analysis project Ga0100378, IMG submission 81535) | Groundwater microbial communities from Crystal Geyser aquifers in Utah, USA - Crystal Geyser metaG 2015-02 | ecosystem: Environmental > Aquatic > Deep subsurface > Groundwater | place: USA...
AGAAAATTATGATATTATGTATAACTTTTAATTTATTGTATTGTAGAATTAATTGAATTAATTGGGGATTGGGGATTGGGGATTGGGCCCAATCCCCAATCCCCAATCCCCAAATATAATTAATTAACAATTTATACTTTAATATTTCTTTAATATTACTTTATACTTTTATCAGAATAAATATTTTCAATAATGTTTATTATAACGTTTTAAATTATTAAATAATTTAATTATAACAATGCAAAATGATAAAGACAAAAAAGGCAACAAAGCCAAAGAAGAAAAGTCTAAAACCAAAATATCACTAGACGAAGAAATTTCCAAAGTTGTTATTAAATCTATCGAACAGGAATGTCTAAACAGAGTATTCGATCGACTCTGCGATTTAGGTAAATCAATAAAACATACACATATATATCATAATATATCATCTAAACAATATTAAATTTAAAATAGAAAATGCAAAGTCATCCGACGACGACTCCCCAGCTAAGCGATACCAACGCCAAATCGAAAAAAAGGCAAAAGAAAAGAAAATGAAAATAAATCTTAATACTGGTTCACATGTTAAATCATCTTCATTGGTTAGCAAAGATAAAAAATTTAAAGAAGACGACGTGAATAAGAATTTAGACGAGCAAAATCAAAGTCAATTGGATAAAAAGATAGGTGTAAAATCGATTAGAAAGATATTAAGAACTCTTTGTAGTGATAACTTTCCAAAGGAAGAGATGGACTTAATGATTTGGGTAAGATAATTATTTGTTTAAATATATTAATATTATTTTAGGAAGTAGATGAGAATTTAGATGGGTTTGTAGATAAAAATGAGTTTGAAAGAATGTATAAAAGATGTATTACTGACACAAAAGAACAAGAACCTAAGAAACTTTTTTATCTTATTCAATTTTTAATGTATGATAAAGACCAAAAGGGATTTATTACTGAGGAAGATACTCTAGAAATATTGTATATAAGATATCAAGATAAATTTACTAAGGCTATAAACGATATATTCATGTATAATTAATAAATTTAAATTTTAGTGAAGAGTTTATTGATGAGAAAGCCTCAAAAGAAAAGAAATCAGTTGTAAAAGCAAAACCAGATGTAACCCATGACAAAATGACATTTTTGGAATATGTAGAAAAGATGCATAAATTATCACTAATGAAAAGAAGAGATATTGTAGAACATAGAAAACATTACTGTGATTATATTAAAGATAATATTGAAAAAAGTGGAAAATCATAATTTAATTGTTGTTATACATTTTGAATAATTGACTATATGATTTTAGATAATAAAATTTATTTAATATTTTAATTTAGAAAACTTATAGTTATAGTTATAATTTCTGTTTAGTTTTTATTTATAATTTAAAATTAAGCATTACAATAATTATTATTTCTAAATTATTTCAATTTGTTTATAAATGAGTCATAAAAGCACAGTAAAAGGCGATAAAAAAGAGCCAATAAATAACTTAGACAAGGTAAAAAACTTAAATAATTACAATAAATATTAATATAATCATACTTAACATTCATAATAATCATATAATCATTATTTACTGACATTAGGATGGAAATTTACTTATTAGCGATGAAAAGAATTCCAAATTCCATAGCACAGGGCTAGAATTTCAATTTTTAGAAAACATTAAGAAAGTCGAAGACGGTCTAGAAGACGAGTATTTATCTGAACAATTATTTCTTAAATTAAGTTTACAAGAGTACTTATGTACTTTTTTTTCAACGCAATGTAATATTCTTTTTCTAAATAATTTAGCTATTATAAGCTCAGTACTATTTTATGAGTTGTTTAACTTACCACAAGCTGAAGTTATTGACAAAACTACTTGGAATATGGCTGTTAATATATTATTGATATATAATTCTGTATTTTCTGTTTTCTTTAGTAAATAAATTAGGTAAATAAAGTAATAATGACAATAATGAGATATTTATTAAAGCTGGAGTTGCTGAAGTCAACTAAGGATTTGATGAATATTGAGACGTTGTATAGTACTGGAGATTGGAAGTATTTGTTTTTTGAGGTGTTTTTTGCTTGTATTCATCCGATGATATTTTTTAAAGGTAAGTTTGAATGGAGTTATATTACTTAGTTCATTATAACTTCAAAAATTTATAACAGAATATTAACTATTATACAGATATCGTACTCAAGACAAAGGCTGACTCTTACTTAATCGAGGTTGAAATGCACCTAAACGATTTCTTCTTAATCATACTTTTATTTCGAGTTTATTCCTTCTTTAGATTTATACCTTTCGCTACTAAGTTTCTCTGCGCAAGAGCAAACAGAGTTTCAAAAATGATGGGTGTGAACTTATCAATGTCTTTTACAATTCGATGTCTACTAACAAGCAAACCATTTTCATGCATTTTAGTTACATGGGGCATTTTATCATTAAAATATGCTTATATGCTTAAGGTGATTGAAGGACCAGTTTACGATGTATATAAATTCTTTAGAGATAATTATATGAATTTTAAATCGTATCAAAATTGTTTATGGAATATATTTGTTACAATGACAACTGGTAATATAAAAATGTTTAATTTATCTCTATAGTCGGCTATGGTGATATGTATCCAATAACTACATTAGGAAGAACTATAGTAATTTTATCTTCAGTTGTTGGGACTATTTTAATATCACTTTTAATTATAAATATACAAATTTTAATGACACTAAATGATAAAGAAATGCAGGTAAACATACAAAATTTTTTATAAAATTTATAATGACATCGTATTATGTTGTATTATATTATTTTTACTCATTTTACTTAATTTGTTTATTTTAGGTGTTTTCTTTTATGGAAAGAATACAAGATAAACAAAGTATTAAAGAGAATGGCGGATTTTATTTCTTATCATCATTAAGATTTTTAAGAGCTAAAACTCAATATAAATCAGCGATAAAGGAAGGAAAGCCTAAAGAAGAAATTGAAACATTAAAAAAGCAGCTGGAAGACTCATTATATGAAAGAATTAAATGTAAAAACGAGTTTAAGTTTTCTTTCCAGTAAGTTATATTTGGAGTAATATTTATAATATAGTGCTTTTCGAGGTGTTTGGGAATCTTATAATACATATGATACAATTAAATCTAAACTTGAATTTATAAATGACCAAGTAGAAAATCTTAATAGTAATAAAAGCTATATTATGGATAATCTTAAAAAAATCCAAATGAAAAAGGAAGAAGAATTGAAGGAAAAATCAAAAGATCAAGTTAACTTAAATGAATCTTTAACTTTTCACAACAAAAAACAAAAGAAAAGCGGAAAATCAGGTGATGACGAAGATGATAGCTTAATAACAAACGTGTTAGGAGAAGTAAATAGTGATAAAGATACAGTAACAGAGAATTTAATAAATTATAATGCAATTCAAAAGTTTAAGAATATTCAATTACAACAAAAGAATTTATATAATTAATGTATGTAGAAAAGCTTTCTAACTTGTTTTTCATATAAATTATATTATATTATAATTATTACATTATAACTATATATTAAACTTTATACTTAAATATATAATATAATATCTATTAATTAAAAATGATGACAGTATAAATAATCAATTTACCTTATATAATAATTAATTACGTAATTTATAAAAAATGTCACTAAATAATGAACAAAGCAATATACAAAATGTATCTTTTTTATTTAACCTTAAATAGAATAATAAACAGTTAAAATATACTGGAAAATGCTTTGTACCTAAATCGAGACTATTCAAAGATAGTAAGAACTCTTTTAGTGAAAAGCCTATAAAAATAATAGAAAATTTAGACTACGAAAAAGTTCTAGAACCAAAGTACAATAAATATCATTACCAATTTAGCCTAAACAATATCTATTTTGGTAATAACAAAAACAGCGTGACCGCAAAAAACTGTAACTCTAGCAGAGACTATGGAAATTCAACACCTACATTAAAAGAGAGCAATAAAACTAACTTTAAATTCTACTCTCCGGATAGTCATACGAACACTCAAGCTGATGATGAATATGCAGATCTCTATTATAAATCCCAACCTACTAATTATAGTCAAAACTTAATTAATGAAAATGAAGTCCAAGAACACGATCTAGATGATAGCACTTCTAATTCCTCAATAAATCAACTAAACTCAAGTTTTAACTCAACAGTAAATAACAAACAGAAATTATCGGATGATTTCAAAACTAAATATAAAACAGAAGTATGCAGATTTTGGGAGATAAATAGATCCTGTAAATTCGGAGATAATGTAAGGATATAAACAATTAAATATAATTTTTTATTAATTTTAGTGTGCTTATGCCCATGGAAGCAATGAATTAAGAGCCAAAAATGAAGTGAAATCAAATTACAAAACTAAAAAATGTCAGCAATTTTACACTACTGGCTATTGTAAATATGGAAGTAGATGTCAATTCTTACATTATGAAAGGTAATTTATAATATATTAACTTAATATATCAAAATTTTAGGAAAAAAAGACCATTGAGCTTCAAAGAAAAACTATCAAAATATAACAAAGCAAATATTAATTTATTAGAAACAATGCTATCAGCAAATAAATTGTAAATAAACAAACTTAATAACAATATTAATATTTTAGGAATAAAATAATCATTCCTTCAAAAAACAGACTACAAATATTTCAAAACATCTTAAACTTCAATAATAAAGAACCCATCGAAAATGATGGTTCTAGGTACAGTATTGATAATATAGAGTGTTCGAATAAATGTATGTATTTGATATTATAGACTGTATAGTGTCTGAGTAGTATTTGAGTATTGTAAATAACATCAGATTAAATTCTGATTTATAAATTTAGCATATATGTGATGTACATATGGAAGTATATTTAAATTAATATAAATAAGTAAACATGTTATTTAAGGACTACTATGAATATAAACATAATTATTTTTATATATAATAAATAATATTACTTATACTATATACTATATACTATATAAGATTATAAGTAATTATATTATCTTATTATTTGGCTTTATTATATAACATACTAAAAAACCCAAGAAAAGACAATAGAATATATGATATATTAATAAATGTTTGGTTAAATTGTATATATTGTTTACAAATTATTATCTCAAGTGCCATTTTTCAATATATTAATTAATTATATATAATAAAAATTATACATACCTTCAACAACTTATATTTATTAATCTTAATTTTAAAATAAATAAATGAACGATTATAAGAACGCAAATTTGTTTTGTCTTAAAAACTCGTTAAATAGCAATTCAATTCCAATTTTTGAAGGAAATAACATTATTACACAAAAAGACTTAATAGAAATGACTTCTATGAAAGTTGTTGAGGCCTCACAAATTGAGTTAATCCATATATTACTTAAAAATCATAATGAAGTTCTCATCCAACTGAAAAGTTCAGATATCATTCGTTTTACCAATCAAAATTGTTTTAATGGATGTGATCCGATATTATATGCAACTTTTTCTCAAATTCAAAAAATCAGTTTTGATTATTTCGATCAAGAAACTGAAAATATGACCTCAGGATATCTTTTTATCGAGATAAAGACAGCTACTAAACCAGATACTGACGAATCTGAATATAAACAAAATGGAGATACACAAGAGATAGATAATCTAATAAAAGAAACATTAGAAAGTCATTGTGATAGTATGAAGAGCAGCCTTCCTCAAATTAATGATGTAAAAGAAGAAGAAAAAGTCGTATCTGAAGATATCAACCAAGAAATACCAGTCCAGGATAAGCCGATTGAGATTGAGGAAACTCAACCGGTAGCTACAGAACAGAAACCTGATATAAACTCACATATAGATGATTTTAAGAAAGAAATACTTGAAATTCCCGTTAAAAAGTGCTACTCTCATAATAATGATCATATCACGAATAATATATCAAGAAAACTTTTCAACTCTAATATCTTTAGGATAAATATAGATATTAACCAAAATAAAGAGCCAGTTTATTCTATTGAAGATATTAATATGATTTCAAATCCGATATCGATCGTCCCGAAGACTAACGTAAAACCTCCTAAAAAACAGCCATTCTTAAAAGAAAGATACAAAAATATTAATAAAGTGAATAATAATGATAAGCAAGCTAATGATAATAACTTAGGTATGACTCTCGAGCAAGATGGAGGCAATATTGATTTTGTAGAAAGTATCCATAATAAGGTTGTCGAGTTAGGTAAAATTCATGAAGATAATGAAAACAAATATAAAAATGAAAATAATTGTGATGATGATAAATATATCGATAAACTAGGTTTTGAACATGCTACACTAACTAAACTTGATAGACATCCTAGACATGCTAGAAATGATGCAAGTAAAAATGAATGGCTTAACTTTAAATATAACTATGGAAATGAGCAAGGTCTAGATTATAATATTTCGAATAATAAAAATATATTTACAAATGATAATGATGATCATGAAGGAGAAGTAAACTTTTTTAAGCGAAAAAACAACCGAGATAAAATACCAATCAATAAAAACGAAAATAAAGGAAATAAAGCGAAAAAGAAACATCACTCCATCAAGAAAAAATACAAGGTCATTAACTACAATTTAAACAAAGAAGAAGATGATAATTTAGATAATAATAATAAGAATAGCTTAAACATAATTGTTGGAAAACTAAGAAAGTATGATAGAGTAATAGTCAACAAAAAAGATATTAACCACAGACAAGCAACAAGAAAAAACAGTAATCTATCTAATATATCATACAAATCAAATAAGTCAAGCTCTTCAAAGTATAAAGCCAACTTCAACAACTTATTAAATAATCATCATAATAATCAAAATAATTTTAATAATTCATTACCTGACAACAATGACAATGCAGAAAACGGAGAAAATAAAGAAAATAATACATTAACAAGAAAGGATAGTAACACTAAACAAGTTAAAATTTGTCGAATTTGTCTGGAAAAGATAAAGAAACTCACAAAATTAAATAATTGCCACCATGAATTTTGTCACGAATGTATTAGTGAATGGGCTCAAGTATCTAATACATGTCCTATTTGCAAAAAAGAATTTAGTAAACTTTCAAATAGACACGAGGTTAAAAATATCAGAAGAAAAAGACTAAAAATGAAAGAGGAAGAAGAAGAGCCTTGGATGACCTCCTGTATGACACATTGCATGGTTTGTAAAAAGTCTACTGATGAATATCTTTTATTAGTATGTGATAAATGTCATTATAATGTTTGTCATACATACTGTGATGGTTTAGATATGATTCCAGATGGAGAATGGATTTGCAGTAAGTGTAGAAACAAAAACACATCTACAAGAAGAAGAGGCGGATTAGATCAAAGTAGCCAAGGAATACAAAATAGCCAAGGAAATCAAGTAAAGATAAGGACTAAGCCGAAGCCTAAAGATACTAATAGTAGAACAAGTGAGGTCGATGATGAAGAAAGTAATCAAGAACCTAAAGTATCACATGAACCTATTAATGATATAAATCATAATAGATTGAGAAGAAGATTAAGTAAGAAAGTCATTACTGATAAAGATAGTATTGATGAATTGAATGAAGGAGAGGAGGGAATAAGAGATGATAACAAAAATATGAATTTACTAAAAAGAAGTCGTAGAAAACTAATTAGCGATACTGAAAGTATCAACAATGACAGCGATACAAAAGACATAAAATTAAGACCTTTAACAAGATTAAGAAGTCAGTCAAACTTACCAAGCTATAACAATAAAACAAACAACCTTCTAGGAAAAAAACGAAGGAATAATATAATTGATATCGACAAAGAACTAAGAGCACTTAATATAAAAAATATTGACGATATAGATAAAGTACCAATACCAAACTTCAATGATAAGAAAAGAAAAAAATTAATACTTAATAAATTAAGCCATAGAGGAAAACTCCATATTAAGCTAAGAAAAAATACCAATGAAGACTTAAACAATAGAAGTCGTATTCGAAATCAACCAAGTAAGTCAGATTCATTACCTACAAGAAGTCAAAGAGAATCAAAGAGTAAAGTTAAATATAATGAAAATATTGATGATTTTAGTTTCAAAAAGAGAGACAGAAATAGATTTAGAAGAGATATACTCCATAAAAATATTGTAAGAAACTCTTATTGGAAAGACATTCCTTACATTGAAAATAATTTGAGGGATAGAAGTGATAGAAAAGAGAGTAGAAATAGACATAAAGCAACGCATAAGAATATTAAATCTTCTAAAAAACATGATTATCTTTCAGTTCCTTCTAGTGATGATGAAAGTGTTTCAAGCGACCATTCAAGTAGTGGCAGTCAGCAAAGTTCTAATAGCGAAGAAAGTGCTGATAGTGCAGAGAGTGATGTTTCAGTAATTAGCACTCCTAAAACTAACAAACCTAATTTAAGAAGATCTAGTACTAATTTACCAAAATCAAAACCTAAATTAAGAATGAGTGTCACAACAAGAGCTAATGACAATAATATTAATAATGTAGGTTTAAATACAAGGAAGAGATCAGTTAAAACTAATGATAATTTACATAGTCCTAATAAGAAGTTTAAATTAGCTATTAACGCAAAAGATATTGATAGTGATAGTGAAAGTGATATTGATAGCGAAGATGAAAGTATACAAAGTTCAGCTAAAAGACCTAAAAAATCAATTAAAGCAATTAAAATAAGGAAAATTGTCCTAAATAAAAAGAAATACATGAAAAACAATAAGAAGAAGAATAAAATTATTGAAGATGATGAAGATGAAGATGATAAAAGCTCAACTAATGTTGGAAGAAATAGAACCAAAAAATCAACAAATAAAACAACTAATCTATCCAGTACTAAAAGAGATAGAAATAAGATAAAAGTTGATAAAGAAATAAAATCAATATTAATTGACCTAGGAAGGAGAAAGACGCAGAAAAGAAATTTGAGAAGTTTGAAGAAAAAATGATAGCTATCAACTTTATTGAATAAAGTAGTGACCATTTTAAATAAGTATAATTAATAAGTATTAAAAATTAATATAATAATATTTAGTAATAAATATTAATTATATAGTAATAAATATATATTAAATAATTTAAGTTTTCTTATTTTATATAATTATTAAAATGAAGGTGTCTTATTATATATTAATTAAACTTTTTATATAAACCCAGTATAATACAATATTAAATAATATATTATTTATATCCTATTAACTATAAATAATTAATAATATCTTATTATATTTGAAAATAAAATAAATACAATCGTCCGTTTATTTAATTTAAATATATAATTTAAATATATAATAGTTAAAAATTAAAAAATATTAAGTAGTCCAGTCCAAACTTATCATCATATAAGAAAAGACTTCTAGATCATTTTATTAATAACTATTCTAAGTTATTATTAATGACTATCTCTTTATTTCTCTCTATTTAAACTCAAAGCTAAAATTCTTTAACTTTTCCAAAAACAACTTAGATAGTTCTAAGTTACTAAGAATACTTAACTTCGATGTAAAGGAATCAATAATACTACAAATAGAATTTAACTTCTTATCCTTAACAACTAAGACTTCAGGATGATTATTAGAAAAGTAATCATAAATTTTCCTACACAAAACCTTTATTTTGACAAGAGAAAAGTCGTCATTGTAAACTTTCTTAAACTCGTCTATAACATTATTAACAGTATTTTGACTTGCTAAATTGTTCTTCATTGCGTAGAAGCTATTTATCAAGAAGATATTATTTAATTTCAGTTTAAGATTATGTTCACTTATATAAGAAAAAAAGTTCAGAACAGAATATTCAGAGAAGGTAAAAGTTGTAGCATTTGTATTATGTTTTTGGTCTTTGATTTTAGATAAAGATTTAGAGTCTTGTTTTAAATCTAGTTTTTTGGTAAGTGAGTCAATAGTTGTATTAGTAATTTTTAGTTGGCTTAGAATTTCATCAGGTTTTGTTAAGAGAAGATATAAACTATGATCCGCTGGATTAGAATTAGAAAATCTTTTGTTGAAATTTGAGAACAAGTTAATGTTCACAGCTTCTTCATCTACTATACTTTTAACATACACCAAGATAGAGCATGAATTTACTTCTATAAAATTAAAGAATTTATTAATAAAATAATCATTATTCATAGGAGGAGTATCTACAATCTTAAATGGGAAATCAATATCAGGAATTCTAATTGTTACTTGAAAGTCATAATTTTTGTTATTCAATAAACATGCTTGAGTAATAATAGGCATCATTTTTTCTTCAATACTATTAAACTTTTTTACTAAATCTTCAAAGTTGTCTTGTTTATATTTGTACAAAGTTTGATTGTTATTTTCACAGAGTATTAATTCATAAAATTCCGAATTTGAGTTTTCTATGATAGTAATAAAGCAAGTATTTGTTTGGGAATTAGTTTTGAGTAAGTTAAAATTACCCCAGTTCCTTCTTCGAGTTAGTCCGGCTAGTAAAGAATTTACTATTGTAGTTTTACCTGCACATTTATCACCAAATAAAACTAGAAATATGCTGTCTTTATATATTTTTTCTGAAATATAATCAAAATACCTAAAGAATATTGAACCTTCTTCTTCGTTGTAATTAATAAATGA
>Ga0100378_1006394_pt1 | contig 10638 bp, 12 predicted proteins | sample CryGeymeta201502_FD_81535 | JGI IMG/M metagenome (GOLD analysis project Ga0100378, IMG submission 81535) | Groundwater microbial communities from Crystal Geyser aquifers in Utah, USA - Crystal Geyser metaG 2015-02 | ecosystem: Environmental > Aquatic > Deep subsurface > Groundwater | place: USA...
ACTATAGACAAGGATCTAAAGGTAAAAATTCCTACAGGGTCAAATACTGGAGATATCCTAAGAGTAAAAGGGGAGGGAGTTACAATTTCTGAAAATAGAAGAGGTGACATGCTGATTGCTTTGAAGGTAAAAATTCCTGCCAAGATATCGAGAAAGGCTAAGAAGTTACTTGAAGATTTAAGTAAAGAAGGATTGTAGAAAAGCGGCGACCGAAGGTCGCCGCTTCTCAACTTATGTCTTTTCAAAAAAGTTGATATAATTATAAAGATATGTCACTTGGATTTTTAACTCTCGATATAATAATTATTCTTGTTCTATTTATTGGTACTTTTATCTTTTCTTTTAATTCTGGAAAAAAGAATGTTGTTAAATTTACACTTTCTGTTTATCCAACAATTTTAATTTTCTCAAATATTCCTTTTAACCCCACAGACTCCTTAACAAAAATATTATTATTTGTTGGTATTTATGCAGTGGTCTACTTCGTATTAAAGAAAAATTTTACTGCACCAAATAATCACTCAGGAGGTCGAAATTTTTTGGACAGTACACTAATATCAATTGCATCTATTTTTGTTTTATTAACAATTTACTACAAAGTCCTACCAATAGAATCCTTGTACTCGCTATCTCTCCCTTTTAGTGGCTTTTTAATTGAAAAGATTCCTCTTTATATGACATTAATAATTCCTATGTTGATAATCTTTATAACAAACAGAAGAGATGATTAGTTTTTCATGATAAAATATTTCTAATGGAGTTTTCTTTTATTTACATAACAGTTCTTTTGGTCTCATTAATATCAAGTGTTTTTGTAATACTTACTAATGTAAAAGATTCAAGTCATGCTGTTTCTAAGCTAGATTTTAGAGTTATTTCAATTCAATTAATAATTCTCCTAGCTTGGATTATCGTCTTATCCAAAGCACTAAGGGCGCAAACAATTGAAGAAGGTATTATAAATATTGTTGTGTTTGTTTTTTCACTTGTAATGGGAGTACTTGTTATACAAAGCGTCGTAAAAGAAAATAAGGCATCAGAAATAACTTCAAAATTAATACAAAGTCTTTCTGTCTATAACAGAAGACTTAGGTCTCTAGATAAACAGAAGACAGATTTTGTCTCTACTGCTTCGCACCAACTAAGAAGCCCAAACTCTGTTATCCTTGGTTACTCATCAATGCTTCTAGATAATGATTACGGAGAATTAAATAAGGAACAAAAGCATGCAATCAAAAATATTTTTGATGCGAGTAAAAATCTAAATACCATAGTAAACGAGCTACTAGATACAACCAGATTGGAACAAAATACAGTAAAGTATACTGTTTCTGAATTCGATATGGTAGATACTGTAGAAAATTCTATTGACTTCTACAAAGATATTGCAAGTAAAAAAAATATTTCTATAATTGAAGACTTTGATCTAAACTACTCAATAAGAGTAAAAGGTGATGAAGAGAAAATAAAACAAGTCATCATGAATATTCTAGATAACGCAATTAAGTACACAGAAAAGGGTGAGGTAAAAATTACTGTTAAAAGAGAAATCGATGTTGTAAATATTTGTGTGAAGGATACAGGAATAGGAATAAGGCAGGATGAACTAAAGGGTATTTTCAATAAATTCACACGAGCTAGTAACGCAAAGAATAGTTCTGTCACAGGAAGCGGACTGGGATTGTTCATTGCTAGAGAAATATTAGCTTCCAATAATGGAAAAATTTGGGCTGAATCAGAAGGACAAGGAAAAGGTTCTACTTTTTGTTTAGAGTTTAAAGTATCTGATTAGTTTGTTATTATAGAGAACATGAAAACAAAGCTAATAACAGGAGTTAAGCCAACAGGAGAAGTTCATCTAGGGAACTATTTTGGTGCTCTTAAAAATCTTAAAAACTATCAAGAGGAATTTGAATCCTATGTCTTTATTGCTGACTATCATGCTTTGACATCAGTTCACAACAAAGAAGAACTAGAAAAAAGAACTAGGGAACTAATGATAATGTATCTTGCAATTGGAATTGATCCAAAGAAGACTCTTCTTTATCGACAATCTAGAATTCCCGAAGTAGCTGAATTATCCTTCATTTTTTCATCACTAGTGACAGTTCCATACCTGATGAGAGCGCACGCTTATAAGGATGCTGAGGCAAAAGGACAAGAAGTGAACAATGCAACTTTTTCTTATCCAGTACTTATGGCCGCAGATATTTTGATTACTGGAGCAGAGGTTGTGCCAGTAGGAAAAGACAATGTGCAACATGTAGAAATTGCAAGAGAAATTGCAAGAAAATTTCACACAGAATTTGAGATGAATACCTTTGTAGAACCTAAAGAACTTATTGATGAAAAAACTGAAATAGTTCCAGGTACCGACGGACAGAAGATGAGTAAAAGTTATGGAAATGTAATTCCACTTTTTGCAGAGCGAGATGAGCTAGAGAAAATCGTCATGACAATTCCTACAGATTCAAAAGGGATTGATGAGCCTAAAGATACAGAAAATAATATCCTCTTCAAAATACATGAACTTATATTAGATGAGGAAGGGAAGATTGCATTAAAGAAGAAATATGAAACTCCAGGACTAGGATATAAGGACGCAAAACTAAGTCTACTTGAAGATCTAGATGCATTCATTGCACCTCTTCGAGAAAAGAAACAATATTACGAAAACAATTTCAGGAAAGTAGAAAAGATTTTTCAAAAGGGAGAAAAGAAAATGAAAAAAATCGCAGAAGCAAAGATGGAAGAGGTGAGGAAGAAGGTAGGACTTTAAGTAAAGTGTTATAATTTACACATGGTATTAGAAATTATTTTTTGGGTTCTATTAGTAGATAGTTTAATAGCTGGGTATATCGCATGGTGCGGAAATAAGGAATACTGGAACAACAAACAATTCTTTAAAAGATATATGCCTCTTACAAAAGGTTGGACAGCTTGGTATATAATCTTGTCCATGTTCATTGGATATATAATCTTTTTTGTTTAATAAAAATACCCACGACGTAAGTCGTGGGTATTGAAAATTCAAAGTGGTTCAGTCCATAATAGAACAATCAATCAGCCCACTAATTTTGATGAATTCGTTCATTACATCTTCCGGAATTTCCATTTCAAAGTATAGGCCATATTCAGCCATCCACAGAAAGATGTATCTCAATCATTTCACCATTTCTACCAATTGCTTTACGTCTGCAGTAATCGAGTACCATTTTCTCGATTTCTCGTAGGTTCTTCTCACTTATTCTCCTCATAATTTTGAATTTGCTATTCTGCAATATATTACAATTTTATATGCAAATGTCAACTTATAAAATAATCATTTAAATTCATGCTAAAATAAGCCTATAAATGAATCCAGAAGACTACAAAATCAAGAATGATAAATTTGAAGGTCCTCTGGACTTACTTTTGAATCTGATTGAAAAACGAAAACTTTTAATCAATGATTTTTCGCTTTCTGAAATTACTGATGACTTTATAAATCACGTTTCTACCTTTGGACAACTTTCTGCAACCAAAATTTCAGATTTTCTAATTGTCGCTTCAACACTCATTCTTATCAAATCAAGATCACTGTTGCCGTCTATAAAATTAGAAGAAGGTGAGGAACAAGATATTAAGGATTTAGAAATACGACTTAGTATTCTAAAAATCATGAAAGATATCTCTCTTTCCGTTCAAGATCAATTCGGAAAAAAAATTCTTTTCAAAAAGAAACAGATTAAAAACATAGAACCTAGATTTAACCCAAGTGAAAATTTAAATCCACACAACATGAGAATCATAATGCTCAGTATTATAAATACTTTTCCTAAAGTAGAGATCAAAAAAGAGGCAAAAATTAAAAGTGTCATATCACTAGAGGACATGATGAATAATTTAATCAATAGAATTAAGAGAAGTGTTAAAATGAATTTTTCTGAAATACAACCTGGAAGCAAAAAAGAGAGAGCTGATACGATTATAAGTTTTCTTGCCGTTCTTGAACTCATAAAAAGGGGCTTTATAAAAGCCGAACAAAATGATAAATTTGATGATATATCATTAGAGTCTAGCGACGTTGTAACACCATCATTTGGAGCATGAATAAATTAGATAAACAAATAGAAGCATTAATTTTTTACAAAGGAGAAGAAATAACTTTCGAGGAACTTTCTAAATTTTTAGAAACAAATGAAAAAGAAATAATTGAAAGTATTTCAAAACTGAAAGAAAAGTATACTGACTCAGGGATTAAGATTTTAACGACGGATAATTCTGTTTTATTTTCAACAGGAGAAGAAGTTTCAGAGATCATAGATGGTCTAGAAAAAAGTGAGTACGAAAAAGAGTTTACAAAAGCAGCGCTTGAAACATTAACTATTATTTTATACAGAGGACCACTAAAGAGAAGTATGATCGATTATATTCGTGGAGTAAATTCACAATTTACACTTCGTAATTTACTAATTAGAGGCTTAATTGAAAAAAGACTAGATCCAAAAGATGAAAGATCATTCTTGTACAAAGCTACTCCGGACCTTTTAAGATATATGAATTTAGGAGACATAACTGAACTTCAAGAGTATAATGAGATTAACGAACAAATTGAATCTTTTGTAAAAAGCTCAAAGAAAAATGATGAATAAATTTGAAACATTACAAAAAAGAGAGCTATTAATACTTGTGTTTTCATTCATAATTCCTATTTTGATATTAGGAATGATTTTCTTGAGAGAGAAACCAGAGACAAATCTACTTGCCGAAGTAGTTCCTCAAGAAACTGAGAGGGTCTTTAATGTAGATATAAAGGCAAAGTCAGCACTTGTTACTGAATTAAATACAGGAAAAATTCTCTACTCATTAAATAGAGATGAGGAAAGGCCAATAGCTTCTATTACAAAACTGATGACTGTCCTAATTGCTAGTGATAAATTTGATAAACAAGAAATTTCACGATTACAGATAAGAGAAAACCATTTGAATGCTTTTGGTGACTCTGGCCTTATTGTTGGTCAGACATGGGGAGTGAAGGATCTTATTGATTTCACACTCATCACATCATCAAATGATGGCGCAAAGGCTCTGGCACTTTCAGCTTTTGGAGAGGAGGAAAGTAGTTTTGTTGCAGAAATGAATTCACTTTCAAGAAAACTTGGATTAACAAACACATTCTTTTCAAATGTTTCAGGTTTGGATATAAATTTAGATACAGAAGCCGGAGCAATTTCAACTGCAAGTGATGTCACAAAAATACTTAATTTTATTGTTAAAAATAAAATTGATGTTTTTAAAAGTACAGTACTTAATGAAAAATTTATAGACATAGAAGGAAATATCTATGATGCTAAAAATACAAATAAGAGCATTACTGAGATTCCAGGAAGCCTTCTTTCTAAAACTGGTTATACAGACCTTGCTGGTGGAAATCTTGCAGTAGTGGCTGATTTTGGCCTTAATAATCCGGTGTCTATAGTTATACTGGGATCTACTTTTGAGGAAAGAGAACTCGATATAAAGAAACTTTATAGAGAAACAGCAGATTACTATGCCTCAAATTTATTTGAATACTAATATGCTAACATAATCAATTATGACAATAGAAATAATAAAAATTTTAATTCCATCAATACTAGCGTTCTTTATTGGAATAGGAATAACGCCTACAATTTCTGACTTTTTATACAGAAAAAAGATGTGGAAGAAGAAAGCTGGGAAGACAACAATAGACGGGAAGGAGGCTACTGTTTTTAATTCAATACACAAGGAAAAAGAAGTCAATACTCCAAGACTTGGGGGATCAATTATTTGGTTATCTGCTTTTACTACAGCCTTTATTATTTGGTTCTTGTCGCATCTGACATCAATCCCACTTTTTGATCAGCTTGAGTTTATTTCAAGAAATCAAACATGGATTCCATTTTTCACATTATTACTTGGTGCAGGTTTCGGTGCGATCGATGACTTACTTGAAATTAATGGGAATGGTGGACATATCGCAGGAGGACTTTCTTTAAGAAAGAGACTTTTGTTTGTTGGATTTCTTTCTTTAATTATTTCTCTTTGGTTTTTTGTAAAACTTGATGTTAGTTCGATTTTTATACCTGTAGTTGGATATCTAAATATTGGTTGGCTGTTTGTCCCACTTTTTGTTTTAACTTCTATGTTTATTTATTCAGGGGGAATAATTGACGGTATTGATGGTCTAGCAGGAGGTATTTTTGCAAACGCCTTTGCCGCATACGGAATAATTGCATTAGTAAACAATCAAATAGACCTAGCTGCTTTTTGTGGACTTATAGTTGGAGGAATTCTCGCATTCCTTTGGTTCAATATACCGCCTGCAAGATTTTACATGTCTGAAACTGGTTCAATGGCACTAACGCTTACACTTACTGTTGTTGCATTTATGACTGACGCATTGGGTGAAGGAAGAGGACTGATTGTTTTACCTCTAATTGCACTACCACTTGTCCTTACAACTCTTTCTGTAATTATTCAGTTGCTTTCAAAGAAACTACGAAATGGAAAAAAGATTTTTCATTCAACACCAATTCACCATCATTTTGAAGCTCTTGGTTGGCCAAGTTACAAGGTAACAATGAGGTACTGGATTTTCTCAATTGTATTTGCTTCACTTGGAGTTATGTTGGCGATTATTGGGTAATTTCTCAATAATATGATTAATTAATTCTGTCACTTGCCTTCAGTTCGAGTCCCTTCGATCGCGCATTTAGAAAAAGACCCTAAAATAAGGGTATTTTTCTATGAGGAGGAAAGGACTTGGAACTGTGATAGAATTTTATTATGAAAAAAGTAAAAGCGATAATTTTAGGTCCACAGTGTTCTGGAAAGACGACCATAAAAAAATATTTAAGTAAAAATACTGATATATTTTTATCCGAGGAAGATGAAATCTTTACAGAGCTTAATGGTGGGTAACTATCCACACGATTTAGAATATAAGGAAAATGTGTTACGTAAAAAACTTGAAGAGAAGGTGGAGGGAATGGATAATGTCATTTATTTAACAAGTTACGGAAACCTTTCATTTTTTAGAAATTTAGTTTCCAGGGGGTTTAAGATTATTCAGCTAACTTTGGATAGAGAAGAGTTTAACAGGAGAAATATTAAAAGAATGAAGGAAGAAGGATACAAAGATGCGAGCGAATGGGTGGAAGGAATTTATGCATTTCATAATTTGGTTAAAGATGAAGGAATGGTTGATATTAGTATTGATGCAAGTCAGCCAACAGAAACTGTTGTAAAAGAAATAGTAGATTTTTTAGGAATATAACTGTCTATCATTACAGACGCTAGTTCCAACAACGTCCACGAAAGCGCGCATTAACGAACGGTTCGCAAAAGACATCTCAGAAATGAGGTGTTTTTTTGTTCAAAGAAGTTAACAAGTTCCAAAAACCTCTGCGAAAAAGCACCCTAGGAAACACCTTTATAGCAAGGGTGTTTTTTAGTTTCTACAAGTGGTAAAATTTTTGTATATGAAAAATTTTATAAAACTTACTAGCGGTTTGATCATCTCAATCTTTTTGATGTTTATACTACTAAACTTGTCTCTATCTTTTTCTTTACCAGAAACGACACCAAAATACATAGTACTAATAAGAACAGTGATTTCCTTAATAATTATTTTTGGGGGCCCAGCTTATTTTTTCATTAAGTTTATAAGTAAGACTCTAAAACATAATGAATCAGAGATTAAATTCAAAAAGGAGAGTACCGGAAACGAAAAAAATATTGAGGAGTTCGAAGAAAGTAAACCTTATAAGTTCTTGTTATTTTTAGCTGTATTCATTGGTTTAGTCTTAATTTTTTTATGGATTATAGGTCTAATAGCTAAAGGCTTTGGGTATTAATTAATTTTATCCCAGAACCACCCCAAAAAGCACTCTTGCAGCCAGGGTGTTTTTACTTATTTAAAATGCTAGAATTTTTTTATGAAAATAAGAAAAGCAGGAATCGATGACCTAGAAACATTACAAAGATTCAATCAAGAACTTTGTCTAAAAGAGAATATGGAATTCGATAAGACAATAGATACTGAATATTCTTCTACTGACTCTGCAATAAGGTACTACAAGAAAAGTATAGAAAATGACAGTTACATATCCTTGATAGCAGAAGAAGAGGGTGTGCCAATTGGATATCTAATTGGTGTTATTTATAAGTCTGAAGGCTATAGAAACATTCTAGATTTAGGCGAAGTCCAAAATATGTATGTACAAGAAGATCTAAGAGGTAAAGGTATCGGAAGTGCTTTAATGAATTATTTCAAAGATTGGTGCAGGGAAAGAGAAGTTGAAAGGATTAGGGTGATTGCCTCTTTTGATAATAAAGAAACAATTGAATTCTACAAAAAAGTTGGCTTTAATGAATACGATTTAGTATTGGAAGGGGATTTAAAATAACAGATGCTATAATATTTCAATGCCCAAGAAAAAAAGTGTAAATAAACCATTCTTATGGACAGTACTCGCTTTAGTTTTTTTTGGTTTTACAGTTTTCTATTCTGCCTCAACAGGACTTGCTGCTCGTGAGGGGCTCGCATTCTATGGAATAATAATGAATCAACTTTTCATTGGAGTTCTTGGTGGATTATTCATGATGTTTATCTTCTCAAAAGTAGATCACAATATAATCAAAAAATATGGACTCTTATTTTTTATAATTGCATTAATTACAAATTTTTTAATGTTTATTCCGAGTCTTGGAATAACGAATGGGGGAGCAACTAGATGGATTGGAATTGGAGGTTTTTCTTTACAACCTTCTGAGTTTTTAAAGGTGACATCAATAATACTGATAGCATCTTGGTTTAATTTTCATAAAAAGGATTTAAAGAAGCCTTGGTTTGCACTCATTTCAATAATCTCAACTATTTTTATGATTACAATCCCTTTAATCCTTCAAAAGGATTTCGATATTATTTTCCTAATAGCATTACCACTCATTGCGATGTTTTTTGTATCAAAAGCACCACTAAAAACAGGTCTTATTCTTGGTGGTATTACTCTGTTAGTCGCAACAATTTTAATTTTCACAATTCCACACGTTAAGACAAGGGTATTTGGATTCTTTAATCCAAATGAAGGAGGCCAAACTGTTAACTACCAATATAGACAATCACAAATTGCAATTGGTTCAGGGGGTATTTTTGGAAAAGGTTTTGGGCAGAGTACGCAGAAATTTGGTAGCTTACCCGAACCAACAAACGATTCGATCTTTGCGGTACTGGCGGAAGAATTTGGACTAATAGGTTCAACACTACTGATAGCACTTTATTTTGTTTTTGGAATATTCGGATACAAAATTGCAAGTTCTGCCAAAACTATTTTTGGATCCCTTTTTACTTTTGGAATAGTTACTCTAATACTTGTTCAATCCTTTATGAATATAGCCTCAATGGTTGGACTCTTCCCAATAACCGGACAACCTCTTGTCTTTGTCTCCCATGGTGGAACATCACTTTTAGTAACACTTTCAATGATTGGCATCATCTTGAATATATCAAAAGAAGTTAAAGTCTGATGCTTTTTGCCAACGTCGGACGTTGCCAAACCAGCAGTGATTAGACAGAAATATTTGGTATAATACTCCCATGAAAATAGTTTTTACAGGTGGTGGTACAGGAGGTCATTTCTACCCAATAATAGCAGTGGCTCAGGAAATAAGACAGCTTGTTCGAGATGAAAAACTAATAGATCCTACTCTCTATTTTTTGGCACCTGATCCATACAACAGAGGAATTCTTTATGACAACGCTATAATATATAGAAAAGTGATGTCTGGGAAACAAAGGACCTACTCTTCTTTCTTAAATCTTATAGATAAATTTAAATTAGTACTTGGTGGAGTACAGGCTGTTTGGACAGTTTTTTGGATTTATCCAGATGTAATTTTTAGTAAGGGTGGGTGGGGAAGTGTACCAGTTGTATTTGCAGGAAAATTATTAGGAATCCCTATCGTAATTCATGAATCAGATTCTGCACCAGGAAGGGCAAATCAGTGGGCATCAAAATATGCTAAAAAAATCGCTATTTCATATCCCGATGCTGCAGATTATTTTGACAAAAGTAAGGTTGCTCTGACAGGAAATCCTGTCAGAAATGAAATTGAACAACCCGCCGTTGAGGGTGGTCATGAATATTTAGGGTTTGAAAAAACAATTCCTACACTTTTAATTCTTGGTGGTTCACAGGGAGCACGCTTTATAAATGATGCAATTATTGATGTTTTACCTCAATTACTAGAAAGATACCAAGTAATCCATCAAGTGGGTAAAGCAAATATACAAGAGGTCAAAGATTTAACCGATGCTGTACTTCTAAATAGTGATAATAAAGATAGATACAAATTATTTGACTACTTAAATGATCTTGGTATGAAAATGGCTGCAGGAGCATCTCAACTAGTAATCTCTAGAGCAGGTTCAACAATCTTTGAAATTGCAGCATGGAACAAACCAAGCATTATTATCCCCATTACAGATACAAACAATGACCACCAAAGAAAAAACGCGTATAATTACCTTCGATCTGGTGCATGTATTGTCATAGAGGAAAACAATCTTACACCAGAAATATTAGAGTCAGAAATAGATCGTCTTTTTGACGATTTTACTAAACTAGAAGA
>Ga0100378_1006395_pt1 | contig 10637 bp, 10 predicted proteins | sample CryGeymeta201502_FD_81535 | JGI IMG/M metagenome (GOLD analysis project Ga0100378, IMG submission 81535) | Groundwater microbial communities from Crystal Geyser aquifers in Utah, USA - Crystal Geyser metaG 2015-02 | ecosystem: Environmental > Aquatic > Deep subsurface > Groundwater | place: USA...
CACCGGGCCGAGACGTGCATCGCCTCACTCCCCATTGTGATGGGCGTCCAGATGGCTGCTTTCTGGGTGTGCGGGGTCTACCGGCGCATGTGGCGCTACACAAGTCTGGACGAGCTTCTCGTGTTCTCCAGGGCGGTGGTCGCGGGGACGGCACTGCCCGCGCTCGTGATTCTGTTCGCCTTCCGATTTGAGTCGTACTCACGAACCGTCTTCATCATCGATGCCCTGTTGCTGTTCCTGCTGCTCGCCGCCTCCCGGGTATCGTTCCGACTGCTGGACCGGCTACTCCGGAAGCCGGGCTCCAACGGGAAGACCCGCCGAGTTCTCATCTACGGCGCGGGGGACGCCGGCGAGTTCGCCGTCCGCGAGATGCTGAACAACGATCAGCTCGCGATGGAGCCCATCGGGTTCATCGACGACGATCCCACCAAGCAGAACGCGCGCATTCACGGGTTCCGGGTGTTGGGCACAGTGGAGGAACTGGACGGCGTGCTCAAGGAGCAGGACGTCCAGTGCCTGGTCGTCTCCTCCCAACGCCTCAACGGGTCGCAGTTGGAGGCTGCCAAGGCGGTCTGCCGCACCCACAAAGTCCCCGTCAAACGGCTGCTCCTCAGCTTCACGGACTGATGCTTGTTCGCGCCGCGGGCGGCAAATGCGGCGTTCGGGAAGGCGCTACGGCAGGTTCGGGAGCAGTTCATCACGGCGGCCCACCGCGGTTTCGTAACCGAGCCACTTCACGTGCCCGTCGCAGAACAGGATGTTCAGCCCGCCGTGGTGGTTGGCTTCCACCCGCTCATTGACCGACCCGATGGTTCCCACCCCGTTCAGGTCGCCATTCCGTACCTCGCCCCCGGTGTTTGCGTCCACCAGGAACAGGACGCTCGACATGTCGTCGATCTCCGCCTCGTGCCGTCCGGGCGGATCACGCACGACTTGGTGGTTGGGGAGGTAGCTAACCGACTCGACGGCGGCGCCGCGGAGACTGGCTGGCGCATACGGCGTCTGGTCGCTCGGACAGCGATACACCTGGGCGTTGCGCGCATATGCGTACAACTCCACTGGCCACCCGCCGCGGGTCTGCCAATCGGACACGTTCTCCCGCTTCGGGAAACACTGGTCGTGGTCCGACAGGTACATCTGGCACCCAAGCCCTAACTGCTTCTGGTTGGACGTGCACTTGATGCTCCGCGCCTTCCCCCGCGCCGCAGCGAAGACGGGGAACAGCAGCGCCGCCAGGATGGCGAGGATCGTGATGACGACCAGCAGCTCGATGAGCGTGAATGCCTCTCTCCGCGAGACCATGGCGGTCCGCCTCCCCTGAGTGCTCGGTGCTCTGCGGGTTCGCCGGCGGCGGGCGAGTTCCTTCTGGCTGCGGAAGAAGGTTAGGGCGAGAGGACGTCAAGGACGGCAGGGACGCGAGGGTCCCCGCCTCCGCCGGGCGCGCAGCGCTCAGAAAAGCGACTTCGCGAACACCAGGTCCTCGGCGATCAGCCGGTCGACGGCGTCGTGGTCGCTGTACTCGGCCGTCAGACAGACGACGCCCTGGTAGTCGCGCTTCTTCAGCTCCTGGACGACCTTCGGCCATGAGCAGAGTCCTTGCCGGCCGCTGGTCCAGTAGTGGCGCCACTGCGCGACCTCGGCCTCCGGGCCGTTCTGACGCTGCCAGAGCGCGTTCTTCAGATTGACCATGCAGAGGTGCGACCAGACGAGGTCCAGCGCCAACTCGGGGATCTCCCCGTCAAGTGCGCAGTGCGCCGGGTCCCACACGGCGGCAACGTGCTTGGGGTCGTACTTCTCAATCAGGTGTCGGAGTCCAAGGGCGTGGGCGATGCAGCGATCGCAGTGGTTCTGGACGCCGAGGGTCACGCCATGCTTGTCCAGTAGCGGTACGAGCTGGTCGTACTCCTTCTGCAGCCGAGTTTCTGCGACGAGGTAGTCCTCGTCTCTGCCGACGTTCTCGCACACGCGGATCACGGGTACGCCGGCCTCGGCGCAGGCGGCGATGGTTGCCTCGTCTTTGGGGCCGGCGACGCTGCTGATCGTCACCCCGAACTCTCCAAGCAGCTTCGCTGCCTTGGGCAAGTCCGTGCCCACGTTGTCAGGTTCCACCTGGAACTCTGGGCGGACGGGAAGCTCAATCCCGTCGAACCCCAGCCCGCTGATGAACGCTCCCAGTTCAGGGAGTGGCCTCTTCCACGGTTTCGTGAAAACGGTGTAGACGATTCCAGTGTCGCTCATCTCGTATGGTCTCCTCTTGCTCATGCCGCGAGCCAAAGCCCGCCGTTTGGCGCAGGCAGGTATTCGCTGTGTACCTTTCCGCCCCTGCCCGCTCCCCCGGTGGTCAGCGTTCTCTCGCCCGTCGAGGTCCGTCGGACACCTGTGCCGCGTTGCAGCCGAGGGTACAATGGGCGCCGCCGCTGGACCAGCGGGAAGGAACACGCGAATGAGCGCCAGAAACGTCCTCCTCTTCCTCACCGACGGTCACCGAACCGACTCGCTTGGCTGCTACGGCAGCACCCTTGGGGCGACGCCGAACCTCGATGCCTTTGCGGCAAACGGCACGCTCTTCCGCCGGTCGTTTTGCACGCACTCTGTGTGCATGCCCACGCGAGCGTCGCTCTTCACCGGGCGATATCCCCACATCCACGGCGTCTGGGCCAACGGGATTCCCTTGCGGCGGAGCGAGGTCACGCTCCCGCAGGTGCTGGCGGAACACGGCTACGCGACCTGCGCCACCGGCAAGGTGCACTTTGAGCCGCAGCAGCACTACGCACATGGAGTGGCTCCCTGCGTCGGGCCCGGGCAGAGGCCGTACTACGGCTTCCAGGAGGTGCACCTGAGTGAGAACTGCCTCGGGAAGGAGTACCTCGACTTCGTCGCCGACAACCACCCAGCGCTCACTGAACAGGCACTGAGGCGCACCGGGATGCCCGAGAAGGCCCACGAACTGCAGTGGATCACAGACCAGGCGATCTGCTTCATGGAGCGACAGGTGGCTGCGGGCACGCCGTTCTTCTGCTCGTGCTCGTTTCATGAGCTGTCGCCGCCGTGCACACCTCCCGATACCTTCGCCGGCTACTACAACCCCGCCGACATGCCCGTGCCCGAACTGCGGGCAGACGACCTGGAGAAGCGGCCGCCCTTCTACCGGCAATGCTACGAAGGCTACCTCGAGAAGGGCCGCCAGCCCGAGGAGCCGACGCTCCGCCGGTACCTCGCCAGCTACTACGACCAGCTCCGCTTCCTCGACAAGCAGTTCGGCAGGTTGACAGACATCCTGAAGAAGCTGGGAGCCTGCGAAAGCACGATCATCGTGTTCACCGCTGACCACGGGCTTTCTCTGAACGACCATTGGCAATGGCGGCACGGCCCGTTCCTGTTCGATCAGGTCATCAACGTGCCGATGGCCTGGCGCGTGCCAGGGGCGCAGTCAGGCATCGTCACCGAGGAACTGGTAGAGGGCGTGGACCTCATGCCCACGGTACTCGACCTGTGCGGCGTGCCGACTCCGGCCGGCGTGCAAGGACGCTCGCTCGCCCCGCTGATTCGCGGAGACGAAGGCGCGACGGGACGCGACTCGGTCCTCGTCCAGGAACGCCAAGCGCCGGACCTCGCAGCCCGCGGCCTCGACCCGAGCACCATCTGGCAAGTAGGCGTCCGCACTCACGACTGGAAGCTCATCCACTACAACGACTACCCGCACGGAGAGCTGTACGACTTGGTGACCGACCCCGGCGAGTTCAGCAACCTGTGGCACGACCCGGCATACCGACAGCAACGATTGGAGCTGGAGAGCCTGCTGATGCAGCGGCTGGCGGCGTCGCAGGATCCGCTGCCGGAGCTGGAGTGGGACTGGTAGAACCGCGCTCCGTGGCGCCCGTTCCCGACTTGTCGCGCCGGTGGGGGGCGAGACAGCGCGTCACCAGGTTTCCTTCCGCCACCAGTCCACTTTGTGGAGACAGCGGTCGGCCCAATACTTGTCGTAGGAGAAGTCGGGGCTCCACGCTTCCGTGTGACAATGGACGCAAGTGCTGGGCGAGGGGAGGTCCAGACCCCCTTGCTCCCGCGCCTCGCGGGCGTCGCCGCCACTCTCAAAGATCCTCACGTACTCGCTGCCGGGCCCGTGGCAGGCTTCGCACCACACGCCCTGAAAGTCGCGGTTGAGGACAGAGTACTGCTTCCCGGCCTTCGCGTCCTCGAACTCGCGGAGCACGGCTGTCGCGGGAAGGGAGGGGTCGTACCCTCCCCGGTCCAGTCCGGTGGCATGGCATTTCAGGCAGCCGGGGTCGAGTCGCTCCTCAGCTTTCAATCGATCGAAGGTCTGCCACATGCGCGCGTTCGGGCGGGTCCAGGAGGCGTACTCCTCCGGGTGGCACTCCCGGCACTTCTTCGCCCCCACATAGTGGGGCCGCATCTTACCGTGGACGGCCTTTTCGCCCAGCCCTTCGTGCGCCGCCTCTTTGGTGGTAGCCGCGCCGTTGCCCCCGTGACAGAACACGCACCCGACCTCTTCGAAGGTGCGCCCCTCCTCGGTGCGGTCGTGCCAGTCGCCTTCGCCTTCCAGCTCCACGTGGCAGGTGAGGCAGCGGTCCGCCTCTTCGCCATCGGGCAGGATGATCTGCTTGATCTGCGGCGCCTGCTTCCTTGCTTGCAGCGTCTGCACTCGCCGGGCGAGGTCTTTGCGTTCGGCCTCGTCCCGGGTCTTCCCCAGCTCGGCGGTAGCCTGAGTGAGCAGCGCTTGATACGCCACGCGCTGGAGGCGTTTCCATTCTCGCTGAGAGTCGCGAAGGGAAAACACCACGAAAGCGGCCAGGGAAAGCGCTGTGAGAAGGGAGAAGTGTTTCAGCATCGTCGTTGAGAGTCAGTGGATCTGCGGCCATTCCTGCCAGGGCCAGAAGAAATGCCAGTTCGGCCCGCGACAGTAGACGCCGATCAAGATCACAGCCACAGTGCCGATCACGAACAGGGTCCACAGGGTGTTGGCGAGCCAGCGTTCCCGAGCGAACCAGCGCCCGACGCCGGCAGAGCTTCGGTCCACGAACGGCAACAACAGCAGCAGCAGCCCCAGCACCCCGGGGATCACAATTCCGCCCCAGACCGGCGAGGTCCACGAGACCATTTCCTGGAGTCCCAAGAAATACCAGGGCGCTTTGGCGGGGTTGGGGGTGACGCCCGGGTCTGCAATCTCCTCGAGCGGCGCGTTGAGGTAGGTGGAGACGAGGTGGAGCGCCAAGACGGCGAACATCGCCCACGCCACCTCTCGCACCACCAGATGAGGCCAGGTGAACACGGTGTCGTCCGGCTCTTTCTCCACTGCGACGGAGGTGCCGTCGACAACGGCCATGAGCCCGTAGCTCTTGTCGGCGTCGGGCGGGAACTTCTCTCGGTCTTCCGCTCGCTGCAACAATCCGTTCTCCTTGTTCGCCGTTCGCGCGCCCGGAGCCCCGGCAGGGCAAGGGCCCGGCCGCTTGCGCCACTTGTCAGAGCGGCCCGGAGAGGCCGCCGTCCTTTCGGACCTTCCAGAAGTGAAGCGCCATCAGCGCCCCAAGGGTCAAAGGAAGCACCACGCAGTGGAGCACGTAGAATCGAAGCAACGCGCTGGGCCCCACCAAGTTGCCGCCCAGCAGCAGAAAGCGAAGCTGGGGCCCCACCAGCGGCACGGCCTTCGCGATATTGGTGCCCACGGTGATGGCCCAGAAGGCCAGTTGGTCCCAAGGCAGCAGGTAGCCGGTGAAGCTGAGCATCAGCGTCAGCCCCAACAGCGCTGCGCCCACCACCCAGTTCAGCTCGCGCGGGGGCTTGTAGGCGCCCGTGTAGAACACCCGACACATGTGCAGGAAGACGACGGCCACCATCCCGTGTGCCGACCAGCGATGGAGGTTGCGCAGCAGCAAACCGAAGTTCACGATGAACTCCAGGTCTTCCATGTCGTAGTACGCCTTGGGCACCGAGGGGCGGTAGTAGAACATTAAGATGACGCCCGTCACCGTCAGCACCAGGGAAAGCAGGAAGGCCGTGCCGCCCAGGCAGAAGGTGTAGCCGAACTTCAGCGCGTGCCGGCGCACCTTCACCGGGTGCAGATGGAGGAGGAGATTGCCGGTGATGAGCGTGGACCGCTTGAGATCCGTGTCCGGGTACCCGGGGTAGCCCTCCCGGAAGAGGGCGCCCCAGACGTACCGGGGCAGGGCCGCAAGTGCTGCCAGAACCTTTCGTTGCATCGCTCTCATCGCTAGGGCGCGCCAAGGGCAGCTCAGACCTTCAGCACGAAGTCCTTTCCGACGATCCTCGTGGTGTCCACCAGCAGTTCGCCGCTGTCGGTCAGGCGAATCTCGAAGCAGGCCAGAGGTTTGGGCGCCGGGCCGCTCTGGACCTCGCCTTGGGGGTCGAACTTGCTGCCGTGACAGGGGCAGTCGAAACCTCCCGGGGTGGGCTTGACGGTGCAGCCCAGGTGCGTGCAGATCGCCGACAGCGCGCGGAAGCCCTTGGCGTCGCGGACGAGAAAGACCGACCGCTTCGCCAGGAACGTCACCGTGCCCTCGAAGTACTTGTCCGGCGCCCCCGCTTTGAACACGGGCTCCGGTTCGAAGAGCACGTTGGGCTTCAGGTAGCGAACTGTCTGGACGAACGTCCCGGCGAACAGCGCGCCGATGCCCGTCAGGTTGAACCCGAGGAACAACCGGCGGGTCAACGAGGGCTTGGGGGCCTCAGGTGACGGCGAGTTCATGCTCCTCCACCTCCTCCACTACGGCAGCCTCCAGGGTGATCGCCCCGGTGGGACAGCGCCGAGCGCAGAGTCCGCAGCGAATGCAGAAGTCGGAGTCCTTGAGGAGCGCGGTCTTCCCGTCCAGCGATCCGCGCGCGGCCGACTCGCCGGTCAGCGAGCCGGGTCCGTAGCGGACCTCGAGCAGGCGCGTCACCTTCTCGTCTCCGACGATCCTCGTCAGCGGCACCAGCTTCAGGCAGAACTCGGGGCACACGTCCACACAGCCGCCGCACAGGATGCACTTGGCGGCATCGAAGATCGTCTCGAGGTTGCAGTGCAGGCAGCGGCGCGCCTCGGCGAGCGCCTGCTCTTCCCGGTAGCCCAGTTCGACTTCGGCCAGACCCACCCGCCGCTCTACGGCGAGGGTGGGAACGAGCTGCCGGCGGGCCGCCTCATAGTGGAGCGGCAGGCGGTGATCCTTCAGCACACGGAATCGCAGCCGTTTGCGCGTCGGGCGTTTGCCGTGCAGGTACTGGTCGATGGACCGGGCGGCCTTCTGACCATCGGCCACGGCGTCGATCAACAGGCGCGGCCCGAAAGCCACGTCCCCCCCGGCGAACACCCCGGGGGCGCTGGTCGCCAGCGTCTTCGGGGCGATGGCAATGGTCAAGCGGGGCGTGACCTCGATGCCATCCTCGGCTTGGATCCACGACAGGTCGGTCGCCTGACCGACGGCCAGGATCACCGTATCGGCTGGAAGGACCGATTCGGTTCCAGGCACCAACTCGGGGTTAAACTGCCCCTGTTCATCGAAGACGGACGAACAGTGGACGGTCTCCAGTCCCGTCACCCGCCCCTCTTGCTCCACGATGCGCGTCGGCCCGCGAGAGCAGTGCAGTTGAATTCCCTCCTCCAGGGTCTCCTCTACCTCGTATTCATGCGCCGGCATTTCGTGGCGCGCCTCCAGACACACCATGTGGACTTCCTTCGCGCCGGCGCGAGAGGCAAGGCGCGCCACATCGATGGCTTCGTGGAGCGCCCCGTCCACCGCTGTACCGTCCATCCTGCGGAATCCCAGCTCCGTCAGATGGGAGTCTGCCTCGGGCACTCCCGTCGCCTGCGACTGGCGGATGACCGTGCGAGCCACGTCGATGGCCACGTTGCCGCCCCCCACCACGACCACGCGCTCGCCCAGCTCCACGCGGTAGCCGAGGTGAACGTTCAGCAGGAAGTCGAGTCCGTTCACGACCCCGTCGGCACCGGAGCCGGGAATGGCCAATCGCCGCCCTTTATTCGCGCCCACGGCGAGGAAGAAGGCCGAATAGCCTTGGGCGCGCAGGTCGGCCAAGGCGAACTCCTCGCCGAGCGTCACCCCCGTCTTCAGTTCGACGCCCAGTTCCAGCACCGACTCGATGTTCGCCTGGAGAACGTCCCGAGGCAGACGGTACTCGGGGATGCCCAGGCGCAGCATGCCGCCGGCCACCGGCTGCGACTCGAAGATCGTGACGCGGTATCCGCGGAGCGCCAGCTCGTGCGCGGCCCCCAGTCCTGCCGGCCCGGAGCCGATGATGGCGACTTTCTCCGGCTTTTGCTCCGGAGGCGAGACCGATTCGGCGCCAGCGGCACCGTGGTCGCAGGCGAAGCGCTTCAGGGCGCGAATGGCAATGGGCTCGTCGAGCACCTTCCCCCGGCGGCACTCGTACTCGCAAGGATGGCCGCACACCCGGCTGCAGACGGTGACCAGTGGGTTTGGCGCGCGGGCGACGCGGTACGCTTCCCCGTAGTCCCCCGCGTCGCCGATGGCGCTCACATACGCTTGAGCGTTGGTGTGGACGGGGCACCGGGCACGGCACGGCACGTTGCGCTCGAACCAGTCCACGTCCAGCACTGTAACTCTGTAGGGAGGCGCCGAAGAAGTGTCGCGCATGTCGCTCCTCAGGGTCTGGTCTGCAATCGGGCGTTCCCGCGACCGGCTCGGCGGCCTCGGGAACGGCGTCCGTGCCCGCCCCACCCGCTGCCGCGCGTTTGCCGCCCGCGTCGTGCCTCTACTCCTACTTCTTATCCTTGTCCTTCTTCTTATCCTTGTCTTTGCGTTGCTGCTGGTCGTAGAGCAGAAACTTGGCGATCTGCTCCGCCGATTTCTGGTCGATCCCGGAGTTCGGCTTCTTGCGCATCTTCTCCACGTAGGTCTTCCACTCCTCCGGGGTCTTGCTCGTGTTGAGGGGGCGGGCCAGGGTGTGGCACTTGCTGCACTTCTTTGAGAACAGCTTCTTGTAGGTGTCCTGGATCTCCTGGGGGTACTTGGACACGTCAATCGTCTTCGGCCCCTTGTCCACCTTCTCGTACTTCTTGCTGTCTGCCGATCCGGCTGCGAACACTACGCTTGGCACAACGGCTGCGAGCGCGATCAGGGCGGCTCGCCTCGCCCGGGGGATCTTCCGCATGAATGTTGTCTCCTTTTCTTCCAGAGTTTCCGGGGGCGCCGGGGGAGTGGTGGGCGGGCGAAGGAACTCGCCCGCCCACTTCGCGGACGCCGATCGAAGGAGAGGAAGGGCGGCGTCCGCATGTGTCCTTGTTCCCATGCGTCGTCGCAACGGTCTGCGCCCTCGACCGGGGTTAGGGGGCTAAGGCGGCCGGAAGGCTCAGTAGACGAGCTTCAACTCCGCCGTGAGGAGCCGATCGCCGTCCTGGATCTTGTGGTACTCCAGACTCCACAGCAGGTTATCCGATTCCTGCCCGGCCAGGCCCACCGTGAGCGCCTTGGTGGTTGCCGTGGCGGCGGTGGCCGTGGCGAAGTTGTAGTTGTCCTGACGGAAGCGGTCGTAGCGCAGCACCGCCGTCAGCGGACCGGTGTCCTCGGTGGCCTCCCGGAACGTGTAGTCCAGCTCGAGAAAGTGGCTCTTGCTGTCCAGGGTCGGTACGCCGGCGAGGTTCACGTCATCGCTGCCGTCCAGGTAGCCGTACAGTACGTCGGCGTTCTTGGCGATCACATGGTTGCCGACGAGGGCGAGCCGGGTGATGTCCTGGGTGAACTTGGTTCCGCCGGCATCACCAGCGCCGTCCTTGCCGTCCCAGTAGAACGCCGAGACGGTGTTGCGGTCTCCGTACAAGTGCATCACCTGCAGGGCGAGATCCTTTGAGTTCTCGGTATCGCTGCCCTCTTCGGTGCGACCGTTGAGCAAGCCCTTGGAGACGGTGCCGGCAAAGAAGGTATTGCTCATCGCGCCGTCCTTCACCTTGTTGAGGGCGTAGCCGAACTCAATCCCTTGGTGGCGCTCTCTCAGTCGAACCATGGAACGGGAGCCGCCGGCGCCCGTGAGTCGAGGAGCGCGCGTGTCCACGAACAGCGGGCGCGAGGTCGTCAGCCGTCCCGTGTTCGCCTTGCGCCAGAGCATCGGGATGAACTGTCCCGCGCGGACCGTGAAGACGCCCGCCGGGTCGCCGTGGGCGTACTGCACTCGGGCGTCTTCCAGAGCGGCGCCCTTGTCGTCTTCGGCCAGCACGTACTCGGCGAAGTAGGCGAACTCGTTGTTCGTTCCAGCCGAGCCGCTCCCCATGATCTCCACCTCATGCAAGTCGATGGTCCAGGGGTCGGCGGACGAATCGGACAGCTTCAGATCGATCAAGAACGAAAGGTCCTCGCCGACATTGTGCTGCTCTCGCGCGCGATAGGTGAGCTTGCCGTTGTCGTCGGTATCGAGGAACCGGTAGCCCAGCCGCTGGAAGGTCAGGCCGACGTTGTTCAACCGGGGCGGCTGGGGAGTGTGGCAGGTGGTGCATTTCTCGTTGAACTGTCGGCCGTACGCGGGAATCGCCCAGGAACTGCGCGCCGCAACAACCAGCGCCGCGGTCACAAAGACTCCCGCCCATGCTTTTGTGTGCGAACTCACGATGTGTCACCTCCGAGTGTTGACGATCGTCTGCTTGGGGGGGG
>Ga0100378_1006396_pt1 | contig 10637 bp, 8 predicted proteins | sample CryGeymeta201502_FD_81535 | JGI IMG/M metagenome (GOLD analysis project Ga0100378, IMG submission 81535) | Groundwater microbial communities from Crystal Geyser aquifers in Utah, USA - Crystal Geyser metaG 2015-02 | ecosystem: Environmental > Aquatic > Deep subsurface > Groundwater | place: USA...
GAAACTTTGCTCAAGTTCTGTAAGCCCCATAAAGTACACAGCTGGTAATGTTGTTAAAATACTCTATTCTATACTGCTACCTGCTTTAAGTTTGAACCAACTCACTCCTTCACTGTAGAAGATAGCAGAGGGTAAAGAAGCAGCCGCACGCATCTTCGCCATCATTGACAGAGTGCCTAAAGTGCAGTCAAAACCGACCGCCTACAGGCCAGAAACGGTAAGAGGCATCATCGAATTCAAGGAGGTCAGCTTCGCCTACCCCAAGAGCAAGAAGGTGAAGATCCTTGACAAGTTGAACATGAAGATCGACTGCCAGCACTCGGCCCTGGTTGGCAGGTCAGGATGCGGGAAGTCGACTGTTTTCCAGCTGATCATGCGGTTCTATGACCCTGACGAAGGAGCCATCTTTCTCGACGGAATCGACCTCCGCGACCTCGACCTTGAGTGGCTAAGAGCCCAGATCGGATACGTCACTCAGGAGCCCATCCTCTTCGCCACTTCAATCAGGGAAAACATGCTGCTGGGGAAGAGCGACGCTTCTCAGGAGGATATGGAGGAGGCTCTGAAAAAGGCAGAGGCCTGGAGCTTCATCTCTGAGCTAAAGGACAAGCTGGACACCTATGTGGGGACTGAGGGAAGCATGCTTTCAGGCGGACAGAAACAGAGGATCTCAATCGGCAGGGCGCTGCTCAAGAAGCCGAAGATTCTGTTACTGGACGAGGCCACTTCTGCTCTGGACAGACAAAATGAGCGAGAGATCATGAACACTCTCAAAAGGGTGGGAAAATAGTTCGTCAGCCTGAGTATAACCCATCGAAAACGTACACTTGCTTCTTGTAATCGTATTTACAACTTCAAAAAAGGAAGAGTATCAAAAATTATTTAGCAGAATATTGAATCGACTACAAATAAAAGAAATTTTTTGACAGTTGAATCAGAGGCAACATAAAATTTGAAAAAATAAATTTTCTAATTATCAGCAATGGAGTCAAAATCTCAAAGATAGGCATCTGTTCAAAAAGAGTAATTCAAAAACAAAGTCTAACTAAATGATAATAATGAAAATAATAGTTAGAATGCCAGCTTGAGTAGAATCTGGGAATATGTATTTCAAAAAAAAGTTCTCTTTATAACAGCATCCCTACTTACTATCTGGGACGCTTTTACCTTTCCTTTGATTGGTGCGTTCATGGGTAAAATTGTTGTTTCTGAGCTGAAATTTGTTGCAACCGGATTTAGAGAATAATCTATCAATGAAGTCAAAGTATACAGTTTAATTGTTGCAGGCTTAGCTTTAGTTGGATCTGCTGTCGCAGGTATCAGGCAGGTCTTTTTTGTGATGCTGGGAGAACATACTTCTCGGGTTATTAAAGTCAAAGTGTTTGAGAAAATTCTAAAAATGCCGGTGGCTTGGTTTTAAAAATTTAGCAATCAGCCTTAAAAAATAACAAGCCGAGTGACAAATGGATGTCGATCGCTTCATGGCTTTAGCTAAAGATATGTTCCTCATCTTCTTCTTGTCATTGTCAATATATTGATCAGCCTCATCGGAAGCACTATCATTTAATGGAGGACAGGCTTAACTTCAATCGCTCTCATTCCTCTGCTTATTATAGCGCAAGCCATACAGCTGGCCTTTGTAAAGGGATTCACTGAAACAAAGGATAAAATATACAGTGACTCATCACAAGTCATAAATGAATCTGTTATGAATATTAGAACAGTTTACTCCCTAGGAAGTGAACATTTGATGTGTAAAAGATATGAAGACAAGCTTGTTGGCATCGAGGAAGTTATTCAGAATAAAAGTTTGTTTTCTGGTTTCATGTATGGTCTGTCATATTTGCTTCAGTATAGCATTGTTGGGCTGATTTTCTTCATGGCCTCTGTCTATGTCAATAATACCAGTGCCACAAGCTAAGATTCATTGACCTCTTTGTTTCTGGTGCTTTTTGCTGCAATTTCATGTGGAAACAACTCCAATTTTATGGATGACCTTTCAGGAATTAAATCTGGAGCTAAGTCAGTTTTTTCATTAATTGATGAGGAGGACTAAGAACAAATTCAAGCTAACAATGGCTCAAAGATGCTGACTGAACCGATCAAAGGAAACATTTAATTCAAGAATGTTGGCTTTCGCTACGAAAGCAGAGATCATAATGCCCTGAGTGGTATAAACATAGAAATTCGAGAAGGTTAAAAAACTGCCTTTGTGGGAGCTTCAGGTTGCGGAAAATCTACAATATTCCAACTATTACTTGGATTCTACAGGCCTACAGAAGGAAATATTTTTCTTTAAGGTCATGATATATGTGATTACGATGTTCATCACCTCAGAAGATCTTTTGGAGTGGTAAGTCAATAGCCTGTTCTATTTAACGAGAGCATTGCCTGGAATATCAGGTACAACATGCAGAGAGCTAGCAATGAATAGGTAATTTAAGCTGCAGAAAAGGCTAACTTCAGGCCATATTATTAAAAACTATAAGATTTGAGAAATTCCAACCTGAGAAGTTCGTATGCCGAATAAAATCCTATTTAGCCTGAGTCAGCTCTTAGGCTCTCAAAAAATTAAGGCAAAATGTAATAATTCTAAAAAGTTGTCGGTCCTAGAGGATGTCACGTTTCTGGAGGTCAAAAGCAAAGAATAGCGATTGCTAGAGCTATCCTCAGGCATCCTACAGTTTTGCTCCTTGATGAGGCAACTTCAGCTTTAGATGCGAGGAACTAACAGAAAGTCTAAAATTCTCTCGAGAACATAATGGAGGGCAAAACTATTCTAAGCATAACTCACAAGCTTGATTCAATCAGCAAAGACTGCAAAATTCACGTGCTAGATCATGGAACAATCGAATAGTGTGGAACAATAGATGAGCTTGTCAAGCATAACGGATACTTAAAAGCCATTTTCAGAGGTTCATTGTAACAACGCTGATTTGATAGTAAATAGTTCTAATAAGATGAATAGATCATCAGCATTTGAGGCTGCTAAGAGGGATGAAGTATATGTCGTGGTCAGATCCAGAGTAGTCTGGGAAGTAGTGGTTTGAGCAATTTTTATCCTCTCCTGAGTCGTTGCATACTTGGTATTTTGTAAAGTGCTCATCCCAAAATACCTCAAAAGGTGAGTGATGGAATTCAAAGCTTTCTGGAGGGAGGTGAGGAACAATATCTTTGTTGTGAACTACTCTGAAGATGGAGTCAACTCTTGTCTTTATGTATTGGGCCATTGCAGCATTTCCTATTCTTGGTCCTCCAAAATGATGGACTCTTGCTATTTTATTGAATTTGGCTTTCAGTCTAAGGGCAGCGATTTCAGCAAGTGCACCACCTAGACTGTGCCCTGTTGTAAGAATAGAGGCAGTCGCATGTTTCTTGATTAATTTTTCTACAGCTTCATTTATCTTTTCTTCGATGATTTTGTAGTCCTCCAAAAAACCAAGATGAATTTCACATCCCTTGCAGACATAGGGTATTTTTTCAAAAGTGAAGTCCTCGATCCAATTCTGGATATTTGCAGATCCTCTGAAAGAAACAATGATCTAATTCTTGTTGCTTTCGTAGCCTACGTAGCATGCGGCCAGGGTGATTTTATTGTTGATATGAGTGACCTCTCCGAAGTGCTTAAGATCTTTTCCTCCTCCACAATTCCATGCCTCCAGGCATGTTTTGGGACAATAAGCAAGACCAGCATAGTAGGCATACTATTTAGACTCATCCTTGTTATAGGTGTCAGCATTTGTAAGGATGAAGGAGCTGACAGTGATGGTAAAGGCCAGAAGAAGAATGCAGGTGTAACTTTTCATCATTGATTGATAGGATTTATAATGAATCCATTCAAGTAAGGCAGTTTTATATCAACTTTATGTGGATATTCCTAAAGAAAATCAAGAGTATGCTGGTAAATAAATAAGATAGAACCAGCAATTTTAAACAAAAGTTATTCAAAATTATAGAATTCTTATGAGCAGAAGCAATTCGAAACAAAAGTTTCACTCCCACAGCACCAGCATCAATATCACCCTCACCATCAACAACAAAATTCTCACCCTCAGTGCCCCTATGCCCTGCCCTGCACTCACTGTCAAGGAAATCATTCAGGCTGCCACTCAAAAAATATATTCCAAGATAGCCTACTTCGAAACTGCCAATCAAGATTGGCTCACAGATTACAAAATTCAGAATTGTGCTGGATGGATCAGGAGGGATTTGAGTCTTCACGGGATCCTCAGGAAAAAGGATGATTATTAATACAAGGGTATGGAAGGCTACAGTGTTCTCAAATGCATTGGCGTGGGGGGCTTCAGCAAGGTTTATCTCACTCGAGACAAAATAGATGGGACGTTCTACGCAGCTAAATTCATTGAGAAGACGAAAGTAAAAGATAAAGAATAACTTATCGAGTGTTAAAAGAATATTAATGAAAAAATTTCATTCCCCTTTTTAGTTCACATGAAGGATTTTTTGGAGATTGACGAATACTTCATCATGATTCTGGAATATTGTCCTGGAGGTGAGCTTTTCAACCTCCAAAGAAAAGTCATCAGATTTGAGGAAGAGTAAGCAAAAAAATACTTCCTAGAGGTTCTTTTTGCAATTTAATATCTTCATGAGAGAGGCATAGCTTATCGAGATCTGAAGCCTGAAAACATTATGCTTGATGTAAAAGGCCATATCAAAATAGCAGATTTCGGACTAGCCAAGTAAATTAGAGAGAAAAGATATTCTTTCTGTGGAAGCTTAGAATATATGAGCCCATAGATTTTAGCTCGAGTTGGACATTCTTTGGAAGTAGACTACTATTGCCTGGGAGCTCTCTTGTTTGAGATGGTTGTTGGCTGTCCTCCATTCTATGAACCTAATTCTCCTGAAAACGAAACTAAAGCAAGAATCATGTATCATGATGTTGAATTTCCTTCAGATTTTGACCTAAGTGACAACATAAAAAACCTTATCAGAAAATTACTTATAAAAGATCCTAAAATGAGATTGGGTCATCTTGGAGGAACAAAAGAAATCAAGTGTCATCCTTGGATTGGCTGGATCAATAAAGAAAAATGGATCTCTCGTCAAATAGATATGCCCTACCCTGTAAATCTTGACGATTTCAACTTTGATTGCCGAGACATCACAGTTTCCGCAAATCGTATGCTTGTCTCCATCAACAACCATCTAAAGCCAAAGAAAAAATCTAGCTCAAAAAGAAAATCCTCATATATGAGGACACTTGATAGAATATCTCCATATCGTGAAGGCCGGTAGAACCGTTAAAGTATCGTCAAAAAATCTAAGAATTTTTCCACTTCAAAAATATACACTCGAGGTTCAAGCCTAGATGTTAAAGAAAGGAGTTTGTGTTTATCAAAGGAAAAGGATATACTCCGAGCATTAAAAGCATGTTATGGAACAAGTCCCAAGGTCAATCTCAATAAATTTTCTAGGTACCCCACTGAAATGGCAGAAGTCAGATCAGGAAAAGGGATGTTAAATAGAAAAAGTTTAGTCAAAAGGTAAACTGAGATGAAATAAAATGAACCAAAAAGATAGAAGAACACCAGAAAACGTAAACTTAGATAAGAGCTGATTTTCATGCAGATCAAACGGCATTGATTTTATTTTCTTCTGATTGGAAATCATCTTAAATTATAATATTCATGAATACGAAGGTTCTAATATAAACACTGACAGAGCTACCAGATTTATAGCTATTGAAGGAGCTAGAAAGCAGTCTCAAAAATACTGGAAGCACAATCATCCCCGATTTAAATAAACTCTTCGCCATGTTCTGTAGCATGTTTAAATGCAGACAAAAATCTATCCTCTTTAGGAGCCTGTTGTTGCTAAGCTACGTGGCAAAGACCCTGCTTCCAACAGAACTGTAGATATGTTGGAGAGCAATCAGTAAGGAAGTTATCACTCTATGTGGAGAGGAAGACGACTAAATCAGAAAGAAAGGAAAGGAAACGCTCTTTGAGCTACTTTATTTGACGAAAAATTCTGTGTTCTTTTTATAGACACTTTATTACCAAGGTTTAGAGAATGAGAGCAATCTTGTGAGAGCCAATTCGATTCAAGTCATTTAGAAAATTTTCGAAGAACATAATCACCTTCTGGAACACAAAGGAAGTATATCATTTCTGATGTAGATATCAATATCATCAAGCTCATTCTTGAGAAAATCATAAGGTTCACCTTCAAAGATCAGCATTCGAATGTGAGTCAGAGGGCAAAGTAGTTTATGCATGCTTTGTTCTATATGAACTTTTCGAATATGGGTGAGGTTATGCAAAGAATGGACGCCTCCTATGTTAAAATTCTTGAAAAGTTGTGGTAGAAAAACAAAGAAGAACTGTTGTATAAATACAAAAACGAAGAGGACAAAATCAAAGATATCCAATATGAACACTTGCCTCTTATCCATGACAAAATATTTGGAGTTTACTAACCATTTGTCATTAAAAATCTGTTCTCAGCAGATACTAAGGCAGCCAAACAGTATGCTCTTCAATAATTTCAAAACCTATTCATGTAGCATGAAAATGTCCTGACCAAATATGTTAATCCAATCACTAAAATTATTGTAAAACTGCTTCCCGAAAGACACATCGAGATTGTTTCCCTCCTAGCTCATATTCTTGGTATTCAGGGTATAGCTAATATCATAAACTTACAAGGGCTATTGCAAATTTTGCTGCCTCAGCTGGGCGATGGATCAGTTCCTTATCGAAAGCAAGTTAGATAGTGCTTTCATAAACTGAATTGTAACGCAAGAGGAGTGGTTTAATTTTACAACAGAAAGCTCAATGAAATAGACCGAAACCATGAAGAATATGATTGGATTCAGGTATATGAACTTTTGCAGTTGCTTTTTCACTGGATGGAAGTGAGCTAACCTGCTGATTGCTATCCACCTGCTCTCAATGATGCGATCATTTTTTCATTCAACAAACGAAAGACAAAGATCCCAAAAGTCAAAGAAAAGTGCTCATAATTTTTATTCTATTTGTTGGAAAAGTACCCAAGCTATCGATCGACCCTGTAATAAATATTGGATGGCAAATAGATGGGATAGCTTGAAGATCAAATAGAAAGCCGAAAGAATTATATGAAACTCAACCACTAACACAAGAAAGACGCAAAGGAGACCTTTCTCCAGGAGTATCATTAAGAAAGAAATCGTTATTTACGGGAGAAAAATTGATACTACTAATATTATACTCAACAATAAAGTAAATCAATTTATTATCAGAACCATTTTTTGATTTTACATTCACGAACTCCAGTGTTGGTGGAATTTTGTATCTTGTGTTCAGCTAAAAGATCGATTTTTTATGGTGTAGTATTTTATTCGTCCAACTTTTATTTGTTCAATATTGCCTCTTTTAGCTCAAAGCTATATTTACTGAGAATTGTATTTGTCCACTCCCTCTCTTTTTGCTCGAGCTAATTCGAAGTCAAAATGTAGAGTTGATTAAACTCGTCAAGGTTGAGTCGATTGATGAGGGTAGTAAGTGCATAATAGCAAGCGTATTATCCGTACTTTGGCTCCATTCGATATATATCGTATGCACTTTCGAGGATAGATTTGATTTCAGTTTTCTTTGCTCTGACTTTTTGTTCGAATAGCTCCAACATATACTCTTGAGAAATTTTCTTCAAATGATCGATACAGTAGTACTCAGCGAGTTAAATTAATTGGGGGATAAGTTTGAACTGCTGATTGATTGATTGTTAGTGCAGGATAATTTTTCCAAACTCCATGTACAATACAAAGGTTCCTAGAAGAATTTCATAATCAAAATTTTTCATGTTTTAAGGCCGATAGATTGAAACCTATTTATCCTTGTTCCTGATAAGATATTCGAAGTATTTACTTCTCTTCTTAAATTGCTTAGCGCATACTTCTCCTGGGAAACCATTCAAATTTAAGGGCGTTTCCACGTTGGAAAACATATATTCAATGCAGATCTCCAGCTCAAATAACTCAAAATTTATTACGTCTTTTTGAAATTTGTAATCGAGTTATTATGGTTGATAGTGAGCAAATTATTTCTTGAGGTCATTGAGATAAGGATCTTGTTCAGTTGGTTAATACTGTTTAGTTGGTCTGGAAATCAAGGTCATGTAAGCAAAATCATTTAGATAGCTTCCATCAAAACCCGAGAAGAGGAAAATAGTGTTGTTTTTCATGCAAAAACCAGGTTTTCTTCTGCCTTTCACAGAATTTTTAAGTTTTGACTCAGTACAGTATCCAGTTTCAAGGTTAATTTCTACTAGATTTGAAAGATCTTTATTTCCGCACCTTCCTCCAAAGACGTAAGCTTTTCCGTCCTTGACTGTTGAAGAATGACCCCATCTCTTGAGAAGATCTTTATCGCCTAGGATCAGCTATTTCCATTCAAGGGATTCAACATCTTAGTTTCTGAGAAATTATGCAAAGTCGATATAGAATGCATCGGCAACACATTCATACTTGTTTTCGCATCCTCCGACAATGTACATTTTTTCTTGGTATTTGAATGAAGAAGCAAATTTTCTAGCCTTCGGTTTCATCGAATTTTCTCCTAACTTGGCTTCAGTCCAGCGACTAGTCTCCATGTTGAAAATCCAGAGATCATCAAAGTCATGAAAAAACTCTCCACCGAAAATTACAAGGTATTTTCCGAAAATTTCTGAGCAATGATAAGATCTCTGCCAAGGTATTGGTTCGCCTTGCATGTAATCCATTTGCTTCCAACAGTATGTAGCTAGGTCAAGCTCGAATGCCCAGTTCATTTTCTCTTTGTTAAGGGTTCCTCCGCCAAAGACTATCATTTTTGTTTTATCATTATTGAGGTTCATAGTGAAATTTGAACAAGGGGGCGGAACCTCTCCTTTTTGTTCAATTTGAGTCCATCCTAGGGTTTATAGGTCGAATTTCCAAAGGTCTTTGTAATATTTTGAATCTAAGTGGAAGATAACGTACTTTAATACCCTCCAAAGAGAATGATTTAATGGTCGAGGGCACACATGGAGTGTCCCCATCGTGGACAGGGTCCTTAATTATTTTCCAAGGTTTTGATTTGTTTGAAGGAGTTCATACTGTTTGTAATTTTTATATTTTGTTCTTATTCGATTAAATTTTATAGTATAAGCCCAAGTATAAGCTCTAAAATGTTTGTCGCAATACAATTAAATTCGTAGCTCTAAGCACCTAATTAACATCTTTCTCTTCGACTCAGATAACCCTATAAAATTAGCGGTTACTCTGATTAAATATGAGGGTGGGCTACATTTTGCCAAAAAGCCGTTAAACAAGTCATGAATTCTGACTTTCTTTTCGAGTCTTTCTTTTTGGTCTAATATTCTTCTTCATAACTATTATATTATTCTAAAAAGGAAAACGTTGAGAGAAAAACTTATTTTTTTATCTCGAACAGTGATGCAAAATAGTATATTTAGTAACTATCAAGGTAGCTCATTTGAGAAGGCTTGATTTTTGGATTTTCTTTTGTTTTTTTTTGCTGGATTGACTTTGTTGAATATAGCTTACAGGGTTATCAGTTTATCGCATCTGCTATCCGTTATATTCATCTTACAATATGATTACTCGACTTCTCCTATCAACCTATTCTGTTATTAGCTATTTCGGATAATTCTAAGAGACTTTCTAGATATTGATGCAGTCCGTACATCGATTATTTTGATACAATGAACTATTGTTAGATGTTCCAAGATCTTGCTAAGATGATTCATATGTAGATTTGGTTTCAATTAATTTTTTTCTGGAACTTCCCTATTCATAGTCTCTGGTCAGATAGGCAAGAGAAGTTGGAACTATAACTTTCAGTTTTTGGGCATATTAGTCAATCCCTTCCTTGACATAATTGACATTCAATGTTTATTTCTTTCCCAAAAACTATCTGAAGCTCATGATATTAAAGTGGTTTTCTGTCTTCTTCTCAATTAGCTTAAGCAACTGGTGAAGTAATTTTGACTCGTTGCTGATCGAGTATGTATCGTAACTTATTTATGGATCCTGAGAAGCGAGATTACTGTTGATCCAAACTTTTACCTTGAGTTCAGCGGTAATACAGATCAAATTTAGATCTAGTTTGATCAGAGGATATATTTTACGAATATAGGCGAAAGCTTCGGTGATCTCTTTCAGGATGTACAAATTGAAAGGAAAAGGGACTTTTGGTAGATCAGCAAGTCTGTAAGGGATGAATTCTGTAAACAAGGATGCCTCTTTTACAGTCTGACAGCAACCCAAAAAAAATTTAAGACTTTTGATTTCAAATGCTCTGGCCTGAACTAACTGTTAGCACTTTTATCTCCATCTAAGGTGCTTAATGTATTTTTTTACATCCTCTTCTGTTTTCAATGTGACTGTATGCTTCTAAATGGTTTCACGATTATTCCTGAAAATATTGATTGTATTTCCATCATTGTCTTCATAAGGAACAACATTCGATATTCTAACATCGTAAGGGTTGACTAACTTCCACTCATCTAGCTTAATAAGTGATGATTTTCCTTGGTCTAGTATACTGGATTGAGCTGTGCCCATTATAAAAATACTTTTATATAATAAGGTCTTAAAAATCAATAGTATTAAATCATGGAGAAGCTTTGTTATATTCTGAAGTTGTCAA
>Ga0100378_1006406_pt1 | contig 10628 bp, 10 predicted proteins | sample CryGeymeta201502_FD_81535 | JGI IMG/M metagenome (GOLD analysis project Ga0100378, IMG submission 81535) | Groundwater microbial communities from Crystal Geyser aquifers in Utah, USA - Crystal Geyser metaG 2015-02 | ecosystem: Environmental > Aquatic > Deep subsurface > Groundwater | place: USA...
TCTGCACCTCCTTTTTGATCTTGTTCCGAGCTATCTATAAATTGTTCAAATTGTCAATTATGTCCATGTGCGCCAGCTCATCGTATATCTTGTCTTTGTTGTATAAACGGTAGGCCTCGAGCTTGTCGCCCTACTTGCCCAGTATTGATTAGGGGACTTTAATACGAGTGAGGTCGATGCCGTACATGTGATCTATTAGAGCTTAGTAGGAATGTCCTGTCAGCAGAGGAGTCACTAGGTCGATCTTTCTATCCAAGACTACCAAAAATGTATCATCTCGCTAGGTCTCATTGTAGAGAAGGTCCTCGTTTGAGAACATTTTCTCGTACTGCTTCAAAATGGTCTGAATTACCAGGATATATTACGCATGTTCGGTCACCTTTCCCCACTATTCGTTTGACCGGGCCTGCAGCTTTGGCAAACAACATGAGTCCTTCCACACAACTGTTGATGACATCCACCTAATGATTGTGCTCACTGAGTTCCAGACTGTACAGTTTATTGGGGAAGGGAATGACTCCAAAATCGAAGCTGGTGAGTTGCATTTTATTTCTGACCTTTAGCCTTTAGAGTTCCTCGACGCAAATGATGTCGACTTTGGGAACGAAGCAGACTGTGTAGTGCTTTTTGATGTTTGCAGTTTCATTGCGGAGGATCATGGAGGTGATGGTGGCCATTGCTGAGGCGATCGGATGCAGAATGAAGATGAGGGTCTTCGCATCACTTTTATCGATTGCCTCTGCGTCTTACTCAAACTCATAGAGCTTATCTTAGGCCTTCAGCAGATCGTTGAACTTGAACTCGTAGGCGAAGTTGAACAGGTTGATGATGTCGCTGTGGGCGAAGATGAGTTTGGGGGACTCGATGGGCGTGATGAAATCTTTTATTCTGAACTTGAGGGCTTATCGAAGTATAAAGGCCTGCTTATCTGTGGACTGCATTGATATGATAATTAATATTGCGCCAATGAACTCCATCGAAGACGGCAACCCCGAAGACTCAATGATCATGCTCCAACCAGGCATCACTAATCGGCTCATCAAGAAGCACTTCCCTGATAAAGTCATCACCAACGAGTTCAAAAAGGAATTCTCAAAAGCTCTGTCCCTCTTTATCCTCTATGTCCAGAACTCGATCGATAAGAAAAAATACGGCAGAGATGACATAATCAACGCCCTTTAAAGAGAAGGATTTGGAAAGGTGGCTCAAGATTTGAGGAACAACAGGCAGGTGATTGAAGCGAGTGAGCCAAAAGAGGCCGTTCAGATAGAGGAATAGCCTGAGGCATAGAAAAAGTAGTGATTGGTGGTAATACTCTATCATTTAGACAATCACAGTTAGGATGCCAATTTACTTTTGAGTTCGTCTAATTTTTCCTTGTTTCTTTGGCACTCTCCCATCAGATATTGCTTCTTGAGCTAGAGGGTTCTGATGGTGCGGCGGTGTGCTGCTAGCTGTTGCTGCTTCTGCCTGAGCATAATTTACTATTAATTATATTAGTTAAGTTACACATGTCCAAAAAATACTTCATTAACAACCTCGATACACCCTTCGGACAGGCTCTGCTCTCAGAACTGGTCAAGGAGCCAACCGATGACCCTCAACATATGTGTACAGTTCGAGTCCCAGTCTAGCAAAAACCAGCAGGTAGCATATTTTCCATTCAGGTATCAAGAAGATCCTCAAGCGGGAGAAACCAAAATTATTCCGTAAGAAGGTTATTGAATAATGCGAGGTCTATGTCTAACTTGGACCAGACAGAAATCTCGGATATTTAGTTTGGAATATAAACCATGCAGAAACCCTTCGAGGAGAGTAAAGTGTTCATACTGGTTAGCGATATCATGGCCTGGAGCGATTCGGCCAGAAAGATAAAAAAATAAGCTCCTCCTCCACCTGCAGAAGAATAAGGAGGATAACCTGCTGAAAACCCTCCTCCAGCTGAATAGAAGCCAGAAGAGGAGGAAGGAGCAGTTGAGAATAAGAGCTAAGAGGAACATTCATAGAAATAGGCTGAGGGATAGGCAGAATAAGAGGAGAAGCCAATATAATACACTTTTTACGAAGACAGTGACTATGCCGATAGGGTGCCTTTGTCAAAATACAGCTACATTAAATAGATCGAAGAAAAGGTCCTTTCCATCAAAAAGTAAAACGTCAAGGTCATTATTGTATGCCCAGGTATCATCTACGGCTGTGGTGAGGATACCTTCTACCAGCTGTTCAAGGCAGCTTGGTTGCAGTAACCTGAACAATTGCCCTATCTGGGAGATGGAAAAAACATAATACCAACTATTCATCTGAATGATCTCGTCAAGTTTGTTATCAAAGTGGCAGAGTCACCTCCTGAAGGACCACCTTATTTGTTGGCTTTTGATTAAAGTGATGACAAGACTCAAAAGGCCCTCATTCAGGCCATTTCTTCGGGCATCGGCTCAGGAAAAATATAAAATGTCAAATAGTCCAGTTTGATCTAAAATCCTGACCGCTATTTAATCGATCTGGACATGAGAAGCTCCAAAGTGTTGATTGGGACAGCTGATGAACCTGTTGAGTTTGAGTGGACTGCCCGCAAAGGAATGAGTGAAAATATGGGCATTTTGCTTAAAGACTTTTGTTAAAAAGAACAGCTGAGGCCAATGAAAATGATCATGCTTCAGCTTGACGAAGATTGGCAAGACTCAAAAATTAATTTCATTCATAAATCTTTCTCAGACTACTATAGGATTCCAGTGTTGAACATCAAGACGATTCTTCAAAATGTTAGAGAATTTGCTGACAATGAGCTGGTCGCAGATCTGAAGGAAGAATTGTCGGCTATAATGAACTATCTTGAAAGTAAAGATGAGGTTAAGGAGCTCAATGAAGCTATGAAAGTGTTTATCAGAGCTGTTAGATGGAGGCTGAGCCAAACAGACTGTCAGAACCGAGGATATATCCTTGACAATTTCCCCAACTTTACAGCTGAATTGGGGTACATCTTCAATAAGATGTCAGCCAGAAAGCTCAAGAGAAAGAAACCAAAGGTCGTGCCTCCTTCAGCTCCTCCCAGAGAGTCAGAACAATCGATCGGCAGCGAAGGAGAAGTGCCCCCTCCCGAAGAGCCCAAAGAATAGGAGTCAAAATAATAGGAGTAGGAACCTGCTGAGTAGGAGGGTGAGGAACAAGAAGGACCTAAAACGGAGACCTACTTCCCTGAAAGTTTGATCACAATAAAAAAAATGGGAAAATTCCAATCAGAGGTAGTTTCTGATTTTTTCACTGCTTCAGGCAAGGAGGACCTAATTTACGACACAACAGGCGTAAAAGAGCACGAAATATTCGAAAGCTTGAGAAACTACATAGAGAGGGTAAAAATTATGCTACTTAGAATGGCAAGCCCAACAACTATCTCGAGCCAGATGAGGATCTTATCAACAAACATAGAGAGTTTACCAAAGGTGAGAACAAGCTTAGTCTGGAGAGGCGAGCAAAGGAGACCAAGGAGAAAGATGAAGGAAAAGCTCAGGCTCGGGCTAAAAGATAAAAGTTAGCGGAATAAATAATTTAGCTCGTGAAGAATGAAGGTGAAGAGTAAATAAAGAAAATGCCCTTCAGAAACTACCTCATGGAGTTCGTGGTGCCCACTCTAAACGAGGGGCTTCTCTAAGTGTCCAACATAATCCCCAACGACCCCGTCGACCTGCTGGCCGAGTACCTATACCAGAAGTCATATGATGTCTGATGAAATCTGATAACTTTTATAACCAACCTTTCAGCTTTTCACTGGACTTGATAAAGTCGCTGCAACAAAGGCCTATTCTTTTATTGAATGAGTCACTATATTTTTTCTTAAATATTTTTAAGATAACTCACTAAGTAATTGAAGAAAGAACATCAAAAACGTTGCACTAAAGCTGTTGATAGAAAAAATTGATGAAAACACAATAAATTAAAATCAATTTTGTTCAGCAACACTGTGGTTGGTTTGCTGAGACTATTCTTAAAATTCTTTTTCAAAAACCACATCTTCGCTCGTGCTCACATCATCCGACTAGGCTTCGAAGCGTGGCATGCGGGGGTGTGTACGTTTTTTGATGCAGCGGATGTTGTTGAAATCCTCCTCGTACAGTTTGTAGCATCTGTTTCTGAGGACAACCGGCAGATAACGTTTTCCCATTCTCCTAAGTTAATATTATAAGGCAGCCAAAAAGGAAAACCACTTAAACATTGATCACAGGTTCTGTTCCCGATTTAACCAAGCCTATCTATTGACTACCGTCCTACTCTCGGTATTTAGGATGCAAAAACTGCCTATACCGACATAACGGCTGACATTCATATGTCAACATTGTAGAATATACTAAGCAGAAAGATATGCGTTGCCGAGCGAAGGCGTCGATCTCCACACAAAAGATATATCTATATATTGAGGAAGAGACATTCTGACTAATTGGCTTGTTTTTTTCTGATTATCAGACATGTTGGTTGAGTTGTCATATTCATTTTCAACATTATTTTATCGGCCATAATAATAAACTTGAGGAAAATTTTGGAATATGACTGAGTATGGGGTAAAATGCTTTCCTTATCAAGAATTAAATGTAGACCTGATGTTATCTAACACCACAGTTAATTATATTTGCCATGAGCCAGGAAGAACCCACCGCCATTCAGGTGCAGATCTACCACGAACTCATCGGAAATCATACCTTCGAGTTCAGCTCAAAAACACATACCAGCGACCTCCGGCTTCATATCCAGTAAAACTCACCACTCTACATCTACTAAAACTTCCACCTGCAGCATTAAGGCTCTCGGTTGCCCGACTGCAACTAAATTTCATAAATATTCAAAGGAGATGTCAGACTGCAGATCGTATTTGACCCCTATGACGAATATTCCAGCAGGTATCACGAGGATCGGGTCAAGAGACTTTTGCAGAATCCTGTTCACTGGTTAGTCATTAACACTAGGGATTTTTCCTCCAAGACAATAGAAGAAGACAAATAAAAGCTGCCAACTTTGAAACTAGACCAACTGTTCGACAATCCCTTTGCTTCTAATTTGTTGAACTTCAACGAAAAAAAATAAAGCGACTTCGGCACTATGATCGGCTTCAGTGGGTTCAACCCGCCCCCCTTGCACCGCAAATTGCAAGGAGACCTCTACTACATCCATGTAAGAACCTTGGAGGAGGTTGACTTCCACATCACAGCCACTGCTGAAGGGTTCATGGTCAACCAAAGCAGTCAAGGAAATTTCAATGCAAATACCCAATCAAAGTATCCTGTATGTTTGTCTTTGCTTGATTTGCTATTTCAGCTTTCTCCCAAATTCAAGGTAAAATTTCAAGAGTTACAGAAAAGTTTGAGATTGACTGAATTTTAGAAGATGAGTCTGGGATAGAAAGGTCTAAAAGATGGTCATATATGGATGGTTGAAGGCAAATGCTGGAAGAAGAACAACCTCTGGAGAAACGACAGTTACCAGCATTCTGAGAAGAGTGAGTTGACCATCGTGAAGGATTGGGTGGAAATATTTCAATATCAAATGGTTTCAAGTTCAGACACCATCTACGAAAAAATTGGAAAAGAAAAGCTTCGCTATAGGATCTATCAATAATTTGTGTAAAATGTTAAAGAGTGTGTGCTGAAGATCTTCAACGGGATGATCTAGCCCCTTAACAAGGCTTCCAAGATGTAGCATCAGCTCTACTACTACTGCAGTCTATTGTTTTACTTTGCCAATGATTAGCTCATCCCCGACGGCACGTTACCTTCAGGATATGGGGCCAGCAAATAAGTTCTCATGCTGAGCATCATCTAGCAGCTCGACGTAGAAAATATTCATCTCTCTCGCTCAGCTGTTGTCAAGTATCGAGGATACAAGATTGTAGTTAAAACAATTCCTAATTTTATGATCAATACAAACCTGGAGTTTCAGAGCATTAGAGAGATCTTGAAACAGTCGGTTTGCAACAAAAATGATGATGCTTTTCTGACAAGTCTGAGAAAAATATGCAAAGGCTTAGGAGTTGAGAGCTAAAATTTGATAATTGATAAGGAGGGAGCTCAAAAATTGGTGTGTGTCAGTCCAGATCTTGTAACTTGCACCTCCAAAGAAAAGAAGCGATTCATTCTTGAAACGAAAGCTTTTGCTCCGAAGGACCTCAACTTTAACAAACCCTAAGCCGAGTAGTGCTATATCAGACCTGAGCTGATGAGACTCTACAACAGTCGTCAGAAATGCTCCATTTTATACAATCCGAACATTGGTACAGGGTATCAGTTAGTCAACCTGGAAAAATATAAAAATCAGCAGAAGAAGTTAGAGTCTGTAGCCAAGTTTGCTAAGTAAATTCTTGTGCCAGCTTTGATTGACAGTTTTGATGGTGAAATGAGAAAATATCTGGCGGACAGTCATGGAGTCGTCCATAGTTTGCATAAATTCGGACTATCATCAAAGTACTTGGGTCTGTTGTGTAAGAAAGCTGTGGAGAAGCAGGCTCATCATGTCTAAATCATCATCGAACGGACCATTCTTATTAGATCTCTGAAGACCCTTTTCAAAAAAGCCATGAGAGAAAGCCCTCTTCATTTACACAAGACCATCATCAAGCACCTGCTGAACTGCCTATTTAATTTGGATACTCAAAATGGGCACGGCAACCACCGCTAGACAAAAAATGATGAAGACCCTGAGTATAGCAACGGCAAGAAGAACAAGAAGAAGAGGGTGAAGGATAACGAGACATGCTTTGAGATATCCTTCGGCAAGGTTCAAGACAAGTACTGCCACATCAAGAAAGAAGATTTTTGGCAAGAGTTGAAGCTAGTTGCTATGAATAAATTCAAGCACAACTTAGCAGATAAGGCCTCATACTTCGAGTTTTAGTTCAGCAAGGTCGCGATTTTGAGAGATCTCTGTATCTGTCTGGGCATCATACTGGAGAAAAAAGATTACTTTTGCAGCGAGAGCAAAACTTCCTTTACCCAGGAAAACATAATCAACATCGTTCCAAAAGTAAAGGTCATTCTGAGTGAGCCCAAATAGCTCAATGAGTGGATCGAGGAGGGAGACAGACAATCAAGCAAATTTCAAATAGAATAAGCTTTCTAGTCCTACAACAAAGCATTTCAGTACATGTTCACCTCATTTGGAGAGATGCATTAAAAATTAGGACTGATGTATAAAAAATTCTCACATCTGCATTTCAAAGTAGGTGATGTGGAGTCTGCAGTCCTTTTTGCCATGAATAGCTATGAAATTTATTAGCATTTGTTGGGATTTGACCATGTGGAAACTATTGAGGCACTCATGATGATCGGAATCTACAACTTTGCAAGGAAAAAGTTCGATGCGGCTGAGTACTACCTCCTCAAGGCAATTTTCTTGGCAAAATTTGCATACAGTGAATGCTACCCTGAAGTGATGGTCATGCACATGAATTTAAGCACAGTTTATGAAGCTGAAAAGAAGTTCACTGATGCCATCATGAGCCTGTTCATGGCCCTAAACATTTCAATCAAAGTATATGGAAACAACCATCTTCACACAGCCATCATCTTCTCAGCTTTGGCGTCTCTCCATTACGACATTCCAGATATCGAACAAGCCATCAGATATCAGCAGAGGTCTATCTCGATTTTGGAGGAACTGCTTGGAAGCGAGGACGAGAGAGTAGTCGAGGCAAAGAACATTTGCGAAGGATACAGGAACATCCAAAATAGTAAAAAAATCAGAGAGGTACATGAAAAATAGCAGAAGAACCCTTTTGGTTTGCCATCATTCGCTAAATTCAACCAAAAGGGGCCATTATTTGATATGCGAGAGAGGCCAGCTGACTTCGTATGGAAAAAGCCGAAGAAGTTGAGATATTTTTTTTGATAGTGTAAATAGGTCAAATTATTCAATTGATATAGCTATCACATGGGCACCCATACAAACGACTTGCCAGTTGTATACCACAGTCTTTCGATCAATTGGTTGTTCTGGGCATCTGCAACTGTCTTGTCCTGATGCTTGCTTAACTTTGATTCATTTATGATTCCCTGTATTTCGAGTGCCTCGTATAGCCTTCTGTAGGTGACTTTTGAATCTTCTCGGAGAATGAGTCTGTAAGATCCGATTTCGATAGCATCCAAAGATGAAAAAATATTGACCTCTTGCTTCTGATCATCAATTTTGAGAGTAAAGCCTTCAAAACTGAGGAAGCTTTCGTATTATTCGGTACCACCGAAGCATATCATGGTATCTTCCTTGATCAGCCCAAGAGTTGGATTAAATCTGGGCTTTATCATATTATGCTCGGTCTTCAGATAGTTCAAGGTAAAATTATGTTGATTCACATCAAATTTGATGGGCTGCAGTAACTTGGTGGCAGTTTGAGTGTTGGTGCCTCCAACCAAGAACATGCTTCTTTTGTTGGTTAAAGCAGGTAGTACTGTTGAAGCTGTGCAATTGGTGGCAAAAGGGAAGTCGAAGCCATTGTAGGCAAAAGTCTACCAGATCTATTATTCAAAATTGAATTTTTCTACCATCCCGTCATAGTAAGCTGGATTGGTGGAGAGACCTCCAATTACATAAATGCTATCTTGGTATACAAAGGCACACGCTCTTGATCTTTCGATTTGAAGGTCGCTGAGTTCGTACCATTGCCTATCTCCAAAATTATAGACTTATACGTCTTTCAAGAATTGCGATTCAGTGGAATAGCCACCAACTGCGAAGACCATTTTTTTACCAGGATGGAACACCAGAGAGTGGCCTGATCGAGATCTTTTCATGGGTTCTATCTATGTTATTTGATATTCTTTGAGATCTGAAGATAAGGATACCACGAATGCTTGGTTGGTCTGCTTCATCTTAGATACGTGAAGGCCGACATTACCCCCAGAAACAAGGAACTATCGGTTGCCTATTGCAACAGCTGAAGAGTAGAGAGGAAAGTTTTGTTGGAAAACTATCTATTTTTATGATTTGGGAGTTAGCCTCTGTATCTTGGATTACCAACGGTCCATCCTTCCTCTCTCCTCGATGAGCTTAAGGACAAATAGCTCAAGGCAACAAGTCTTATCAATGGGCAGAGGATAGAGGCACAAAAAGCCAGTCATGTATATTTTGACCTGCTTGTCAACTTTCACCTTTTGAGTCTTCTACTCTGAAACACATCCGAAAGGACAGCTGTCGATGTTCAACAAAGCAACCAAGCAGTTGTTACAAACCTTGATCTGTTCACCTTTATGCTTACGGCACTTGGGATAGAGTTTGTACCTTTTCGACTGATGGTTCTCTGGAAGGTCAGCAGCTTCGTACTATTCTATCAGCTTGTTGTCCAACAATGGAGTACCAACTCTTGCGACCTTAGGCTCCGACTTGCAGGCAGACTCTAATTCGTTCTTATAAACATCCTCACTTGCTTTTGCCTTTGCCAGGGTAGAGATGACTGTCTTGAAGTGACTGAAGGCGCTGGAGATGTAAGTTTTCTCCATGTCTCTTATAACCTCATCCTATTTCCCTTCGCAAACTTTGCAAGATTTATTATTCATGAAGGCTGCTCTAAGTTTGTCAGTGCATCGTTTGCATATCTTTGTGCTGAAGGGAACCTCGTGTGTTTTTTTGTCATCGTTGAGGCATTTGACGATGATGTCCTAAAACTCAGGGTTGTCGTGCTGACACAGTTAGCGATCTTTGACGTATTGTTCGAGCTACTAGGAGCAGACGAGGCAGTGTGAGTAGTGGTTGCGAGAATCTCGGATGATGTGTGTACATTTGTTGCAAATTTTACCCATTTGGGAGATGCGGTGGGTGAGGTTAGGATTGTTGTTGCAAGCCAGCTCGACCTCGTTGGTGAGACTTTTGTGGAAATCGTGGGTGCAAAGCGAAGGATATTTCACGCTATCAAACTACATAACTAAAATTGATCAAATAGCTCCTGCATTCACTTACCTATCTACGAAGTGAAGAAATTCTTGCGAAGAGTGGAAAACCATCGAATCTATTCATTTGCAGATAAAAATATACAGGTCTTGATTGATAGAAAGGGCTTCTTTTTTGTGTATTTGGAGGGCGGGAATGGAGATGCACTTCGAATTATACTACAGCATATCACACAGCATCAAACTACCCATTTTAGCCCATATGCACATTCTTCTCGTTCCGGAAGGTCCTCACAAACTCAGCAAGCTCACTGGCACTCAGCCCTCGAATCTTATCCCGGCACCGCTAAAACTACATACAATAGTTGATACTGTCTTGGTTTACTCCACTGTGTCTTGCCTCTTGATCTTTTGATAAAAGTTGTTAGCTTGTTCGTAGCTCTACCAAAGTGCTACCTTGCTTTTGCGGTCGAGGGTGGAGATGGGGTGGGATGGGCAGTAGCATAATTTGTGCTTGGTGTGGGGGCAATCGAGGTGGAAGGGTCGGTATTATCGACGTTTGATGAATTTTCGTTTAAGTTGGTGCTTGATGCGCTCGTCTAGATGTGCTTATTACTCCTCCAAGAAGTATTTCAGCATTTATTACTAAAAAATAAATATGAAGGAAGAACAGGACTAAGGCTTCTGCAACATTGCCCTCACCGAGCTCTACGAGGCTGCTTATGACTGCGAGGTGAAGGTGGTTGGTGCGGTTAAGGAAATATTCAA
>Ga0100378_1006408_pt1 | contig 10626 bp, 14 predicted proteins | sample CryGeymeta201502_FD_81535 | JGI IMG/M metagenome (GOLD analysis project Ga0100378, IMG submission 81535) | Groundwater microbial communities from Crystal Geyser aquifers in Utah, USA - Crystal Geyser metaG 2015-02 | ecosystem: Environmental > Aquatic > Deep subsurface > Groundwater | place: USA...
GGATTGGGGATTGGGGATTGGGGATTGGGCCCAATCCCCAATCCCCAATCCCCAATCCCCCATTTATTGTTGAACAGAAATTTAATAAGTATTGATTTAACCTGTTTGCAATAAAATAAGAATAACAATTATATAATTATTAACAATTTATAATAATAACAATTAACAATTAATAATTATAATAATTTATATATATATATATTTAAACACTAACCATAATTAACTATTTCCCTATAATTCCACAGATTCAACTGATTCCACTGATCCAAAATAATAAACTTTGCAAATATTGATTAACGAAGGAACAACATAACCGAATTGGAATTCCAGAATAACGAGTACAATTAAACATATTAGTCTTATTAGATTATTCATATTCTTTACTATTTTAGTAAACACACTCATATACAAAATTAAAGTTCCAAATAAAATTATGGAGTCAAATAATATGAAAGTCCATTCTCTAACGAGGTCAATATATATAAAAGAAATAGCATGTGGAATTATCGGTATATTCATCAATACTAATAAGTTTTGCGTCGACATTAAGTGGTAAATAAAATCCTCAATTAGAAATAAAAAATATAAGAAATAAGCAAGGAAACTTCCATAATAAATCATCACTACAAGAAATATACTAAGATTCTGAGCCAAAAATAAGTTATATCTGATTATTATAGAAAATCCAGTTATATCATCAAGTTTTAAATCCCTTATTGATAGTTTTAATCTGTAAGTGCAATAATAATAACCAATTGCAAATGAAATTAAAAATGCTAAAGTATTTCCTACTACATCTTTATATTTATTATATCTTGAATATTCTAATAGCCATTTAGATCCTTCACATATCATTAAACTAACTAAAAAGCAGATAAAAATTAAAATAGCCAATTCAGAAATCAAAAATAAGTAAATTGTCAGTTCATAAACATAGTAATTATCATAAAAGTACTTTAAATGAAGTAATAATATGGAATATAAAAACAAGACTTGTAATGTTCCAAATTTATAATTTCTAACTTTGAAAAATGTTCTAGCACATAAACTTATTAACCATCCTATTGATAAATAATATCCCATAGCTATACCAAAAATAATACCATAAAATCCTAAGTAATAAAGCATAAACTGAACGTAATAGGAAAAACATATAATTTTTAATATAGCTAGTGCTGAGAATAGCATTGTAAACACAGCTTTAATTAGATGTTTATTTTCACATATACTATTTGGAGTCCAAACATGAGTATGATAATCTCCTAAACAATTATAGCACCATTCTTTTTTGCAATTAGTGCAAGTTATATGATCACATCCTGATATTTTATAAACATATATCTGACAATTAATACAAGGTTTACTAGTCATCATAACTACTGTTTCACTAGCATTTTCTGATATTACATTTGTAAAATTATAGTAGTACTTCCTTACATGATCCATAAAAGTATAATCAAACCTAGAATCATCAACCCAAGTAACATTACATACTTCACATTTAAACTCCTTTCTACACTTGTGATTAACTTCTAAATAGCCAGCAAACGGACATAAGTTTTGAGGACATTTAACTAAGTCTTTGTTGGTGTTAAAGTATTTTTTAAAAAGTATTGAATTAATAACGCTTGCATTTTGAGAATTGATATTTTGAAATACCCAGTCTAATGGAATTTCTTTTTTACAACTGTGATTCGGACAGGTACAATCAAAATTAGAATTAAAAATTGAGTCTAAGTTCTGTGAAACAATCCAATTATAAAAGCATTTCTCACAAATATCACATTTACACTTAAGTTTAAAATCAGAATTTGTAATATCACTATAACACACAAGGCAATATGCATATTTTTTATCCATATTATTGTTTGTATAATAAATTTTATTTTGCTTATTAATAAATTATTTACTAATAATTGTTAATTGATAATAATAGTATATATTTACAATTTATTATTTATTAGTTATTTAGTTAGTTAACTATATAACTATATATATAATTTTTAATTATCTATATTAATTCAATAATTCAGTGAATAATCATAGGATATAACATATTATCCATAAATAGATGCTTGATGAGCATGGTCTTCTTTTTGTTTTTGTGAATCTGGTAAGGGTTTCAATTCATATATTCCAACCATAATCTTTCTTTTATTCTATAATAATAATTATTAAGGTATTATATTTACTTTTGATTTTGTACCAGTAAAGCCAACATAATGAATTCTTGTAAATTTAGCACCGTAATTCTTAGTAACGATTAAAGTTATTGAATAAACTCCCATAAATTTATTTGGTTTGACAGGGTAAGAGTTTTCACCGTCTTTGTTTTCAATACATGTTAACTCCTATTATATAGTTATTAGTATCATTAGTTAAATTATAATATAATTAAAGATAATTCATTGTAATAATTAATACCTGTACTGGTGTGGCATCTTCTAATAAAGAAAAGTCTGGATTATCGTGATTTATGTATACTTTAACAAAAACTGGAGAACTTCCATCTTCTCCTCCAATAATAGTTATAGCTTTCATTTTAACAGAAGATTTGAAACTAAATTGGTAAATTAAGTAAAATAATATTAAAGTAAAGTAAAGTAAATTAAGTTAGTATTTAAGTAAACAACCATATTATACAAATAACTAAATAAACTATAACTTACGGTATATAAATTAATAACTCAGTGTCGTCATCATTACTTTGTATATAATTATCTCTATCTAACATTTTTTCTTTATCTCTTACTATAAGTCTGGCCGAATCAGGTGTAGCTTCATTCAATGAATGTATATTTTTTTGATCAATATCTTCGTACAAATCAACTAAGTTCTCATCTTCCATTGTAATGCATTCACTAAATGTAAGTATTTATATAGTAATTTATATAACAATAGTGAAATGTGATATTATTACTTACAAGCAATCGCATTCTCCTCCATGTTTTTTTGGTTCCATATTATAAATAATTTATTTATGCTTATTTATGCTAATTTATTAATAATTATTTATTGCCCGAAAATAATTAATTAAAATCTACAAAATATGGTAATATATGGTAATAAGACCTTTGAAAATTAAAAAGGTAAGAGGAGAGCATATAGATTTCAGTAAATTATTATAATTAATTCATAAATTTTATATAATTACTATATTATATTTAATATTAATAGAGAAAATGAATAAAGTTGCTAATAAACATGAGGTAATTAACAACTCGATAGATAAAGCAAAAAGAATTATTTTATATTCTTCTTTGTTTATGTGTATTTGTCTTTTAAGTTGTAAGAATTCAAATAATTGATCAATATATTAATAATATTTTAATTGATTGATTGAGAGTTTTATTAATAACTAATGAAATAATTTTTTAGATAGATATTTTGTACTAGGCTTTTTTGTTAAAAGGAAGAAAAATACTGGGTAATTTATTGAAATATATATGAATAATATATGATTATTGTTAAATTTATACAAATGTACTTTATTATTTAGATTTGAAGACTTAATAACAAAAGATGGCCAATCTGAAAAGAAAGAGTCTTCGTTAATGTATAAATTCGTATTTCAAAATTATAAAAGTTAATTAAGATTAAAATTTTTAATAAAATTAATGTGTATAGTTGTGAAATTATATAAAAATAAAATAATAGAAAATTAAATTATCAATGCAATTATTTATATTGTAAAAAATAAAAAAAATTTTATCATAATATTTGATTTGAATATAATTTTAAGTTAAGTAAATAGTAAGAGAAAAAAATATTTATTAAGAAACTATTGAGCTATTCAGCTACTTTTATTTCTCACTTTCTTACTTTGATACTAAATTACCAACACAGCTTTCGTATGAATTATAGAATTCCTATTTAAATTTTATTACAAGATTAAATATTAATAAGATTATATTCTTATATTCATTAATTACTTCAAACAATTTCAAATAGTGATAAATATCAATTACTCCACAAGTCTCTCTAATACTATGCATAGCCCACATTGGAGCACCGATGTCAATTGTTTTAATTCCAGTATTACTAGTAATAATTGGTCCGATAGTACTACCGCAAGGAGAGTCTTGATTAATAATGTACTCCTATAAATAATTAATAATTTGATAGATTTAGATATAGACATATATTATTGATTACTTGTAATGGAACGCCGCATTTTTTGGCCAAACCTTTTATTAGTGCTGTTCCTTCTGAGTCTGTAGCATATCTAATATTAGGATTGATCTTGATTGCAACTCCTTCATGCATTTTAATTAAATGATTGCATTGACTTTTTCCAGAGTAGTTTGGATTGACACAATGAGCCATATCTGAAGAGACAACAAAACTTCTTCCACAACATAATTCATAAGAATCCTCTAATTATTAATATAATAATATCTAATTATTTTACTTGTTGTTTCTCCGAAGTCTTCTATACTTGAAAATAATCTCTTAATCGAATTAGAAAAAAATGAGCTATCACATCCTTGATAACTCTTTGAACCAATTTCTTCATTATCAAAAATAGCTACACAATCAATACTACTTGAATTTTCAATATTTTTTGATGAATTGATTAAAGCATGAATTGAAGGAATAGATGAACCAAGATTATCTAATCTACCAGATGAAATAAACTCTCCGTCTAGACCAGAAACACATGCTTTATTACTATCATAAAGACATATGTCGTAGTCAACAATATTTTCTTTTGGTACATTTATCTTTTTTGAAACTGCATTTGCGAGTTTTTTTCCAATTTTCTAATTTTGTTATGGAAGAATATTATATGATTTCAATTGAATTATTGTAATTAACATTTTATATATTAGATTGCCTTATCAATTTCAGTTAATTCAGTTTTATCATCCTTCAAATTATTCAAAACTGTTGTTCCCATTACAGCTTTTAAATGAGTTTCATTATTCCATTCAATTTTAGAGCCTAATTCTCTGTTTAAATGAATAGCAAGCATAGGAATTTTAAAAACAGCTCCGTCAAATCTTACCAAAGCAGTATCAAGTTTATCATCCTTTCCTTTGAATACAATTTTTCCACCCATAGCAAGATCCCTATCAAACCATGTTTGCCACATTCCACCTCCATAAGTATGGATATTAAACTAAATAAATATAAATATTAATATTACTCTTTCATAATTAAATGATTCATGATAAGAGAAAGGTGCTAATCTTAGATTAGGAGAATCTGAGTGTGCTCCAACTACTTTAAAGCAAGCAGTGTTATTGTTTATCTTTTTACCGACTGTATATGCCACGATTGTAGAGTTATTTCTTGTTTGGAAGTACTTTTGACCTTTTTTAATTGTCCATGATTCTCTAATTAATTAATATAAGGAATTAGAGATTTAATTATTATAAATGTTGTTATTATTGTTAATCTTGTTAATATTACTTTTCTTTTAATTCTTGAAATCCATTAGAAAGAAGTTGTTTGCTTAAATACTCTACTGCATGAAAAGGTGTTACGGATTGATTTAGTCCATCAACGAATATGCTTGCGTATTTTCTTGCATTTTCATATAATAAGTCTGAATTTGAGGTAGTATCCATTATTAATAATATATAAAATAATAAAATATTAAATTATAGTTATAAAGTTCAAAGTTATGTAAACTTATTCATAATTGAAATAGCATTTAAATAATAAAATTAATTAGTCGAGAAAATATAAATTTCGTTATTTGTTATTTATATTCAATTTAAATTTAATATTTTAATTATCAAATTATCATAATTATCATAATTAGCATTAATGGGTTTATTAAAAATTTTAAGAAAGATCAAACTAAAAGAAAAACAGCTGAGACTTTTAATATTGTAAGTACTTATTCAATAAAAATCCAATCTAATTTCCAATCTATTTATCCAATCTAATATATTTATAACATTATTACTAGAGGACTAGACAACTCCGGTAAAACAACCATAGTTAAATCAATCATGGGAGAGGACACATCCGAAATATCACCTACATTGGGATTTACTATCAATACTATTAGATATAAAGATTACACTATTAATTTTTGGGATATAGGAGGTCAAACTACAATAAGATCCTATTGGAAAAACTATTTCGAACAGACAGATGGTGTTGTGTGGGTAGTAGATAGTAGCGATAAATTAAGACTTCAAGATTGTAAATTGGAGCTACATAACTTATTAAAACAAGAAAAGCTTTCAGGAGCTACTTTATTAGTATTATGTAATAAACAAGATATAAATGGAGCATTAAAAGTATCAGAAATTAAAGATGTAAGTAAATTTATATATTTATATATGTTAATGATAAGTATTTAATTGTTACTAAGTTAATTTTATTTTATTTTAACTAAACTTTATAACAAAATAGGCATTAGAGTTAGATTCTATAACTACCAGACATTGGATGATCATGCCTTGTTCAGCACTTACTGGAGAAGGATTAAATAAAGGTTTAGAATGGATATTAGATGATATTAACTCTAGAATTTTTATGTTAGATTAATTAACTTTAAATAAAATATTAATAATATTAATAATATGTTTTAAATAATAAAATTTAAATATTAACAAATAAATATTAATAATTAGTAATTGACAATCAATAATAAAAACTTATATTACATTACATTAAGTCCTCTTAATAGATATGATTGATTAAATTAATATTTACTTTTAATATAAAGCTTTATTATATTTATAATAATATTTTTAAGCTTTTCAATCGTCATTTTCACTGAAATCATATTTTGAAAATTGCTTGTTATACAAATCAGTATATATACTATTTTTAGAAAGTAGTTCTGAATGTGTTCCAGATTCTACTATTTTGCCTTCATTCATTACGTATATTTTATCACATCGCAGTATAGTTGCAAGTCTATTAAAATTAATATATATAGGTATTATATGTAATTTATATATGTAATTTATGTAATATAATGTACTTATGAGCTATTATAATCACAGTTTTATTGTCAGTCTCATTAAATATATGATCACTTATTATTTGTTCACTATAATTATCCAAACTAGAAGTGGGCTCATCTAATAAAATTATCCCAGAATCCGCAATCAAAGCTCTAATATAATGTATTTAATTGAATTAATTTAACTAATTTAAATGTAATGCTATGCATTATGCACTTACCTAGCTAACAGTATTCTTTGTCGTTCTCCACCACTTAATTTTGACCCTAATGTTCCTACTTTGGAATCATACTTATCAGTAAAGTTATCAATATGATTGTGAATATTTATTCTTTTTGCAAGATTGATTACATCTTCTTTGCTAGCGGTTTTATTTCCGTATAAAATGTTAGAAAGTATTGATTCATTGAACATGAATCCATTTTGAGGACATATTGTTAAGTGCTAATTGAAAGTAAAAGTTTTAATAAGTATTAGAATTATTATTATGATTTATTAGTTAAGAATATACTTTTCGTAATGATTCTACTTTAATTTTTTCTATATTTTGCCCGTCGATTAGAATTTCTCCTTTATTAAGTGTGTATAACTTGTACTAAAATTTTATATGAATATAGAATTAAATTTAAATGAGGATATTATTTACAATTAGATTAAACAAGGTACTCTTGCCAGTTCCAGAATAGCCAACTACCGCATTTTTTGTTCCTTTTTCAAAAACGCAATTGAATTCATTTAGTATAATCTTCTTGTCATCTTTTTCGTGTGTACTATAATCAAAGCAAGCATTTTTAAATTCTATATTGCCACCATTATAAACAAAATCAACTTTATCTTTTTCTCTCACATCAATAGCCTTCGACTTTTTATCCATCTCAATTGAATATTGTAAATTTATTCTTGTCTCATCTAACTCCTTCATCATCATTCCCATAAACGACAAAGGCATTAACATTTGAGCAAAAATTGCTTGTAGCATTACTAAATCACCAGCAGTAAGCACTCCTAAATAGCAATCATGAATTCCTAGTAACAGATTAACAAACAAACCAGCTGAAAGTATGAAACTTTGAACATTGTTTAATTTTGAAAGACTTAATTGGACAACTTTACTTTTCGCTCTTGCTTCCTTAATCTTATCAGTATATTTATTCCGTTCAGTATCTTCTCTTTGGAAGAATTTGACAATGTCGATATTATACATAGTATCTGAGAGAAGTTCTTCTGATTCTATTTCTTTGTCGTATTTTTCTTTTAAGTGAATTCTTCTTGTCTAAATAAGAGTAAGGTTATATTATATGGTTATGTTATTTATATAGTTATGTTATGGTTGTATCTACCTTTGATATTCTTTTTGTTATAGTTAGGTATATAATATAAGTTAATGCTGTAGTTACAAAGTATTTTGGGCCACATAGTGTTAAGATCATCGTAGATATAACTCCAATTTCGATAATGTTTGACATTGCAGTACCTAAAAGAAATCTGTTTATGTTATCCATTGCGCTTAATGATCTAAAATTAATATAAGTTGGCATGTTAGATTATGTATTACTTTAGGAATTTATTATAGATAGTTTGGGTGTTTGTTTTGAAGTAATGAAATTCAATTTTCATCAAATGCCTCATAAACTCATCAGCGAAATCAACTAAGACTTTATTAGAAATTTTATTAAGCTGAATATTTCTATATTCATGAATATAACCACCTATAACCCTAGCTCCAAAAAAACCAGTACAAAACAAAAACGCATTATTAATACTAACCTTATCAATAACTGAATTAACACTCAATTTAAGAAAATAGGGTGCCTATAAAACAACTTAAAATATAAAATACTTACAGATGAGACTATACATTTCGAAACTAGCGTTAAAGCTAACGAATAAATAAGTATTTTCCGTATAGATGTACTTAAATAAAATGGTTTAATAAAATCATATGTTTGCCTAAAGGAGGCCTTGTTTTCTTCTTTATTTACTGATGTTTTGGCCTTTATTTTATTGTTTAAGGTAATATTATTAGGAATTTCGGTTGGTCGTGCCTGATTCCCCGGGGTAGAAGGCTTAGATGTCGAATTTAAGCCTGTTTTATTGTTATTGTTTTTGTTATTATCAGGTTGATTTGGTTTTATATCTGTTTTAAATGTTTTGAAATTTCTTGAAATATATAATGATCTTTTTACTTTATTATTAATTATTTATACGTGATTCTTCAAAATTGTAAGATTTATGTGTGTTAAATTTTATTGAAAATTGTTTATGATGTTCTATAAACGAATTTTTATTGATTTGATTTTGAAATGTTTTTATTATTTTTCTGTTAAATAAGACATTATTCATTTATGTCTCTTATATATATTAATAAATTAAGTGTAATTAAATGATAATTTATTGTTTATTTATATAATAATAATTATAGTAATCAATAATTACTTATTTATTACTTAATTAAAATGTAATTTTGTTTATTTTAACATTTTTTTTAGTAAATTTAAATATTTTTAATATTTTTTTAATGGACATTGAAACAAAGCAAGATATCAACAAAAATATAAATGAAAACTCTTCTAAATCTGATACAAATGAAGGTACTGATAAAAATGAAGTGAAAACAGAAGAAAAAATGTTAATTTTGGGAGCTGGCTTTGCAAGAACGGGAACAACTTCTTTAAAAAGGGCGCTAGAAATACTTGGCTTTAATCCTTGCCACCATATGATGGAAGTTATCAGATATGACTTAGTTGATTTCTGGGAAAAGGCATTGAGTCAAGATGGAAAAAACATCAATTGGAGAGAAATTTTTGATAAATTTTCAGGAACAACAGATCATCCCGCCTGTGTCTTCTGGCAAGATATACTCAAATTATATCCAAATTCTAAAGTAATCCTTACAACAAGAGATCCAGATAGATGGTATCAAAGTATGAAAGAAACAATTTTAACTTCAAATAATTCTCAAACTATCGGTCAAAGAATAAATAATTTTATCTTTAGCTTTAATAGGAGATTCAAAGCTATGACTAAGCATATTTTAATAAGGCAGTTTGGAACAGACTATAGCAGAGATAACATGGTTAAGGTGTTTAATGAGCATATCAAAAATGTAGAAAAGTTATGCCCAAAGGAGAAGCTTCTGAAATTTGAAGTAAAACAAGGGTGGAAGCCATTATGTGAGTTTTTAGGAAAACCTATTCCTGATTGTGAGTTCCCAAATGAGAATAATACCGATGAAATGAAAATCAGAATGAACAAACATAACTACATCGGAAATTTTGTCTTAGGAGCAACTCTTCTAGTTACTGTTGGAGGATTAGCTTGGATTGCAAAGAAATTCCTTCCTAAAATGTTAAAACGTTAAAACGTTAAAACGTAAAAAATTAAATAAAAATTATTTAATAATTTATAATTATAATTTGTAAGGTACATATTATTACAACTGAATTACTTATTATTAATTGTTGCCTATAAATTTAAGATATTTTAGTTATAATGAAGTTCTATTAGTGAATTTCAATTAAGTTTAATAATTTGAAAATTTTTTTCTGTTCTATAAGACATTATTCATTTATATCACTTATTTAAATAAATGAAATTAATAAAAATTTATTATTTAAATATAATACTATAATATTTTATTATATTCATTTACTATAAATAACGTAGAAGTTATAAGTTAAAAATAATTCTGTTA
>Ga0100378_1006409_pt1 | contig 10625 bp, 5 predicted proteins | sample CryGeymeta201502_FD_81535 | JGI IMG/M metagenome (GOLD analysis project Ga0100378, IMG submission 81535) | Groundwater microbial communities from Crystal Geyser aquifers in Utah, USA - Crystal Geyser metaG 2015-02 | ecosystem: Environmental > Aquatic > Deep subsurface > Groundwater | place: USA...
AGCGTGCCTTTGAAGTCGTCGCTGGTGCGCACCCACAGGTGCAGTCGGTACGGCTTGCCCTGCCCAACGGGAATGCCGGTCTGGTACCAGCGCGCCCACGCTTTGGTGCGCTGCTTCTGCTCGTCCTCGGGCGTGCCGACTCTGTTACACTGCAGTCGCGCACAGACGGCCCCGGTGTGCGGATGCTCGCGGTCCAGCGCGAAGGCGAACTCGCCGCACATCACGTGCTGCTTCCATGGGGTCTCCGGTTCCTCGAAGCCGCCGTCCGGCAGAACGCTGTTCGAGCTGATCCCGGTTGCCAACTGCTGCACCCACACCGGCCGCCAGATCCCTCCCGCACCGGCGTTGTCTTCCACGCGCACGACCAGGAAGTTGGGCCGGTCGTAGCGCACCTGGTCGGTGATGTCGACCTCAAACGCCTTCTTCCAGGAGTCTGCATCGCCATTGTACGGGTAGGGACGCTCCAGCACCTTCGCCCCGTTGACCCAGACGACGCAGGCTTCATCCACGGCGCCGAAGAGCAGCCGCACCCGTGGCTTGGCTGGGTCGCGTTCGACGCCAAACGTCGTGCGGTACCAGGCGACGCCGTTGTAGTCCCCCCGGTGCGCCTGTTTCCACTGCTTGCCGGCGGGCTGCTCTTCCCAAGGACCGTCGGTCGCGAGGTCGAGCCAGTTCGAGGTGTCGAGGTCGTCGGCAAACCAGTTCCCGCCGTCGCCTTCGTTCTGCGGATCCCAGCGGAACTTCCACGGATCCGCCAGGCGTTGGCCGGGCTCCTTCATGACTTCGAGGAGCTTGCGGTCCCAGGTGTTGCCCTCGGCCCAGGCCAGGTAGCCCATGTTGGCGATCAGCTCCGACTCGACGGATCGGCGGAAGCTGTCCAGCTCTTCCACGGCCAGCCGGAAGCTGCGCACGTCGCCGGTCTCGCGGTACTTCACGTAGGCGGCCTGTGCGGCGAGCGTCAACTCGGCGTTCCGCAGACCGTGCTGGAGGAAGGTCACCCGGCGTTCCGGGACCTCGTCCCCCCGGGTGGCCGTGGCGGCTGCGGCCAGGAGCTCGTTCGCCCGCGCCATCGCCTGGGGCGTGAACATCTCGCCTGCCTGGCGGTAGAAGCGCGACCAGTGCAGGCCCTCGGGCGCGGTTGTGATGGCGTCGCAGAGCTGCTCCCAGTGGGCGAAGTAGGCCCGGACCGCCTCCTTGGCTTTGCCGAAGGCGGAGTAGTATTCGTCCAGCACTGCGTCCACCTCGAGCTGCGGCGCGTCATGCAACCGGGCCAACACGTATAGGTTCGGCCCCTGCGTGGAGTACTGGCCCGTCAGCGAATCGAAGTCCGTCCCGATCATCCCGTTGTGCGCGAAGTAGCGGAAGTCTTCCCCGAGCTTCCGGGCGATGAACAGCGGCAGGTTGTGCCCGTCCAGCATCCAGTTCGGCCGGAGAAACATCCGCGCCCCGGTTGCCCGCCAGCCGTCCCAGCGCGCCCGATTGTCCTTGAGGACCTCGTCGGTCCAGGGGAAGTACATCGGTGGCACGACCCCGAGGAGGACGCGCTCATTGAGCTTGACCTCGCACGGAGGATCCACGTAGTTCGCGTATGCGTACCCCATCACCACCGCGTTGGGATCGACCTTCTCCGCTTCCTTCTGGACGGCCAGGTAGTAGCGCGCGTACCGGTCGGACAGCGACCCCAGGTGCTTGTCCCAGCCCGCCTCGGCAGCGTCGAACGCCTTCTTAGCGTACTCGAGTCGGCTTTCCCAGGGCGCTTCGAGCGCGGGGTCCCGCACGTCCCACGAGAGGCAGCGGGGGCAGTTGCACTTGCCGGGGGTGTCGTTCTCGCTCACGTCGATGTAGGGGCGCTCCGGGGAGCGCGTCTGCTTCCAGTTCTCGACGACCGCCCGGTGGAAGGCCGGCTCAGACACGCACATGGAGATGAGGCTGGGCGCGGCGCCGTGGTACGTCGGGTCCGGTCGGCGCGTGCCATCAGGGAGCAGGTTGAAGTACTCGGGGTGATCGTCCTTGTGCCGGTCCCACCATTGGGTGTACGCGTGAGCCATGTCCATGTTGACGCCCAAAGCGAACCGGTGCCTGCGCAGCCACTTGCCTTGCTCCGAGAGGAACTTGCTGCGCACCTGGGGGGACGCCCAGCCCGCCTCGCCGGCGACCGTGTTGCCGCCGTCGCGCCACCGAGCGTGGACGAACGCCGGCTTCCCGGTCTGGTCCCACGAGTCGAGGAAGACGCTCGCCCGCTTCGGGATGACCTCACCCAACTCGCCGGGCCACAGCCACCTGACCCCGAGGTGCTTCTCCAGGAACTCGTACACGGCAAAGAGCGTGCCGACTCGCGTGCGGTTGTTGTGCAGGATCCAAGCCGGCGGCCCGTCGCTGTCGTCGCCGACGAGAAAGAACCGGTCGCCAATCAGCTTCAGGAGGAAGCCGTTGGGCGGCAGCGCGTCGGTGTCGAGACCCGCCTTCGCTGCAGCGCGGCACGCGCCGACGAAGAGGTGGGCGCCGGCCGCCTCCGCCGCCGATTCCTTGGCAATCGCCAACCTGGCGCCGGTGGCGCGCTCAAGATGGTACTGCAGCTCCTCCGCCGCGAACGCTGCCACCGGCAGCGGCTTGTCGGGCACCACGATCGTGGTGGTCGCGGTGCCGTTGCGGACCAAGTCCAGAGCGCACGCCGGCCAAGCCGTCGCGAGCGCGAAGGCTGTCAGTAACGGAAGCACAGCGGGACCTCGCCTGCGGCGCTGCCGCGAGGGACGTGCTGTCATGGCTTGGTGGTCTCCCTCCGTGGTCGCGGGGCACGGGAGTGGTGGAGCGATGGAGTAGTGGAGTGCTGGAGTAGTGGAGCAATGGAGTGGTGCTGGATGTCCCCAACACTCCACTCCTCCAGCACTCCATTACTCCATCACTCAAACCTCATCTCGTCCACTGCCACGGTCAGCCCCGGCTCGCAGCACGGGTCGAACCGCAGCAGCACGATCCGGCCGCGCCAGCGAGGGTGCTTGGACAGGTCTACCCGGTACTCGCGCGGCTGGTCCGAGTCGGCGAAGGTGAACCCGACGACGGCGTCACCCGAGAGCGCGCTTCCTTCCGCCGCCCAGAAGAGCTGGGCGTAGTTGGGCTTCTCGGTGCCGTCCTGGCAGCGCAGGCGGAGAACCAAATGGGTGAAGGACTCGGCACGGAAGTCCACCGCGCAGGTGAGCGTGGGGTCGTCGTGGATCGACTTCACCTGGAGCGCGCCTTCCCGCGTTTCCACAGCGCAGCCGCTGCCGGCCGTCCAGCCTTGCGAACCATCGTCGAACGTCCAGTGGGTGCGCGCTGCAGACATGTCGAAGCCGTAGGGCCCGAGGCCGACATCCTCGGGACTCAGGTTCTCCGGCCAAGCCCCGGGGGATCCCTGGCCGAAGACCCGTCGCACGGCCTCGTACATCCCGAAGCCGAACTCAGTGCACGGCTCCAGGTAGCTGCCCTCGCCCCACTCATTTGCCGGCCCGAGCACCAGGATCGGGAGCTTGTACTCCCGGCAGAAGTCGCGCCCTTGGCGCAGCCACTCTTCGAACAGGCTCACCGTCCGACCATGGACAATGGACCCGCGGTAGCCGTGCCAGGGACGGGAATCCCAGCCGCTGTCGACGACCGGGTAGTAGGCCAGTTGGGGATGTGCGTTGAGACCGGCCAGCCACTTGTACGGGGCCGTGCGGACCTGCCTTTCGTAGCTGCGCATCTGCTGGCTGGGGCAGTCGTGGTAGTCGAAGCCCGGCTCGTGGTAGGTCGTCCCACCGGAGTACCCCTCCGCCGCCAGCGTTGCCGCCCACTCCGGCGGGAAGTTGTTGTTGGCGCTGAGAAAGGCAATCCCCGCGTATCCCGCTTCGCGCGCCATCGTCTGGCACAGCTCCAACGCCTGCCGCACGCCGTCCGATCCGCCTAACGCCACGCGCAGTTTGTCCGGCGCGAAGAGGGCGACTACGGGCCGCCCGTCGATCCGGTAGTACGCCGGCAGCGAGAACACCTGGTTAATCCAGTATCGGGCGAGACGCCGCACGTCGTCGAGCGAATGCACGTCGCGGCTGCCGTGGTCGCACCAGAGCAGGAACAGCTTGAGCTGATCCCGGTAGCGCGCCTTGCGGTACGCTCGGAGCCAGTGGTCCAACGACAACTCGCCTTGGTTCCAGTACCAGTCCAGGATGAACCCGCTGATTCCGTTCTCCACCGCCCACTTGATCTGCCAGTCGACGCACTCGGGGTTGGCTTCGTCATACCAGTCGAGCAGCGGCTTGCGCTCCGGCGCCTCGCTGCGGATGGGAGTCCACTTGGAGGGCGAATCCCACCCGGGGAAGTAGAACATGAAGACGTCGAGAGCGGTATTGACGGGTCGCGGTTCGGGCACGTAGGGGGCCGGCGCAACGTTGCGACGCGGAAGGAACGTCAGGTCGGCAGTCACCAAAGCAGCCGTCTGCGCCTTCTCTCGGAGCACCACCGGGTACGAACCGGCCGCAGCCGCCTGGACTTCCCAAGTTACGCGGCTCCGTTCCCCCGGCTTGAGCGCCGGGATGTCTGCGGTCAGAGCGGCGCCGCCGGCGAGGACCAACCCGTCGGGGACAGCAAGGCACACCGTCGCTGGCGGTGAGACGTCTCCGCCGGTGTTCTCGACCACCGCCAGGAGCCTGCACGGGCGGCCGGCGCGGTTGTGGCCGTCCTCGAAGCCGAAGTAGCGCGCCGCCAGTTCGGCCGGCCCCGACGGCCCGTCCGCGAACGCCAGCGACACCACCTGAACGTGGTCTCGCATGACCAGTGGAATCTCGAGTCCGACCAGCGCGCCTCGCCTGCTCCAGATTGGGTCGCCCGCCAGTTGCAGGTTGTACGCGCGAGTCACGCCGTCCCCCCGCACCGGGAACGCCTGCCGGTCCCGCTGCCCGGTCGCCGCGTCGAACCAAAGCAGGGCGGGCACGCAGGCTTGCGTCGCCCGGATCCGGATTGCCGCCCAGCCGCCGGCGATCGGCTTCGCGTTTTCCAGCAGCGGGGACATGAAGACCTCGGAGTGCTCGGTCGGCTGCCAATCCGCCCACCGGGCATTGGCACCCGGTCCGCTGAAGATCCACGGCGGTGCTGTTGGCTGAGCGCCCGCTACTACCCACGGCCGGACGGCAATCCGGTCAATCTCAAACGTGCACCCCTCGCGGAACTGGTAGAAGTCCAGCCGCAGGGCCCGGAGCGGCCCCGACCGGCTCCATCCCGGGAACACGGCCAGATCAAGCCACTCCCCCGCTCGGGGTACATGGAACGTGACTTCCCCGACCTTGCCCTCGCCTTCCGGGAACCAGAACAACTGCGCGTTCCCTGTTGCACTCGCGCGCAACCGCACTTCGACCCAGTGTCCAGCCTCCGGGATCAGCGAGACGGGCTGAAGGAGGATGCCGGGGTCCCCACCGGTTGTAGACACCTTCAGCACGCCCTGATCGACTTCCAGCGGCCGCACGTCTCGGGTCGGACCCCAGCCTTCCGGTCCGGGCCCCTCGAACTCCCAGACGGGGCCCGGACCGCCCGGGACCACCGGCGCTGCCGAAAGGGACTGGGCGAAGGCGAGCAGTAGGAAAGCAAGCGGCATCTGGGTTCTCCGTCTCCTTCGAAAATGCGGATTGCACGGTGTAGGTAGCCCGAGGCGCCAAGCCGAGGGACGCCCCCCGCAGCGTCCCTCGGCTTGGCGCCTCGGGCTACGTTTTCCCTCGCCAGGGGGCAGCCTAGGCTGCATGAGTGATTCCTGTGAGAACAAGCTTCCGGTTCCCTGGAAGTTAGGCGCCAGCCGGTCCGTCAACGCACAGCGCAGCGCCGTCCGAACCGGCTTTCGCCTAACTTCCGGCACCCCCCGGTTTCGGCGGACGTAGTGCCCGACCAACGGGCAGGCATGCTGGGTTCTCCATCTCCTCGGAATGGTCGTAAGGCGTCGTTGGGACGAGACATCCCGTTCGAGAGACCATCTTATCACAACCGCCTTCCCACACGCCAACCCCGGGGCGCGGCCCGCCGGGTGGCAGGTGGCGGCGAAAAGCGCGCAGAACTTGTGACCAACTCGAACCGCTGGCAGCCGTCAGCAGTTCCACGGATCGCCCGCTCGCGGTCCCTGACCGAGCGGCGGAAGGCATGCAGACAGCCGTGGCAAGGCATCGTGTCTTTGCGTTTGTGGTCGTAGCCGTTGCGGCACTCGGAGCCGTGGTTTATCGTCAGTGCCTGCTGGCGACGTCTGCTCGCTGGTTGCAGAGCCAACTCGCGGACTCCGCGCTGGTCCCGGAACCCCTGGGGGTGCCCCCGGCGGAGACGGCGTCCTTCGTCGCGCCGAACACCGACCCGGCCACGGTCATCCCCGCGACGCCGGCGCTGAACCGCGACCCCGACGGGACGCTCCTCTGGGAGGCGGAGTGGGCAAACCGCGTGACCGGTTCCTTCGCCTGCCTGCCCTCAGTGGGCGCCAGCGGCGGCGTGGCGCTGTGGGAGCGCGAGGGCACCGGGCGCAACAACGGGCTCGAGTACGTTCCGCCCAACAAGCCTAACGTCGCCCTCGGTCTGGCGGACTACTATCTCGACCTGCCGCGCGGCGGGTGGTACCGGCTGCTCATGCGCCTCTGGACCGCCGGCGCCTGTAGCAACTCCTGCTGGGTCGGCGTCGATACCGATACGAACCTGCAGTACTTCCCCGGCGGACTGAAGGGCCGCTTCGGCCAAGCGCACTACCACTGGCCCGAGCGGATGTGCTACCGCTGGCTCTGGATCGACGACGAGGGGTCCGTCTACCGGCTTGAGCGTGGTCCCCATCGGCTCCGGATCGACGTTCGGGAAGACGGAATCGGCATCGACCAGATCGCGCTGGTGCCGGTGGGGCGCTCCTGGCCCATCGGCACCCCGGCGTCGACGGTGCTGCCCGGCCGAGGGAAGTGGCCCGCGGACGTGCGGCTCTCCCCGGACACCCCTTCGACGCGCGCCAGCAACGTGGCGACGCCGTTCGATGGCTTCCTCGCAGTGGACAACCACTGCCTGACGCCCGACGCGGCGCCGGCGACGACCGGGTGGCTGTGGTTGCGCGCGAACGTTCCGGACCCGCAGCAACTGACGGTCAAGCTGACGTGCCCCGGAGCGACCCTCACCCCCACGCGTGCGCTTCGGTGTGGTCTCTCAGGCGCGACGCCGTTTGCTCGCGTGCCACTGAAGGTGACGTTCCCCGCGACGACGGAGCGGCGTGGCTTCGCTCTGGTTGCGACGATCACCAGCGCGGCTTGCCCAGGGCTGACGGTTGTGCGCTCGTGTCGCCTCGAGCGCCCGTTGGACTGGTGGGCAGTTGGACCACTCAGCCCCGAGCAAGCCGGCGCAGTCGAGGGGGCGCGCCTGGCGGCGACCACCGTCGACGTGACCCGGTCGCCGGTCCTTGCGCTGCCGGATCTGAAGTGGGTTCGCGTGAACGCACCGGAGCACTACGACGCCTTCGGTGCGGTGGACCTTGGTCGGCTGTTCGGCCCGCAAGAGCACCGCGTCGCGTACGTTGCCACGCAGATCCGCGTCAGAGCGTCCGGCCGCTACAGCCTCCTGGCAGCCAGCGACGATTCCCTGCGACTGCTCTGCGACGGCAAGACCCTGCTGGACCTCCAGCACTGGGCCCCGCTGACGGACGACGTGCGGAGGTACTCGATCGCCCTGGACAAGGGAGCACACCTGCTGGTGGCGCGCGTCACCCAGGAGACAAGCTGCTGGCAGATGCTGGTCCGGTTCGAAAACCCGAACGGGAATCCTACCGGGGAGGTCGTTGGACTGGTCATGACGCCGGACTGACACTGGGCGGGCTGCTGAGTAGTGGGCCGCGCGGAAACGTTCAGTCCCTCTCCCGTCGACTCCGGCCAGAGAACGGACGCCGCCGACAGGCTCGGAGCAGAGGCCCTTGTGCGCGCCGCGGTGGACGGGGACGCAGGTCACTGTCTGGCCCGTGCGTGCAGCTACCCTGTTGACACCGGCGCACGACGGACTCCACAGTGAAGGTGCCCCAGTCTCCCAAGGCCGCCCCCTCCCTTGGGCAGCACCAGAGTCGGGCACGTCAGGGGAGCGCCGGGCGGAGGTGCAGGGGCGAAGACATCGTGCAGCGTGCCGTGGTCCCCAACGGGCGCTACCGGCCTGCGGGCAGGGGCAGCTTCCCGAAGCGGAACTCGGGTCCCTTGGTCACCTTGTGCACGGGCAAGTGCAGCGTCAGCCTTTCGGCCCCTGCTTTGGGAACCGACGCGAACACCTATGTCGACACCTCGGAGGGGGTGCGATGCTCCGCCTCGGGCAGGATGTCGCCGCTCCGTTGCTCCAGTGCTTGGATCTCTCCACCCTTGCCATCCTCCGCTCGAAGTGGGGCACCCAATCGGTGATCGCTTGGCCCGTGTACACGCATGACGACAGCCAGTCTGTCGGGCGAGCTGCCCCCAATCTGTTTCGCGACCGGATCGAGTGCGATCCGGAGCAGCCCCACTCGCAGCCCCGTCCTGCTCGCCTGCTGTGCGGTCAAGGCAATCGCTTGATTGTCCTTCGGAACGGGGACATCGGAGAAGCTCAACTCGTCTTCTTTGCTCTCCCGCCAAGTGAATACCGTGAGTCCAATGGAGTCCAATGTCTCCTCGACGCCGAGCAGCGCGTGCTCCAAGAGAACCTCGTTCGGCCGCAGGTTCCGTCCGAGCACCTTGCGGACGAGGGCAGGTTGCGCTGTGGCAAAGCCGTTCCCATGGGCGCCATCGGGGGCAAACACGATACCTTCGGGCCGCGCGCCGTGCTCTCCGCTTGCGCCTCGGCGAGCCGCGGCAACGGGGCATTGTACTGCAGTGTCAACGCCGGTCGCAAGATCCCCAGATCACCGGCGCATGTTGGGGCGACGGGACCACCGCGAGGGTGGGTTGGTCCGTCGGGTTGAGCACCTCAGGCAACGCCTTCTTCCCCACCCACCCACTCAAGCAGAACGGTCTGTTCGACGAAGTTGATCTCGAGGCGGTAGTCCCTGAGTAGACCGGTGCCGAGGAGGATCTCCTCTCCGGGGACGAAGGTGGCAACCGAACGGACAGTGCGCCCATCGAAGGGGAAGTCCACGTAGTGCGCCTCCTCGACGACCGTCTGTCCGGCTGCCAGCGAAGACCGAACGTGACCCACGAATTCAGGGTTCACAAACGGCCGGAGACGAAGAGGTAACTCCACTCCGCCGTTGAACCCGGTGTCGATGGTCGCCCTCCATTGCCTGCCTCCCGCGTCCAGTGTTATCACCGGAACGCCATCGTCCGTCACTGACCCGAGGATCATCGGTGTCCCCCCTTGCGGAAGTAGTAGTCGTATCCTACCCGCACGAAGTACAGGGGAGTGAAGCGATTGTCTGCTTTCAGACGGTCAACGACCTCAAGGATCGAGGCGCCAAACCAGAGGCGACCGGTGTAGGGGTCGATCCCGACTGTCTCGCCCTTCCGACCCGAGACGTCGTGGGTGGTCTGGTACTCCCTCCAGATCCGCTCAGCACACTCAACGTCTTGACCGGTCATGGTGGCTTCAGGCAAGGTGGATCCCTCCTTTGCGTGGTCATTATAGCGGCTGGATTGGGGTCCGCGCAACTCGCTTCGGCTCCTGCTCTGCGGGCACGGGCTACCGCCCGTCGCCCCTCAGCCGCACACTGTCCCCCGCCGGCACGGTCACTTCCCGCGTCATCCCCCCGAACACCGGCGCGTGCTCCGGTGAGCGTAGCGTCGTGGCGATCGCCCCATCCGTCGGGTTGTGCACTTCCAGGAACGGCTTCCTCCCCTCAGCTTGGCCGTCGGCGACGAGGGTGAGCTTCACGTTCGGGTTGTCGCTCACGAAGACGTTGCCCACCCAGACCTCGTTGGCTCTCTCGATCGGTTCCTGGAAGTACGCGATTCCGTCGTGGACGGGGACAGGGCGGAACCAGGGGCGATGATTGCTGTAGACGGCGCAGCAGCCGTTGTCCGGGACGCCGGTTACGCGGATCGGCAAGTCAATGAGAAGCTGCTGCGGGCCGAGGGTGAAGGCCGCCTCGCCGTCGCTCGCCTTCGCGGTGAAGAAGAAGGTGGCGTCGGTGACTTCGCCCACCTTCATCTGGACGGGATAGCCGTCGGTGCCGCCGGCGAGGTTCAGGGCGCGGAGGTGGTGCTCCAGCGGGGCGTTGCCGGCCTCGTCGGTCGCGAACGCGCCAATGGCGAAGCGGTAGGGGATGACGGTGCCGGCTTTGATCTCCTGCCCGTCGCGCCCCAGGCCGATGTACAACCGGCCTGGCAGTCGGTAGGTGTAGCAGAAGTCACTTCCCGGCGGGGCGAAGAAGCCGAGCGTGCCGACCAGCGAGGGCACTTGCGCGGCGTAGCCGCCGGGGCGCAACCGACCGGCGCCACGAATTGGTTTGTCGGCTTCGCGGAGCATCGCAACGCGGGTCGTGCCCTCGGCGTCGGTGGTGATCACGCTGTGCCCCCAGCCCTGGGCCAAGTCGGTTGGGATCTCGAAGAAGACCAGGGAGATCGGCACGGCGCCGGTGAGCGTCACGTCCCGCTTGAAGCGGATCTCCCCTTCGTGCCAGATCAGGCCGCCCTGGTAGTTCTGCTCGCCTTCATGTCGGCGGCGGTAGTTCC
>Ga0100378_1006410_pt1 | contig 10622 bp, 7 predicted proteins | sample CryGeymeta201502_FD_81535 | JGI IMG/M metagenome (GOLD analysis project Ga0100378, IMG submission 81535) | Groundwater microbial communities from Crystal Geyser aquifers in Utah, USA - Crystal Geyser metaG 2015-02 | ecosystem: Environmental > Aquatic > Deep subsurface > Groundwater | place: USA...
CTCCCGACCGCGAAGCGGAGAGGGGGTCAACGACTCCCGACCGCGAAGCGGAGAGGGGGTCAACGACTCCCGACCGCGAAGCGGAGGCTCCCGAGGCTTCGTCTTCTTCTCTGAGGTGACGCTGGATAGCCTTCTCCACGCCGGGGGCGTTAAAGGTGTCCCATCCTCCGTGTCTCCCGAGGACGAGATCTCCCGGAGGAATAGAGAGGAGTTGGCGCAAATCCGGGGGGTCGGGAGAAGGGAGGGGGGGGACAATATGGGGGACCACGGGCAAGGCACCGCCTAGGCTGAGAAGAGGGCTAATTACAGCGTAGCGCTGGCCGTGGGGAACGGGTGTGAAAACCGCGTGAACTAGGTTAGGAAGCAGGCGCGAGGGAGCGGAGAGAGGTTCCGGAGCTCCCGAGGCCAGGGTATAAACGGCTTCGGCTCCTTCTTCGGCTAAAATTTCTTCTATCTCCTGGGGCTGCCGGTAGGCCCGGCAGGGGAAGCGACGGCGAAAACGAAGTTCCACTTGGGGGTGGGAGCTGGGATGGGTGAAGGGATGAATAATCAGGCTCCGGTTGCCCAAAACCTTTTCGTTTCCTTCGGCGTAATCGTAAACCGCAGAGGAAGTCCCTCTTTCCGTGAAGTGGAGAAGGTGAAAAGCTACCTTCAAGCCGGGCATGTTTGTTAGAGAGAAGTCTTGTTTAACTCAGTCAGAGCGATGGCGAAGAGGTAAGAATCCAGATTCCGGCCGAAAATCAATTCCTTCGGAGAGACCGCGAAGCGGTGAGAATGTCGCGGGCATTCGACAGAGAATTTTGTTAGAGCGACTAGGAAATAGGGCTACGAAAGATGGCCACAGCTAGAAAGTAAAATCTAGCTTTGTTAGAACACAATTTATTTCTCCATTATGTCGTAAAATACTGGTAGAGGTAGCGCTCCATCTTTGTGGAAAATTGAGTAATAAAATGTAAATCTCTGCTAGAAATGTTCTCTCTCGCTGATTTATTAAAGAGATGTCAAAAAAAAGAACAACTAGTGTATTATTTAGCCAAACATAAGATTTTTAGTACCGCAAAGCCTGAAGATTTCTTACTTCCTGTAAATTTTTCTTACAAACTCTTTGACCGCGAAGCGGAGAGGGAACCCGACCGAGAAGCGGAGAGGGAACCCGACCGCGAAGCGGAGAGGGAACCCGACCGAGAAGCGGAGAGGGGACCCGACCGAGAAGCGGAGAGGGGACCCGACCGAGAAGCGGAGAGGGGACCCGACCGAGAAGAGGAGAAATGTCCTTTGATACTTTTCATTTTCCAAGAAAACCTAAATTTAGAAATTCAGAAAGAAGCGATCGAAAAGTGGCGAGAAGTGGCAGATTTAAAAACTGTAGAAAGACTTCTTAAGTATGCTTTAGCGAATACCGGTAAGGGTAACACTTATTATAAATCTCCGGTTTGGGGGATATCCAAAATAGTTGAAAACGTTGGTCCTCCAGAAGATACAGAAATATATAGAGAAATAAGAAAAAACGAAAGCGGAGATTTGGGAAAAAATTTATATAATCTTTACTTTTTCGAAAACACTGTCAATCTCGAAAGAGAAAAGAAAATGATTATTTCTCCTCTGGAGTACGCCTGTCTCCACAAGAAAGCCAATTTAGTCAGAAAAATGCTCAAGTTAGGAGTAGATCCTAATTACTACAAAATAAGACCAGCAGTTACTATCTCTGTAGTTTATTGCAAATCTATTTTTTTCCCTCTGGTCAGAGCTGGAGCTAATATTTCCGATGAGATTTTTTCCCCTTACCATACTATCTCTCCGATTGAGATGATACTAAGAGACTCGTCCCCTCTACACGTCATAAAAGAATTGGTTTTACGAGGAGCCGGGTTAAAAGGTGCTTATAAATGGTCTATTTGGACAAAAAGAGAGGATTTTTTTCTCTATTTGTTCGACGAAATAGCTCTCCCTTTTACACCCGAAGATCTAACAAGCATTTTGATCTTTTCCAGATTTGAGTTCGATGATGTGTTGGATAACCAGGCAAGTTGGGTTTATAGGAATATAAAAGACAGAGGGTATCATAATATAGTGCCTTTTCTACTTTTGACTAAAGTAAGATTGTTGCCACCGCGGAGGGTTTTCTTTCTTTCCAAAAACGGCGCCGAATCTCTTTATAGCCGGATGAAAAGCTATCAGCTTTATTTGAAATTAATTCTTACAGATTTCTACTATAAACCAGGAGGTCCCGGTGCTCTTTTAACGAGAATCTACGAAAAATAGAGAAGACGTTTTGGAAAAGGAAGGAGTTTTCTCGAAAGTCTGGGTTCTCCTGGATTCTAGAGAAATTTATCAGTTTGATTGCATCAGTCGTTTATATCAGATATAAACGCGCGGAACTAAGAAAGGAGGGTTATTTATCAGCTGCAACTACTATTCTTTTACTTCACCGTCTCGGGAGCCTCGGTCTTAGAGCGCTTGGCCAGCACAACCACCAGGAAAACTACCAGGGCGACAGCCCCGACCCCTACCACCAGCACCACCAATATTATCAAAGCCCAGAAGCCCCAGCTTCTGCCTTGGGAGGAGACGCACTTCCCACTCTTGCAGACTTCTCCCGTCAGACAAGAGCCCCCGCAGCCGTCGTTGAGGACGCAAGTGGAGCCTACTCCCCCCGATACTCCGTCGTTGGTGAAGATGCAAATTTGCCCCGCCCCGCAAGCCGGCGAGCAGATAGCGGAGGCTCCCTGGGCGCAGACGCCGGAGCTGACGCAAAGCCAACCCGCCGCCTCGTTGCAGGGCTGGGGGCAGTCGCCGGGAATGTAGCAGCCCGACCCACTGGGAGCGCATACCTGGGGAGAAACGCAGGAAGGGTAGCACTCGCCGGGGACAGTGGCTCCGTTGGCGGCCAGGATTTGGAAGGAAAACGTGCTGAGGTTTTTACTAGGTATTTGTCCGTTCTCCAGGTGGTAAGTGTAAATCGTGTCGTTACAACTGCCGCAGTCGTAGCCGATGTTTTGGTTCCTGCCCCCGTTCCCGGCAGCCCAGTACTGGGACTGACTCTGGTTGACCATGTAGCCCACGCTCTGCAGGAAGTAAGAGGTCCCGTAGTAAATGGTAGGAGGCGTCCCGCTCAAGGCGCAGCTACTGCTGTTGGAGCTTAGGGCGTAAGTGCCGCCGGCCAGACTTCCTCCGTCGAAGTACCCGTTGGCGCAAGCCTTGCTATTTTCCGTCAGCTGGGAAGCCGGCCCCAGAAAAGTAAAAACTGTATAATTTTTGTCCGAGCCGCTTACCGTCCACCCTTCGGTCACCAGCTGGAGCAGGTTGTTGTCCGCGAACTCGTTGGAACCGTTCGGCCCTGTCTTGACGTAGTTGAGGACCGAAGAGAGAACGGCCGTGAAGCCCACGTAAGTTCCGACGGTGATAGGAGTTCCCACTGGCATGGTGGTAAAGACTCCGGTTTCTGTATTGTAGCTCAAGGCGTTGATAGTCAGCTGGTTCGCGCTCGTGGGGAGCGCGCTCGGGCTCGGGGCTTGGGGCGTGATGCAAACGTCGATAGTGTAAGCATAACTAGCGGTGCAGTTGCTGTTGCAGTGCTGGGTGCAAACCGTGCTGTCCCTGGTGAGAACCGAAAAGAATCCTTCCATCCCTTTCCCCTCGGTCATCACGATGATCGTGTCTCCCGAAAGGACAGGCACCTGACTCATTTTAGGAGAATTAGAAGAAAGGGAAGAAGCCATCTTTCTGGAGAGATTTTGTGATGTGGGCTAGAGAAAAAATCGAGACGAATCTAGGTGTTTTGTTTCAGAAACAAAAGGTAGAAATTTGGAAAAAGAATTAAACCAAAATTTTATATCTTTCACTTCTTTTTTTCCGCCGCTCTCAGGGCGTTTACCACCCTTTCGTACAATACGTCTTTGGGCCAGGTCTTTTTCTCGGCCCGCTGCTTGGCTTCCGCCCCGCTTTCGGCCGCCGCCAGGGCCAGCTTAATTGGGCCCAGCGCCAAGTAATCTTCGGGCTTAGCCCGAATCCGGACCAGGCAGCGCAAGATCACGGGGAGGGAAGGGCTGGCGGTAAAGATTGTGGTCCCCCCCACTCGCCCCTCCAGGGCCCGGAGGAAGCGCCGCACCAGGAGGCGACCTTCTGTCGCAGCCGCTCTCGCCGAAGTTTTGCCCTTCCCCGAGGGGAAGATTTTCTCCAAGTCCCGGAAATCCCAGCTCTCCTCGTAAATTTCCTGGGCCATGATGTAAGAAGACATGACCAGGGGGAGGGAGTCTCGTTTTCCCTCGCCGATTTCCGGCCAGAGGAGAGCCCCCCTGAATATCAGGTCCAGGGCCAGGCAGTGGACAGAAAGGAAAGTTTCGTATTCGAAGCTTATATATTCCAAGTACGCCATCGCCTGGCGGAGGAAATTGGAGGGGAGTTGAGCTTTGGCCAACAAAGAGCTGGCTTCCTTTCCGTAGGGGACGACCGATTCCAAAATCATCCCCTGTGTGGGGCGTCGGAGACCGAAGAAAGCGAAGCGGGGGAAGAGAAGGACTTCTTCCACGGTAGAAATTCTCGTCGCGGGGTCGGGGTCGAGCATTTGCCGCAGCAGGGGGCGCCACTCGGGGGGCACTAAAGAAAAAGCCGTTTTACTGGCGAGGCTGGCGTAAAAATTCTTCCCCTTGCTCAGGCAGTAGAAAAAGAAACAGCCCAAGGCCCACATTTCGCTGTGAGGTACCTCTCGCACTTTCTTGGGTTCAGGCGGGTCGTATTTCGGGCTGTTGCAAAGGGTCTTGCTGTGGTTGGAAGTGATATATTTCACTATGCCAAAATCTGCCAGCTTGGCCACGCCCCCGATTTTCTCCCGCCCTGTCTCGCTGGGGACCAGCAGAATATTCCCCGGCTTGATATCGCAGTGGTAGAGGTTGTTCTTGTGCAGGAACAGGAGGGCGGAGGAGATCTGGAAGCAGAAAGTGGCCGCTTTCCGCTCATCTTGCAGCAGGGCCAGCACCTCTTCGCTGCTGAAATCTTTGCCCAAGGGCAGGACCACTTCCAGCGGGCGCTTGGTCGGGAAGTAAAAGTCGACAGGGGAGATGATGTAAGGGTGCTTCAAGCGGAGGAGGACGTCGAGTTCTCTAATCCCCTCGACCCCGCGAACTCGATCTGGAGTGTCTTTCAGAAACTTTTTCACCGCCCGTTTGATGCCGCTACTGTCTCTGGTGATATAAACTTGACCGTAAGTTCCCTTTCCCAGATCTCCCGTTTTAGGGTAAAGACTTCTCTTGTCGGTGAGCTCTTCGGAGGATTTTTCTCCAGATCTTTTACCAGCTTGCTTGGCCGGTTTGCTCTTTCCGCTGTTTTTTTTATGTTTGTGGCACAGGCCGCTCGGATCCTTCGTTTTTAACCGGCAACGCTCTCCGCTCTCCGTGACTCCCCGGCATTGGGTAGCTTTTTCCATTTGGTTCGGGGGGAAAAAGTAGGAGCTAGTCCTTGGAGAAGAGTCGAAAAGATGTACAAGAAAACGTACAGGAACGACGAGTCCCTAAGAAAAGTGGTGGGGTAAATGATACATTCTTGCTTCGGAAGCAAGAGGTAAATTAAGACGCCGCGATCTTTGCTCTTTGTGTCCTGTTCTCTTGACACCTCGACTTTAGTCTCTAAATACTCTCCCCTCTAATTTCGTCGTCGGAATCGGGGGGCAGGAAGGGAGGGCCGGGAGGCCGGGAGGTCAGGGCGGGAGTCGCATTTCCGCCTTGGCCGAAGTTGGCGCCCATGAGGGCGTTTAATTCGGGGGTGGAGGTAAACTGCTGGAGCAGAGAGGTAGTTTGGGGATCGCTGATCGTCCTCTGCACGCACTCCATAATCTCGGGAGATTGAATCTCTTGCATGGCGACGCTGGCGATTTCTCCAAAATTCTTCCCTTGGCTGAACTGCTGGGTGATATTTCCGAAGGCCTTCTGGATAGCGGGGTTGTTGAAAATGTTGCCGAAGAGATTGCCGATATCGGGGGCCCCGGGAGCGGGGGGTTGGGCTTGTCCAGCGTTCACCACGCCTTGGCCGGAAAGGACGGTCTGGAGTGAGGAGAAGAGAGAATTCATGTCGAAGGCGGGGGCGGGAGAAGCGGCTGAAGAGGCGGCGGGCCCGGAGGCGACTTCGGCCTCGGCTGGTTCCCCGCGGAGCGTGCGGCGCAGGCTGCCGACTATTTGGAGCAGGCGGGCTCGGTCCGCGTCGGCGCAGACGCAGGCTAAGACCTTGGTGAGGTGGAGGAGGAAAATCTCGGGGTAGAAGAGATCGTGGCCCACCAGGGTGGCCTGGTCTGTCGTTCCGGTGGAGTCGAGCTTGTCGAGAGCCAAGTCCCTGACTTCGCAAGCCATCCGGTAAATAAAGCCGATCATGATGCGGTATTGGCGGCAAGAGGCGGCCCTGTCTGTTCCTTCCCCGTACTGGATGTAGTGGGCCCCTTTCAGCCAGTCGTCGGCTTGGGGCAAGCCGAGGACAGCCGAGCGGTTCCGGTTGAAGAACGTCTCGAAATAAAATTTGTGCTGGGGGTCTTGCCAACTCTTGACGTAAATATCGTAGTACTTGTTCAAGCAAATCAGGGCGGGGTGCTCGCCTTGGCAGCCGGGGTGGGCTTTGATTATTTCCCGGCAGCGGGAAAGGAAAAGTCGAATTTCTTTGTCGAAGTTGTTCTCGCTGGCCTCCATGCTCCTCTTTTGCTTCTCTTATTACTATTTAGACCCGAAAGCAGATTCTTTTCTAAAGCCGGATGTTAAATTTTGCTCGGCGAAGTGCTCACCCGGGGCGGAGAGATGATAAATTAGTTTAAATTGAAATTATTCACCTTCTTTGGTAAATAGTTCTACTATATATTTTCCTATCTCCGCGAAATTGTATATTATATCTTTCGAGGTTTTAGCGGGAATTCTAAGGGATTTTATCTGATCACCTACCAAGCTGATGTATGTTCTCAAATAATTCTCAACGATTTTTACCAGAAAATTCCCTGCGTTCTCTTCACTTCTTTTAAATATTTCAAGTAATTTTCCGAGATAAGAATTTACACTCTCCTTTCTCTCCTGGCTAATGTTACGAATACCGTGGTATGCTAAAAATATCTCCACGAAAAGAAAATAATTGAATGCTATTTCCTTCGGGTTAGCCGAAAGAATAGATTCTGTATAGTCAAAATTTTCGTCTACATTTAGTTTATTCATAGCCTTGGAGGAAAAAGTGAATGTATTCATATCAAATTTTTGTTTGTACTTTTCACCGTCAGCGATACTGTACTCCAATACATACAATAAATTTATTTTGGACTTGTAAAGATAAAAAGGATACACTCCTACTTTATTATTAGCAGTTTTTACAAATTCGTTGACGAATTTGTAAAAACTGCTAACTTCGTTTCTGTATATATCGAGCCAATAACCGGCGTTAATGACACAGAAACTTTTATCTGTTTTATCTTTTTCTATACTCTTCTTAAATAAAACAACGGCTTCTATCATATCTTTACCATTATATTTTTTGATTTGATTATTGTACGAATGCTGTAATTTTGCTATTTTTTCTTCCTCTCCTGCCAAAAGTTGGCCAGCGTCTAAGAAGTGTAAAAAAGCATTTTTTTCTTTAAATTTTTCCATAAAATCTTTAACGTTATCTTCTGTCGGCAAGCGAGAAGGAGAATAAACGTCCAGTTCTTTTTCTTTGCCTTCCTGCTTGGTACTGCAAGCGCCGAAAATCAAAACGTGAAGAGACTTACTCTTGCTAGATGTAGTACTCATCTTTTCACCTGCTTTTTTATTTTTTTCGGAACCAGTGCTGTCGCCTTCAAATGAAACCGATTTCTCGGAGCTCTTTTTATCTTTTTTCTTTTCCTTCTTTTCCGTTACCGGGTCGGCAGGCTGAGGTCTTATGCAATTATTGGCGGTGAGATATTTCTGCTTTTCAGAAATCATAGATATGATTTCCTTCTCCTCATCGCTTACTACCGCGGTGCTCATTTACCAACCGAATAAAGTCAGGGAGAAAAGTTTCTATCTTGTTTAAGGCTAGTAAGGACAAGGAAAATACAAATGTCTTCGGTTCGAGTCCTCTTTTTTTCCCTCGCCCCTCTCCCCTCGGGGCTGGAGGGGGACCACTTCGAGTTCTTTAAGTACGATCTCCGCGCCCTCACCCCCGCCGGCCTGAACGATCTCCTCCGCCTCCACAGGCCCAACGTCATTTTGACCTTCGAGAGCGAAGGAGAGGAAGAAAAGAGGCTCTTGCTAGAGGCGCTCCCCTTCCAGCAGAGGAAAGTCTGGCTCCACCTTTCTTCGCCCAGCGCCGTCACCAAAGGCGCGCTCGAGTCCTGCTACATGACCGCGGCCCTGGGGCACCAGATGGAGAAAGAAAATCCTTTGGTTTCCGTGGCGACGACTTCCTACCTTTCCGGCCACCGCCTTTCCCGCTCCTTCCTCAGCCTGCTTGGCCAGACCTACAAAAACTGGGAGTGGCTGATCTTCGACGACAGCCCGGAGGACAGCGGGAATTGGGAACTGCTGCTCCACGTTTCCAGCCTCGACCACCGCGTCCGGCCCTTCCGCGGCGGCGGCAACGACGGGGTCATCGGCTCGGTCAAGCGCAACGTTTCGATGCTGGCCCGGGGAGCCTTCGTGGTGGAGCTGGACCACGACGACATCCTGGCCCCCGCCCTGCTGGAAATCTTGGTAGCAGCCGGGAAGTTCTACCCGGCGGCGGGATTTTTCTACAGCGATTTCACCGAAATACACGAGGCGGAAGTGAAGCCTCCCCCGGGCAACGCCCTGCAGGGAAGCGAGAGAAATTTCAAGTACGGGGACAACTGGGGCTTCGGCTACGGGGCTTACACGGCCCAGCTCTACCCCGACGAAATTTCCCTCGGCAAAGCCGCCGACCCCGCCGGAAAGCCTGGGCGCTGGCGCTACGTGGCCCTCTCCCCGCCCCTCAACTACCGGACGCTCCGCCACATCGTGGCTATGCCCAACCACGTCAGGGCCTGGCGCAGCAGCTTGTACCGAGCCCTGGGCGGGCACAACGGGGACTTGCCGGTGGCCGACGACTACGAGCTCTGCCTCCGCACTTTCCTGGCCAGCCCCTGCGTCCGCCTACCCGTCCTCGGCTACCTCCAGTTCCGCAACTTGGGCGGGAACAATTTCACCTTCCACCGCAACGCCCTGATCGGGCGCTTGACCGTCCTCTCTTCGGCCTACCACTTCAGCGCGGTCAGCTGCCGGCTCCGGCAGCTGGGGCTGCCAGATCCTCTGGCCGACGCCGAGGGGAAGAGAGTCGCCTTCCCCGAGCCCGACTCGCAAATCTGGACCCGCCCCCAGGACTTCCCGCCCCGGGCCGAGCTGGTCTTCCTCCCGGGCAAGGAAGAGCTGGTTTCGGTGCTGGCGGTGGCCGGCGAAGCCTGCCTCGAAGACGTCGCCCGGCTGATCCTCGCCCTCAAGGCCCAGACTTACGAAAAATGGGAGCTTTTGATTCTGGGTAACCAGTGCGAGGGGCTGGAGGCCGCGATGGAAAAGCTGCGGCCCCAGTGCGACCATCGAGTCCGCTGGTGGAACGTGGAGAACCCCGCCTACGAAGACCCCGTCCACATGAGGAACTACGGCCTGCTGATGGCGGCGCAGGGGGGCTTCGTCACCTACGCCGGGCTGGGCCAGCCGGAGAAGAACCGCTACGGCTTCCCCGTCTTCCCCGCCTTCCGCCCAGCCCCGGCCGACTGCTGGGAGCCAGACCACCTGACCCGGCTGGTGGGAGACTTCGGTTCCGGCGGGTACGAGACGGCGGCGGGGGAGATTTTGGTCCACCCAGGGCCCGGCGCCTTCTCCTCCGCCCTCTGCCCTAAGGGAACCCCCTACCGCTACTGGCTGAAGGAAGAGAGGGGGAAAGACTTCCTCTCCCGCTGGGGGAAGGAGTGCAATTAAACAAACGGAAGGAATCTCCTCCGTGGTTTTACAAGACTTGTTTGTTCTTCGAACAAACGAGACGTTTTTACGATGCAGTAATCTACTACTAATTATTTTATCTACTTTGTAAGCAAGAGAAAATGGTGACAGAAAATGGATCGTTTTAATGTAAATATTTTATCTAATTTCCGCAGCCCGGTAAATATTAAATCTATTCGATAGCTTGAAAGAACCCTGGGCCGCTCGGACGATAGTAGAAATGGTACATCAAAATAATCAAAGATGAGAGAAATTTTTTCTTATAAGTCGATAGTATTTTATTTCTCATGGATATTTTATTTTCTTTTTCTATTCCAAGAAGTAAAGATGTTAAACGTGGAGTTATTTTTCCAATCCGAAGATCACAGGTCACGAAAAGTTTGACTAACAATTGTTTAGAAACTCGATCGGACTCAGCTCCCTGTTCTAGCAAATATTTGACTACCTCCAGATGGCCCTTTCCTGCAGCCAATCGGAGTGCGTGGTCATTCTCAGCGTGAAGATTGGCTCCCTGTTCTACCAAATATTTGACTACTTCCAGATGGCCATTTTCTGCAGCAAATCGGAATGCTGCGTCATTCTTGGAGTGAAGATTAGCTCCCTGTTCTAGCAAATATTTGACCATCTCCAGATGGCCATTTCTTGCTGCCAGTCCGAATGCCCTGTCATTCTGAGCGTGAAGATCAGCTC